>Ga0208277_1001717_pt1 | contig 12644 bp, 8 predicted proteins | sample ETNtaG_5_FD_185782 | JGI IMG/M metagenome (GOLD analysis project Ga0208277, IMG submission 185782) | Marine microbial and viral communities from oxygen minimum zone, Eastern Pacific Ocean - ETNP201406SV205 (SPAdes) (version 2) | ecosystem: Environmental > Aquatic > Marine > Oceanic ...
CGGTGCCGCACCGAGCGCGACGACGGATGACGCCCGCGCTGGACGCCGTGAGCGAAGAAGACGGGCGCGATGCGCGCGTCGATGCCGCGTTGAGCGGTGCGCCGCGATCGCCGCGCACGCCCGGGCGACGAAAATCGATGCACGAGCGTAAACCGGGCTCGGTGGACGCGACGTCGCAGCGGTCGTCGTCGCCGAGCGCGAGGAGCACGTCCACGCTGGGCGTCGCCGCGGATTGTGTCAAGGTGGTGGCGGTCGTGCGACCGCTCATCGAGCGAGAAGTGGAGGCGAGCGCGACGGAGACGGTGGTGGTGGCGGAGGATAGCGTCGGAATGAATTCGGGACATCAGTTTACGTACGATGGTGTCGTGCGTGGAAGCGAAGAGGCGCTGACGGAGGCGTACGAGACGCACGTGAGAGAAATCGTGGATGGATCTATGGGGGGTTACAACGGGTGCGTCTTGGCGTACGGGCAGACGGGTTCGGGGAAGACGTACACGATGGGCATGGGGGGAGACCATCCGGGCATGGCGCAGAGAGTGTTTCAAACGCTCTTCTCGCGCATCACCGAGGTCAAGACGCGAGATTCAGCCGCTGCGGTTAACGTGCGGGCGTCGTTCATCGAGATTTATAAGGATGACATTCTGGATTTGTTGTTGGACACAACGGATGAAGACGCGACGTCGACGTCGACGACGGTGACGATTCGAGAGAATCCAAAAGAGGGTGGGGTTTACTTGAACGGAGCGCGAACGATAGAGGTGGACGGCGTCGAGGGGTGTTTAGCGGTGTTGAACGAGGGAATCTGTCGGCGTTCGGTCGCGGAGAGTACGATGAATGTTCGCTCGAGTCGATCGCACGCCGTGTTGACGCTCAACATCGAGTGCAAGGTTGGCGCCGCCAAGGCGACGTTGGCGAAGCTTCATTTAGTCGATCTCGCCGGATCCGAGCGCGTGACGCTCAACGAGACCAGAGGTCAAAGATTCAAGGAAGGGGTTCAAATTAACATGGGTTTGCTTGCGTTGTCAAATTGCATCGCGGCGCTCACCGATGTAAACAGGCGCGAGTGGGGTCACATTCCATATCGAGACTCCAAGCTCACGAGGTTGTTGCAAGATTCGCTGGGTGGAAATAGTCGCACTGTGATGTTTGCGTGCGTCTCACCCGCGGATTCGAATACGGATGAAACGCTGAGCACTCTGAAGTATGCGAGCCGGGCGAGAAGTATACGAAACAGAGTCGCCATCAACTTTGAAAAGTCGACAGAGGCGGAACTGAAACTGAAGAGGGAATTAGACGAGGCGAAAGAACGAATCGCACAGTTGGAGATGCTGGTGAATGTGCTGCACGATGAGAACAAGTCTCTGAAGGAAGCGACTCCAGACGCAAGCGCGATGTCGAGGCTCATGCTGACGCCCGATGGGACGCACACTCCTCACACGCCTTTGCACACTCCGATAGTCTCTGGAACTCCTCTCAGTGAACTTTTAATGAGTTGTAAACGGGCTAGAGCGCGCGCCGAGATTCTGTTGTCGACCAAGTCACCGATGCGAACGCCCCGAGGAAGTGTCGATTTCGGTTCTTAGGAATATTTTGTAGTCATCACAATGGTAGAATAGAAGCTATGCTGTAGTCTCTTGAGCAGTGGGTGTCGCCGGAACGATCACTGCACTCGCGCTCTTAGCGCCTTGACCTCGACCCTTCTTTCCTCGATTACCTCGCTTTTTGCGTTTGGCTTGAGCTTTGGCTGGCGCTGCGGTGGTTGGCGCTGCTGCGGCTTCCACCGCCGTCGTCGCCTCACCCACCACCGTCGTCTCGTCATCGTCCCCACTCTCGCTTTCACTATCACTATCGCCATCGTTCGCGTTTCCTCTGAGCGCTTCCAAGATTTGCCCGAGCCTTTGATGCGCTTTTGTCGCGCCCGCGAGCATCTTTTTTCTGCGAGCCTTCGTCATTGATGCGCAATACTGCACAAAAAACTCGAAGAATTCTTCCCTAAGTTCGCTACTGATACCAACCTGCTTCAACAAATACTGATGATGCACCGGATCGACTTCAGTCTTTTCCATCATCGCCCAGGCCGCTAAGTAATCCTCCGCGGCGTTTCTTCCCACGCGAGGCGGCTTGGCCGCCTTACACTTGTGACACGCCGTGTTTTTAGAAAAATTGTTGAAACCGCACTTACACACCCAGTCCTTCTTCGTAAACTTTGCCGCCGCCTCGGCGCTCTTCGTCTTCGCCTTTTTCTTCGCCGGGCCTTTGCTCGCCTCCTTGGCCGCGTCCGCGCCAGTCATCGCGTCTCCGCGTTTCCTCGCCTTTTTCTTCGCCAGTCTCGTCCCGGCCGCCTTCGCGCCTCCCTCGCCCGCGGGCTTCTTCACCGCCGGCTTCTTCACCGCCGCCTTTTCGATCGCGTCGTCGTCCTTCTTCTCGGTCGTCGCCGTCGTCGCCGCTTCCGTCACCGCGGTCGTCGCCGCCGCCGCCGGCGCCCCCGTCGCATCCTTCGCTCGAGACGCCGCGAACGGGGACACGTACGTCGTCGCCGCGACCGGCGTCGTCGCGGTCGCGGTCGTCGTCGCGGTCGTCGGCGCCTCGCACGCCTCGCCCGTCGTCGTCGTCGTCGTCGTCGTCATCCTCGTCGACGGCGTCGCGTCGCGATGTGATGACGCGCGCGCACTTTTTCGACCGACTGATTCTGATTCTGTCCCGCACTCTGCGTCGTCGTCGTCGTCGATGGCGTCGCGTCGCGCGACGCGGGCGCTGTTGGGAATGACGCGAGAGGAGATGCGCGCGCTCGTCGTCGATGAACTCGGCGCGCCGGCGTACAGGGCGACGCAAATTCGGGATTCATTGTATGGGAAGCGTCGAGACGCGCGAGTGGCGTCGATGACGCTCGTTCCGGCCGCGCTTCGCGATGCGATGGAGGCGTCCGGGGTGGTGACGGGGAGATTAGACGTCGTTCGTCGTGATTTAGCGCGAGACGGCACGGGGAAGCTCGCGATGCGCGTGGGAGAGAACGAGGTCGTTGAGACGGTGGGCATTCCAGACGCGAGCTGTTTCGCAGCGTCGGCGGCGAATGACGAGGAGCATGGCGAGGAGTCGTTCAGGGCGATCAGAGGATGGGATAAGAATCGTTTATCGGCGTGCGTGAGCAGTCAGGTGGGATGCGCGATGAAGTGCGCGTTTTGCGCGACGGGGAGAATGGGATTTAAGCGCAACTTGTCGGCGAGCGAAATCGTGGCGCAAGTGTTGGAACTCGAGCAGACGTACGCGAAGCGCGTGTCGCAGGTGGTCTTCATGGGCATGGGTGAGCCCATGTTGAATTTAAAACAAGTCGTGCGAGCGATTCGGTGCCTGAACGAGGACGTGGGCATCGGTGGACGACACATCACCGTATCGACGGTCGGCATTCCGGGCTCGCTCAGGAAACTCGCCAAGGAGAAGATGCAGATAACGCTCGCCGTGAGTTTGCACGCTCCAGATCAAGAGACGCGCGAGCGAATCGTGCCGTCGGCGAAATACTATCCCATCGATGATTTGCTCGAGGATTCGAGGGCGTACTTTAAGGAGACCGGTCGACGCGTCACGTTCGAGTACACGCTCCTCTCCGGAGTGAACGATTCGCCGAGTCACGCCGTTCGATTGTCTCGTCTACTCAAACGTAAGTTTGGCGTCGGATCGACGCACGTCAACGTGATTCCATGGAATAACATCGACAGCATGGATTTCGAACGTCCGTCTGGAAACCGAGTGCACCGGTTTTGCTCCGCGTTGGAGGGCGTCACGCACACGATTAGAAGGACTCGAGGACTTGAAGCGTCGGCGGCGTGTGGGCAATTAGCGGGCGATTTCGAGCGTCGAACGCTTCGAACGACTGCTTAGAACCTATAATCTAGTCTAGCTCTACATTAATATAGATTATGTCTCTAGGAAGAGGTGGCATCGGGTGAAGACGCGACGTAATCGCCTCGTTCAGAGCGACGCGCCATGATTTCGTCGTGCACGCCGTAATCTTCGTCGACGATGCGGCGAAGTTGTGAACTCGTCACGATCGTGACGACGGTCTTCGTGAGCGCCCTGACGCTCACCCTCCGCCTACCTCGAAGCCACGTGTTCTTGACGCGAACGAGCGTGGACACTAGGCTCACCAGTTTCACAAACTTGACTCGACACTCCGAGGTCTCATTCTCGTCGTAATCCAAATTGTCGTGTACGACGACGCCGGGCGGAATGTAAAGCCCACGATCTCCCACGTATTCGTCGACGTAGTGCTTTTGCACGCGAGACTCGCTGCCGTCTTCCTCTTGGACGAACTCTTCGCACACCCCCGACTTGATTACGAAGAGTTCCTGGGCGCGGTCACCCTTCTTACAAATGAGCTCGCCCTTTTCGTATACGCGCTCCTCAAACGTGCCTCGACGTTGCTTTCCAATGTATCTCGTGAGACGGAACCGTCCTAAATCGTCTTGATGCACCGAGTGACCGTCTTGAAACCAAGGGTGTAACAACGCCTCCTCGGCCGTCAGACGCTTGGCGGGATCGATCATGAGCAGACGATCGATGAGGTCCAGCGCCTCGTCCGAAACGTCCACCGAAATCGGTTCGATGCTTCGAAGACTAATCTTCGTGAACAAGAGCTGTTCGTCCTTCTCGTCGTCCACGTAAAACGGTAGTTCACCGCTCAAGAGAAGGTACATGATGACGCCCGCGGACCATAAATCGACGGCGGCGTTGTACTGCGCGCTCTGTAAAATCTCCGGCGCGACGTACGAAGACGTTCCGCAGTTACATCGACACTTGTTTCGACCGTTTCGCACACCCTGCGCCAATCCGAAATCGATCAAACGCAACGAAAGCAAGTCATCCTTCTTCGCGAAAGACATGTTCTCCAGTTTCACGTCTCTGTGCACGATGTGTTTCTCGTGACACGCGCGTAGAGCTCGTAAGATTTGTCCCATCAACACGTTTGCCTCGTCCTCCTCGTACTCGCCCCTCGCGAGCAACGTCTCCAAGAGCTCCTCGCCCTCCAACAACTCCATCACCACGAACGCGTTCGGATGATCGTGATAAAAATCGTACACGCTCACGACGTTCTCGTGTTCCACCGCGTGCGCGAGTTCGTATTCCACGCGCGCCTCTCGCAGTCGCATGCTTCGTTTCGGTTGTTTCGCCACGTTATTCGAGCTCAACGACGCGTCGTCTCGCTCGCTCCCATCGCTCACAGATTCGCACTCCGACGCGCGTGAACTCCTTTCATCGATATCTCTCCATCCCTGCACGCTCTCGCTCTCCTCGTCGTCGCTCTCGTCTTCTTCTTCGCTCGTCGCGCGCTCGTCGTCGCTCTCCTCATCCTCCTCTCGGATGCGAATCATCTTCACCGCGCGCACGACCCCGTCCTTCTTGCGAGTCGCTCTGTACACCAGACTGAACCCACCGCGCGATACCTCCTCCATGGCGTCGTACGCGTCTCGAAACCCGTCGACGCCGTCGCCAGACGTCGTCACCGTCGGCGGCGTCGGAAGACGGTGGTGGTCCCTCTTCGTCTCCGAGACGCCGTCGGGCGCCTCTCTCGCGCTGTCATCCGCGACGCGCGCGGGCGGTCGAGACGACGTCGACGCGGACGTCGATTTCGACGACGCGCATCCCATTCGTCGAGCTCTGACGCGCGTGAATGCGTGGACGAATGCGTGGATGGGTGCATGAATCATTGGACCGATTTCGGATCGATCGAGCGCGACAGTGTGCGACGCGCGTCGTCGGTCGCGCGCGCCGTCGTCGTCGTCGACGCGTCCATCGGTCGAGCGAGACGTCGTCGCGTCGTCTTTACTCGCGCGCGCGCGTCGACGACGACGGAGGTCGACGAAGATGAAGACGCCACGAAGACGATGGATGTCAATCGCAACCTTCTCGACGGTCGTCGCCGCGCTGGCGATGACGACGTCCGCGCGCGGCGTCGCGATGGAGGAGGAGGAACGTCTGATCGGTTGGAAAGGCGAGGTGGCGCGCGCGCCTCGAGCGGGAGCGGTTCGCGAAGAGACGGCGCCGAGGGTGACGACGCTGAGTTGGACGCCGAGAGTGTTTCTGTACGAAAACTTTCTGAGCGACGAGGAGTGCGAACACATGATCGCGTTGGGAGAGAAGAAGTTGGAGCGTTCGACCGTGGTCGGAAACACCCCGGATGGACTCTTTTCGGACGTGCGATCGTCGTACGGAACCTTTGTCACGAGGCGGTTGACGAAGACGTTGTCGGAGGTCGAGGATCGAGTGGCGGAGTTTAGCGGCGTACCGTGGGAACATCAGGAGCAATTGCAGTTGTTGCGGTACGAGAACGGGCAGGAGTATAAGGCGCATCACGATGGATTGAGTTCGGGGGAGAACGGTGGGAATCGCATCGCCACCGTGTTGATGTTTCTGAGCGAACCCGAGGAGGGCGGGGAGACGGCGTTTCCGGACGCGGAGCCGTTGCCCGAGACAAAGGCGGATTTCTTGGCGAAGAAGGATACGTTCAGCGCGTGCGGATGGAACGATGGAGACGGGTTCAGCGTGAAACCGAAGAAAGGGTCCGCCGTGCTCTTCTTTTCCTTTCACATCAATCGCACGTCGGACACGTTGGCGGGACACGCGTCGTGTCCCACACTCAGAGGCACCAAGTTTACGGCGACCAAGTGGATCCACGAGAGTCCATTCTCCACCGGCACGTACGTCACGCCGACGTGTGAGGATGTAAACACAGAGTGCGCCGGATGGGCGAGTGTCGGCGAGTGCGAGAAAAACCCTGGATTCATGATGGGCATAGAGAGCGTCGGCTCGTGTTCAAAGAGTTGTTGCGCGCGCATGGATCGGTCGACGTTGACGGAGATTCAAAAGACCTTTTGCGTTCCGTGCGATGGTTGAATTATTAATATTGATTAGCGCATTGTTACAAATAGTGACCACGGTAGAATTAAAGCACTCTCAGCGCTTCGTAGTGACCGGCGCCGTGAAAGAGCACGGCTAAATCCTCCTCGTCTCCGTCGTACTCGTCGCCGTATCGCCCGATGTTGCGCGCGCCCTCCTCCGACTCCATGTACACGCTGATCGGACTCGTCAACACGTGCGTGAGCATTAAAATCTCCGGTTCACCCCCCCACGTGGACGGCATCTTCATCCGACGACAGTACTGCTCGAAATCACCCTCGATGAACCACTCCGTCTCTTCCCGTCGCTCGTTGAGTTCCTCCACCGCCGCCGACCGCAACGCGTCCGCCTCCCTGATCTCTTCCGACTCGCTCGTTCGCTCGCCTCGATCTCGCAGCGAGCGCGCGACGGCGACGGAACGGAACAAACACCGTCCATCGCCGGCGACCGCGTGAACCTCGTACGACGACGATTCCGGCGACGATACCGCATCCGACGCCGCATCCGACGCGGCGCATCGATACCCGACAGTTGACGCGATCGACGGCGCGCAGCGTCGCGAGGAGGGTACGATGGACGCGCGCGCGCGGTGAAACGTCGACGCAGATACCGCGGCGCCGGTCGTCGTCCGCGCAGTCGCGCTCGCGAGAGAAAGCGCGAGGGTCACGGCTCGAAGCATGCCGTCGACGCCGCGCTCTGACGATGAATCGATGATGAATGAATGAAGACGATGGGACGACTCGACTCGACTCGGTTCTCGGTTCTCGGTTCTCCGTTACATTGAATCGAAAAGTCGTTCGTCGCGTCACGTGCCCTTCATGCGCTTCGACGCCGAAGATTTTTTAAACTTTTTATCCTTTTTATCCTTCTTCTTCTTCTTGTCGGCGTCCGGCGTCTCCTCCGCCTTGTTCGATTTGGGCTCGAACGCGTGCTTGTCCTTGGATCCCGCCTTGCGCTTGACGGAGAGTAATTTGTTGGAACGACCAGAGGCGCCGTGAAGCGCGCTCGCCCACTCATCCTCCGTGCCGACGACGGCGAAACGTTCCAAATCGGTATCCTGCGCGCGGATGCGCAAACGCGCTCGGTCAGTACCGCGAGAGATGAAAGAGCAAAAAAATAATCGCGCGCGCGTCTTCGTCCGACGTCTTCGGCTCGGTAAGAACGCAGCGATATGTTTCTCAACATAGGGATGTTCTGCTACCTGGTTGATATTCGATTCGTCATCGCCGAAGACGTCGACGCCGTCGTCGCGGGTCGATGTCGATGTCGAAGTCGAATCACGCACCTCGAGGAGTTCTCTTCTCTTCGCCTCCATCTCCGCGTTCACGGCGGCGGCGCTGCAAAGATGAAAAAGAGGACATTCGGTCAGTCGGTCGGTCGAGAAGTCGTCGCCGCGAAGACTCGCGGTGCGTACGCCGCGCCCCGAAGAGTGATGGATCAGGCCTGTTGAGCTTAGTTACCAACACGGAACCCTCTGACTTATAACCCCGCCTAAACGGTGGCGCCAGAGGGCGAAAAAATTCTGGAACTATGTTGTCGTCTATCACTTCCATCCTCTTCGAAACCGTCGCGGGGGACGTGCGAGGAGCGAAAACGCGAAAAACGTACCCTTCATCTAATTCTTCGTCTAAACCAACGGCGTGCGGTTTCAACTCAGGCATGCTCATCGACGGCAGCGCGGCCGCGATTTCAGTCTCTCGAGCCAAAAGAAGCGAACCGTGGATGCGGCGAATCGATTTGTTGAACAACGCCATGATTTGTTGTCCCGGCAATTCCAAACTCTTCATCGCGTCGTCGATGGTCTTGAGCTGTAAACCAAGAATGAGCAAAATGACGGCTTGCGTGTACGACAGTGTCACGGGGATGCGCTTGGCGAAGTACGCGCGCGCGAGCGGCGGCACCAAGTCACCGATCAAGTGATGATCGACCAGAGCGTTGGAATATTTCTGAATTCTCCGTAAATCGTGCGGACTCAAAATTTCGTTATCTGCCTTTAAGACTGAGTCGCGACCGGCACCTCCCTTCTCGTCCCAGCTCAACTTCGGGGTCATGAGGGACAAGCACAGCGCGGGAGCCAAATCTCTGAACGCCGATCCCATGAGTGACGTGAATCGCACGCGGAAGTCCTCGTAGAACGAGTTCACCCACTCGCCGTCCGGACTCTCGTCCAATCCCACCGGGAAGCACGGTCGCAACATGATGCACGTGTGCTCGCCCGTCGTCTCGCTCGCCGTCTGCCTGAGATACACCGGTTTGTATCCACCCTTACTCCAGTAACTGTACAATTCGGGCGTGAGTCCGAAGGAAGTGCCGATCCAGTTGACATTTTCTGGCTTTCGCTCGGAGAGGTTTGTCAGCAGCGGCGGCAAGTCTTCGCGCGGCTTTAACGTCTCCTCTGTCAATTTTCCAGTCTCTTGCCAATGCTTCGTGTTCGTCTTCACGTCGATATCTTCAGCGTCTTCGCGCAAATCTGTGAGTTTACCTTCGTAGTAATCGTGGATGAGCTGAATGGCTCGAGATCCGTATCCTTGACGCGGTAAATCCGGATGCACGGCGATGCGAACGATGCGCACGCCAGTGAAGGATGGAAATCCTTCATCCTGGAATTGCGACGCCATCGTCCACGGAATGAGATCGCCCTGCGGCGATAACCCAGCCGCAAGCGTCGCGCGCGCACTCTTCTGCGAGATGGCACCCTCTAAAGCAACCTGAATCACGCAGAGAATTTCCGGCAACACGTTTTGAGTCTCATCCACGGGAGCTAGGAGGACGAAGAGTCGATGTGCCGGAGCGTCGGACATGAGCTGCAAGTCATTCGGCGTGTTGCGGTAGTGGCTAGAGACGTAAAGAGCCATCATCTTCTTGAGAAACTGCTCGCTCGCGGAGTGGGCGCTAAACAAAGTATCGCGAGACACTTCGTACAGCTCGCACGCGCTCGGAGGAGGCAACGCCGTGATGAGCGGAGTGAGCGCGTCCGCGGCGTCCAAGCAAAGCAAATCGTTCAACCATTTTTCGATGCGATCACCCGGAGAGTAACGCACGGGTTCGGCGAGCGCGACTTCTCTGAGTAACCTCGATCCTCCGGTCGCGAGCTTTCCATCCTTGTTGGTCTGTTGTGTCGTCGCCGCTTCACGTCGTAAATTACTGATGAGTTTGATGCTGAGCGCGCGACCGGTACCTTCGTAACCATTGATGGTGGAGCACAGAAACACGAGGTACGGTCCGAGTAAAGACTTCACAGTCGGTAACGGAATGGCTGCCGCCTCGTCTATCACCAACAACTCAGCCTGCGTGGCCCGTTCGGCGTGCTGAGGTAAAATGTATTGAATCGTCTGTCGGTGACGTCTGGTGACGTTGATACGAACAATGCACTTCCCAAAGGCTGGGTTCGTGGATTCCACCAAGTCGTAGTCCAAGTGTTCTTTGTATCCGAGCGAATCAAATCCCTTGAGGATGAAATCGAAGAAGGTCTTCAAGTTTTCAGGACTGGGCGACGTGACAAAAATGTTGGCATAGCCCATTTCCACCGCGCCCGCGACGGCGATGCCCATCGCGGCAGACTTACCTCGACCGCGCGCGGCGGTGAGCGCAACCGTCGATCGAAGCGTCTTCTCACTCGCAGCGTCGAGGAACGTGACGACCGCTTTCGCCTGATCCATTGTCTTGCAGCAACCCACGAGCGGACCCGCCGGCTCGACCTCCGCCATGCTCTCCTTCAAGTCTGTCAATTCTGAAGCCTCCCCATCCTCTCTTTCTTCCATCGGCTCGATGCCTCTGATGTGTGAACTGATTGGCAAAATATTCAACTCATCGTCCATCATGATGCATGTCGGACACGCTCCTAAACTGAGCGTGAACCTCTCGTTAAATCTAGCGACGACGTCTTGATGACCTTCGGTGCGAAATCTCGAGTGCACGTCCATCGTCATATTGTACAACTGCGTCAAGCTTTGCATGTTGGACAAAAGCAAGACAATTAAACCCCCGCCCTCGACGGTCTCAATCGTTCGCGCGAGCAAGTTGGGCGTCAACGCCTCGAAATCTTGCAGCACCGCCATTCCGTACGTGTTACCCAAAATTTTCTGCGTCTCCGCGTAGTAACAGTACCGAATATTCGTCGACGCCACGAACAGCGAAAACGGATCCTCGTTCTCCGCGTCCATCAATCCACTGTTCTGCATCTTTTTAATCTGTTTCGCTCGTTTCTTCTTGTGCGACGACAGATACAGATCCTTCTTATAACACCACAACACGTTCGGCCTCGACTTGACCACCGCCTTGCTCAGCATGTAGTGCAAGTTGACGATCTGATCCCTCCCTCGATCGCCCACGAGCACGAACATCGTGCGCTCGTTCTTCTTCACTCCATTCTCCACGAGCGTACGAATCCGCGCGTCCACCTTTTTCCGCATCGCGCGCGTCGTCTCCTCGCCTCTTCCGCCGCCGACGCACCACCGGTCGACGTCTCTCGCGCCGCTCGCGCGCTCGCTCGCTCGACGAGACCACCGCGACGATCGCGATCGCGCGCACCCGTCTCACGCGCGCCGAGTCTCTCCTCCTCGACCTCGCGTCGACGTGTGCCGCGCGTCATCCATCCAATCGGCACGGCGGCGGCGCTTTTTCACTTTTTGGGGACGACGCGTCGTCGTCACGCGCCGACGCACCGACCGGAGGTCACCGCGACCGGAATCGACGCCACGCGCGTCCTCCTCCTCCTCGTCATGGGCAAGGCGAGCAAAGATAAGCGCGACATGTATTACCGCAAGGCGAAAGAGGAGGGATGGCGCGCGAGGTCCGCCTTCAAGTTGATGCACATTGACGAGTCGTTCGATATATTTCGAGACGTGCGCGACGTCGTGGATCTGTGCGCCGCCCCGGGGTCGTGGTCGCAGGTGTTGAGTCGAAAATTGTACCTTCCAGCGCTCGCCGCGGGCGTTCGAGAGGAAGATTTACCGAAGATTGTCGCCATCGATTTACAGCCAATGGCGCCCATCGAAGGCGTGACGACGATTCAGGGCGACGTCACGTCGATGGACAAGGTGAGAGAGGTGTTGTCGCACTTTGACGGGAAACGGGTGGATTTAATCGTCGGTGATGGTGCGCCGGATGTCACCGGTCTGCACGATTTGGATGAATTCATGCAGGCGCAGTTGATACTCGCGGGGTTGACGGTGGCGACGCACGCGTTGAAACCGGGCGGGACGTTTATCGCGAAAATCTTTAGAGGGAAAGACGTGAGTCTGTTGTACTCGCAGTTGAAGATTTTCTTCCCGGAGGTGACGTGCGCGAAACCGAAGAGCAGTAGAAATTCTAGCATAGGTGCGAGACGATCGATTCGAAGGAGAAGAGCGCGCGCGGGAGAGACGCGCGCCGCCGACGCCGCGACGCCGACGACTGACCCGCGCCTCCGCCGCGTTCGTCGACGCGCAGAGGCGTTCATCGTGTGTCGGGGGTACGCCCCTCCCGACGGATTCCAACCCAGTCACCTGACGCGAGTCTTAGAAGAGCGCGCCATCGCGCACGGCGCCGGAGACAACGGCGCCGCGATCGGTACCGCGTCGTGGCCCGACCGCGTCCTCGTTCCGTTTCTCGCGTGCGGCTCGCTCGGGGGATACGACGCCGATCAGAGTTACGCCCTGGACGACACCAAAGCGCGTCTGGACCCGGTGCAACCACCGACGACGCCCGCGTATAAGACAGCCATCGAGCTCTTGAAGAAGAAATAGACACACAGACGTCGCCGTCCCACGCCG
>Ga0208277_1001718_pt1 | contig 12643 bp, 8 predicted proteins | sample ETNtaG_5_FD_185782 | JGI IMG/M metagenome (GOLD analysis project Ga0208277, IMG submission 185782) | Marine microbial and viral communities from oxygen minimum zone, Eastern Pacific Ocean - ETNP201406SV205 (SPAdes) (version 2) | ecosystem: Environmental > Aquatic > Marine > Oceanic ...
CGTTTGATGATGGGCACTTCTGGATGCGGTCGAATTCGAATTATCAACGTCATTTTGTTGTTGTTGTTGTTGTTGTCCTCGTCCTTGTCCTTGCTTGATGCCGAAGAGCTCCCCCAGGCTCGATCCTTTCTTGAACATGACTCTCTCTCTTTCTCTCTCTCTCCTGAGAGTTGAGCGCGTTTGCGTCGGAGAACGCCTGTTTTTGACGAATTGTGTGGAGTCGGAGTCGCTCTCTTCTTTGAGGAAATGAAATTTGCTTCATAAAAAAGAAGAGAGACGAAAGACGGACGTCGTCGTCGTCGTCGTCGTCGTCGCGACCGGGTGGTTCCGCGGACGACCATGAAAAGAATGACCGCGACGGCGTTGTGCCACTCTTGCCGAGCGTGCCGTTCGTCTTCGGCGTCGTCGTCGTCGTCGACCTTTTTGATGGTGCGACGACAAAGGGGACGGCGCAGCAGCAGCAGCAGCAGCAGCGGCACGCGTTCTCTGTTTTCTTCCACGACGTCATCGTTTTTTGTTCACGGGAAGAGCGAGAGAAAGTGTTTCGCGTCCGCGTCGTCCGCGACGACGGAGACGTCGAGCATCGGCGACGAGACGCCCACGTACGAGGATTCTCCAAACATCATCCGGAAACGATTCAAGAGTTTAAGAAAACGAGCTGATGCTGCACTAGAAATTCTGAACAAGACGAAGCTGGAAAAATCGAAAGAAAGTTTAGAGATGAAACAAAACGATCCAGACTTTTGGTCGAATCAAACGGAAGCGAAGAAGGTGACGAAAGAGTTGAGCTTTGTGCAGTCTCAGTTAAGAAGAGCAGAGCTGGTGGAAGCGACGAGGGACGACGTCGAGTTATCGTTGGAGATGTTGGAGGAGGAACCAGACTCTGACGGCGGCGACGAGAATAAAAGTGGAGATGAAGATTACGAACTCTTACGGACGGAAGCGATTCAATCGTCGATTAAGTTGAACGAGATGCTCTCGGAGTTTGAGACGGAGAAAATGCTGGGTGGGAAGTACGACAAATTAGGGAGCGAGTTGTTTATATACGCCGGAGCAGGAGGGACAGATGCGCAGGATTGGGCGGAAATGTTGGAAAGAGCCTATTTAAATTGGGCGCAAAAAAGAGGGTTTAAAGCGACTATTACGAGTAGAAATAAAGGTGAAGAGGCGGGAATTAAATCCGTCACGATTGAAATTGAAGGAACGTACGCTTTTGGATTTTTACGTTCGGAGAAAGGTACTCATAGGCTCGTCCGATTGTCGCCATTTAAGAAGGGCGATTCGAGTCGCCAGACGTCATTTGCAGCCGTGGACGTGTGCCCTTTGTTTGAAGATGAAAGCGAAGAGGCTGGGGAGATGAACATTCCGGAGAAAGATTTAGAGATTACAACGATGAGATCGGGCGGGGCAGGAGGACAAAACGTGAATAAAGTAGAAACGGCGGTGAGAATAAGACACATTCCGACAGATATTACTGTGCGGTGCGACGAGGACCGGTCTCAAATGATGAATAAAGCGAAAGCGATGGTTCGTTTGAAAGCAAAATTGGCGGCTGTTTTAGAGCAACAACGTTTGCAAGACGTGAAGGAGATACGGGGTGATGTGGTCAAAGCGGAGTTTGGCGAGCAAATTCGGAACTACGTGTTGCACCCATACAAAGTTGTGAAGGATGTGCGATCTGGATGGGAGACTGCCGACACAGAAAGTGTGTTGAACGGGAATTTTGACCCGTTCATGAAAGAGTATTTACGGTTTAGAGCGACGGAAGAAGCAGCAGCGCAATGATTTTAACATATAGTATTACCCCCAAAACGGATCGACTTCGACTTTTTGTTTGTGCCCGCGCACGCCTCTTCTTCCACTCTTATCTTTCATAAAGTTTCGCGTTTGCACGTGACCTGCACCTTTGAGCGCCTTCTTCGCTTTTTCCGCTTTTAACTTTGCTCGAATAAGTTCCGGGTTATTCCCTAAATCTGCTCGGCTTCGAATCGAGGACGCCGTCATCGCTGAAGGCGCTGGCTGTACCGGCCTTCCATCTTTCGCGAGTTTATCTCTCTTATTTCTAGCTTCACGAATTAAAGGTCCAACTTCGTCCTCGTATTTCGGCACAGGTGCGTTGGGATCGTTCAACATGGCTTCAACTTGCGAGGCTAACTCGGAAACTTCCTCAGGATTCAGGCTTAATTCTTTGTCGTGAAATTCGTCTTCTTTTTCTTCCTCGTCTTCTTTGAGCTCATCGGGTTCGGACACTTCATTTTCTTCGCTACTACTTTCTTCTTCGTGCTCTGATTCCTCATCAAAACCTTCTTCGCTGCTATATTCTCCGTCGCTATTTCTATTGAGCGCCCTCTCCTTCGCTCTTTCCTCTCTTTCTGCCATCACCTCGTCTATCATCTTTTGTTGTTCTGAGGTGAACCCGCTTGCTTTGAGAAGCGAATCGACCAACTTCTCTCCGTTCTTCTCTTTTTCTGCGACCTCCTTCAGAATCTCATCAAAATCAGGATCAGGTTCACCCATAACGTCCAATTCGGCGTCGTATCCGTATCGTCTCAAGAAAAACTTATGCAAACACTCCACGTCTCTCTCGAAAAGCATCCTGGCGTTTCGGTGATGAATCGATACCATCTGTGGAAAATCAATCACGGTCACTTTCAACGTTTCCAAATGCATCATTATATTAAACTCGTTATAATCGCAATGAATCAACCCACATAACGCCAACTTCTTCAACTCTTGCATGCAACTGTTATACACCTTCCCCGGAGACATCATCTTCTTCACTTGCGTCAGCGGGTACCCATCCACCATCTCCATCAACACACAGTGTCGATTCAAATCAATTGCCTCTGGAACGTTAAATCCTCTTTCGTGCAACGCTTGCATGAACGCGTGCTCTTTCAATGCAGACAACCTACTTAAATATAACCAATTGAAGCTCGTGCGTCGATGTAAATAATCCCGTTTGTTCTTCACCGCCTTGAAACTGGTTCTACCAAGCCGGTGTAATTTCATCGCCATGAGCCTCCCTTCATCGTTCACGACCTCATACACGTCTGATTCTTTCCCTACACCAATTCTTCTCCCCACACCACTGATTCGATTTCTCATCGTGAACGCTTTTATGGCCAAGAAATCGTATCCTAAAGGTGTCAGTCTATACCCATCGTATTTTGAGTTGTCATGGTGGACTAACTTGTGTTTCAACAACTCGCGAATGTGCTTGTACCCACCGCCCTTTTTGAGACCGGCGATGGCGTTTATCAGTTGTACCGGAACGATTTCGTGGTTTTTCATGCCCATCTCCACCGCGACTAGAGTTCGAAACGTGTCTTTTTCGATGTACCGGAGGATGTTGACATCGAACTTCATCGTGTTTTATTTCTGAATTTGGTGGCGGCTCAAGAGTTCCTTATGGATCCATAGTTTTTTTTTGAAGAAGGGAGAGAGCGGAGAGAGTTTTTGCTAACAAGAGAGACAAGGAGAACACAAAAAAAATGCTGAAAATATCTCTAATATTACATGTGAGCACGAGGGAGAAAGAGTTTGGGTTTTCACTTTCTTTCTTTCTCTCTCTTGCCCGTTTCCTCTCTACTATAGTATAACGCATTCTCTTCTCCTTCTCAGTTCACTACCGCTCGTTTTCACGAGCGCTCTCGGGCTCCACGTCTCACCTCATTTCAAATCTCTCTCTTTTCCTGTTTTCATATTTGCAAAAATAAATACATCTCTTCTCTTTCTCTCTGTTTAACGTCTGGCGGCGATTTGGCGGCGGCTAACGGCTTCGGCAAAGGCGGCGATGCGCTTCAAGTCCTCCCCGGCGCTGTTTCTATTGTTACTTCTTTTACGCAACCCGCTTTCGTCCATCAGAAGAAACAACAAAAGTGTCTGCGCTTCGCCGTACGAAGCCGTGGCCAAGTTGAAGTTTCCAACGAGTTCTTCTACGGCTCCCGCGCGGGTGAGTTGTAAAGCACGATCGTGTGCGAGCTCTAAACCATCAGGTAAGGACGATTTCGCGTCTACGCCATAGTTGGCGATACCTTTTGTGGCTTTTTCGCATCGAGCATGCGTTTTCATGAAAGTAGCTTTGATGCGCTTCTTAATCGCGGCTGCTTCGGCATATTTTGCCTTGTTCGTATTTCTCGTAGGAGCATTCGTCATCATGACACTACTATCCGCACTCTCAGCTGAGTTTGCCAACGAAATTTGCGAAACATATTCGTCTAAACTCGAAGGACTCATGGATATCGGAGCGCCTCCTACGCTTACATCTGAAGATGCCGCGGATTCGTTGTTGGTAGAAGGAATCTTAATCTCTTCACATGCCAAATTCATGAGATCATGTGCCGCATCCAACGCGTTTAGGGAGACTAAACCAACACTCAAAGCGTGTAATCTGCTTCCAGCGTTCCAGTGCTCCGCACTCGCGTCTCTTAAACACGCAGCCGCGCGTTCCAAAAGCTTTGCTTTATCCATGTTGCTCATGATTTTCGCGAATGGTTCCGTACCACGGGACGAAAATGGTTGCGAAGTAGACGACAAAGTTCCTGCCCCATTCGATATTTTCCTCATCATTTGCTGATTCGTGGTTGATTTGCTTAATAACTGCGAAGGTGATAGAATCGGTGAAGATGCCAACGGAGATGAGGCCAACATCGATGTTTTGAGCGACGACGATTCACTATTCGCCGATGCAACGACGACCTCGGCATCTTTCTTCTTTTGCTGTTCATGAACATTCATCCCAGTTGGAGAGGGTTCTTTTGGACTCGTACCTCTTGATAACGGCGATGCCCCGAGTCTTGGTGGCGTTTGGTAACAAGCGGTGTGTGCGGGATTTCTTGGAACGAATCCAGTTCCCGGAGATGTCACCATGACATAATCATCGTCATCGATTTCTAGAGAATCCGAGGTGAAGGCCATCGACGGTGGCGAACCAGGACTGAACTTAGCGATCACATTTTGTTGCTGCTGAGGCGAAGAAGAACACCGTTTCATTGTTGTCGTTGCTACTGTTCCTACGTTCTTACGACCTCCACGCAAATCTCGCGCTGCGAGCGCGATTTCATTTCTCACAACCTCCGAAGGAGACGTCCCAAAGCACTTGTACGAAGACGACAACATGGAACTTTCTCGCTGAAGAAAATTATTATTGTTCAGTTCGATGGGAAAGCTTCTCGTTGGTGCAATTTCCTCCTCTACAATCGTTTGCTTCAGAGAAGTGTTGTTGTTGTTGTTGTTGTTGACGTTCAGTTGCGCCTCGTTCATCGAATCCATCTGAAATTGCATGTCCCCGTCTTCATTGCTGCTTCCTCCCGACGACATTTTCCTATTATTAGTATTATTGCTGGTATTATTGCTATTAATGTTAATATCTACGCTCATTGCCACCGAGAGCTCTGCCGCTGTTGCAGTCGACGCCGCTGAATCATTCTTCGTAGAAGCATTTGCACCACTACTACCGCTGCTTATAAAAAATGGATGATTAAAAAATGCGTCAAAACCGAGACGTTCTCTTGGATCTCTCCGTAAAAGCGACCTCATCAAAGCGACGCACTCCGGCGAAAGCGTCTCGGCAATCCTCGTGGGTATTCTCGCATCCGACCGTTCGATGTTGTGCAACAACTGCACTTGGTTTTGTCCCGTAAAAGGTACCTTCCCAACGACCATCTCGAACAAAATCGCTCCAACGCTCCACAAATCCGCCTTCGCGTCGTACTTTCTATACTTCAAAATTTCTGGCGCCATGTACAATGGGCTCCCGCACACAGTATCTGCCATCCCTCCGTGCGGTTGAATGTACCTCGCAAACCCAAAATCGGCAATTTTCAACGTCGCCCTCGACGATCTCTCGCTTAACAATAAATTCTGCGGCTTCAAGTCTCTGTGAACTAATGATTGTAAACGCATAGCCGATAAACCGCTCGCCAACTGCGTCATGAAATGTTTTGCCACAGCTTCACTCACGCGTCCTCGTTTCCGAATAAACTCAGACAAATCTCCGCCAGCGCAATACTCCAATATTAAATACACCTGTTCCGTTCGTAAATCGTCCACCACGTCTACCAACGTCATTATGTTCCTATGATTCGCATTCCTCAACACGGTAATCTCCAACTCCAACGCCTCTCTCAGTTTCGGTTGCAAACCTTTCGTGGACATTTCTTTGACTGCCACGGTTGCTCTCGTTTTCTCGTCTCGACCTTTCCAAACAGTTGCGAACGATCCGCGACCGATTGGTTGGTTGTTCTCCGAAGAGAAAATCGCGTATTCGTTCCCAGTTTTCGCATTTCTGATTATTTTAGTATTATTAGTATTGGGTGTATTTGATGATGAAGTTGGTTGCCTCGGGAGACTGGGAACAGACATCTTCTTCGAATTTATTCCAAAACCGGCGCGTTCGGATGCAAAGAAGAACCAACTCCAAGTCACGCAAAGGTACGGACCAGCCCGCGCAGAAATGCGTGCTCTGCGCTCTTATTCAGCGCGCTCTTTTCTTTTCCAAATTCCCTCCCAGCTCTCTCTTTCTCTCGTTTTCGCGTCGAAATCTTTTTCCGTTTAAAACGGTTCGTATCCTCCTCAGTGGACACGTCTCCGGATAAATTGCCGTCTCTTCGCTTTTCCGCGCGTTACAGAACGCTATACCTCTCGAGGACACCAAAGAAGCGCGAGAAAAGAGAGACGCGGGGCCCGTCCGTCGCCGACTCTCTCTTTTCGCCCCGCACCTCTTCGGCGCGCGCGCGCGTGGTGGTGGTGGGTACACGGGGCGCAAAGAGCAGCGCGCCTTTTTTTGAAACTTGCTCGCGACGACGACGAGCACGTAACTGTCGTCGTCGTCGTCGTCGTCGTCTCGCGAGCGAAAATTTGCCTTCTAAAATTTTTTTTTAGAGAAGAGAGATGCACTCGCGATGGTTTCGTTTGAACGACGAAAAAGGTCCAATGAAAAAAAAGGACTTTGAAGGAGGACGACGGTGCTTCCCTTTCTCTCCGCTCGATTAAAAAACGACTCTCTAGTAATCTCTCTCTCAGAAGCGTCGTTCTTCTCGAGAGAGACCGACGAGAGAAAGATACGATGATGACGACGGTATCGTCGATGTCTTCTTCGTCGACGCCTTCGATGACCGCGACGACGCCGTCGCGTTCGTTCTCCGTCAAAGGAGGGAGAAGAAGCGCGATGAAAAAGAGCGTTGGCGAGAGAATCGTGCGCGTGCGTTCCAAGATGATGACGACGACAATTCTTCGCGAGAATAAGGAGAAACGAATGGTGTGCTTCTCGTGCGCGGACGACGAGATGGAATGCGCTACGAATGCAGTCATGCGTAATAACGACGACGACGACGACGACGACGACGACGACGGTGAACGACGAGCGAGCTCTTCGTTATGCTCTTCGTCGTTTTCCTCCCTCTCCTCCTCAGGAGAAGAAAAGGAAGATACGATGAACTTCGAAAAAGGAATATCGAAGAAGATGATGACGACATTCATGGATCGCATTGAAATGAACAAAACGCTCATACTGAGCTCGTTTATGCTCCCACTCGGAGTAACGCTTGCACCAAACTTTGATTTGGAAGGGCCTGGGTCCGTCATTCAGGCGTTATCGGTTCTTGCGACTATCATTTTTGTACACGAGAGTGGTCACTTTCTCGCTGCGAGGACGCAAGGCATACACGTGAACAAATTTGCAGTCGGGTTTGGACCGAGTGTATTTTCGTTTCAAGGGGATAAGGTAGAATATTCGCTGAAAGCGATACCGTTGGGTGGATTTGTTGCGTTTCCGGACGACGACGAGGACTGTCCATACCAGCCGGACGATCCAGATTTGTTACGAAACAGACCGGTGAAAGACCGAGCGATTGTTGTTTCGGCTGGGATTTTCGCCAATTGCATATTTGCGTTTGCTATTTTACTCACGCAGGCGAATACTATTGGTCTGACGTACGCTAAATACACACCAGGAGTGGTCGTCAAAGGATTCGTTTCGCCCTCGGCGGCAGAGTCGGCTGGATTCAAAAGAGGTGACATCATTTTGCGCATCGATGGCGAAGATTTGGAGGCGGATGCGAAAACAGTCAGTCAAGTCGTGAACAAGATCAAAGCGTCGGCGAACAAAGAACTCGACGTCGTCGTCAATCGAAAGGGTGAAATGGTCAATTTGATCTTAATTCCAGACGAGATGCCGAAGACTTTAGAAGGAAGAGTGGGTACGAGACTCGAGGCGAACTCGGTATTATATACGAAAATGGCAAAAGGTCCCGTGGATTCCATCAAATTAGCCTCGAAAGAGTTTGGCAGATTGTTCACGCTCGTCGGTAAATCGTTGACTGGCTTAGTTACAAATTTCAGCCAATCAAAAGATCAAGTTTCCGGTCCGTTAGCCATCGTCGCCGTCGGCGCGGAGGTTCTCAGGAAAGACATCTCCGGCTTGTTCCAGTTTGGTGCGGTTATAAACATCAACTTAGCCATCGTCAACTTGCTGCCGTTGCCTGCTTTAGATGGTGGATTTTTGTTGTTATTAATCATCGAAGCCATTCGAGGGAAGAAAATGCAAAAGGAGACGGAGCAATCCATCACCGGTGCCGGCGTGCTCTTCTTGTTGATTAGCGGCGGAGTTTTAATCACGAGAGACCTGACTGAGTTTGCCGTCAAAGCGTTCGGCTTAGATTTATAATAATAAAGATAGACTACTGTGTAATAATTAATTCATATCAAAACGCTAACTAATAGGTATGGCAAGAATTCTTTCTTCTTCTCTTAAATGTACATGTTCGTTTTTCTCTCTTGTCTCATAATTTCTCTAGAGTCTCGCTTGGATACCCCCTCGGCGACTTCTCTTTGTCTACGAACTGTGTACAACTGAGCAACTTTCTTTCTCAAAATGTCAAAGTGATGTCCTTTGAACGCCTTCCTCGTCGATTGCTTCACTCTCAACTTGAACAACATTTTCTTCGTCGCCTCAACTTCCTTCAAGATTTGTTCGTTGGACATGTTGGCAAACTCAGATGCTTTTGTGTATTTCAAACCCGTAAACTCGTCCGCAGCTTCATCGTTTTTATTGTCGTCGTCGTCGTCGGCAGCACGAACCGTAAAGGCAATGGCGCGTTTCGGTTGTTGAGATTGTCGTCTAAACGAAGTCGTGGTGCTTAATCGCGCCTGTTTCAATGCAGAAAGAAAGTAAGAAGCGAACCGGTTAGTATTGGAAGAGAAGACGATTAAAGAAAATTTGGAGACGTCCCGCACCAAAAACACGGATAAAATGTAAGCCGTCACCGCTCGACCGCTTTCAATCGCAGCGTCGTTCTATCGCGCCCTCATGGAGAGCGCACGGGACAAAAGACTTGGAGCGAGCACGAAAGGGTTTTTTCTCCGCACAATTCGAGCTCTTTCTTCCCGAGAAACCCATCGCATCTGGTACCTTTTCCTTCGCGCGCGAGCGACACAAAAGAAATCTCCCCTCCTTCAGGTTTTCGCGCCAAAAGAAAGACATAAGCGAGAGGGGACATGGCAGCCATTCGGTTCGAAAAGGCCGAAACGCATAAAAGACGCGACGCACGCACCGATGAAACCGTCGCGGAAGTGGATAAAGTAAACATAGTTACGCTCGGTTCACTTCTACTAAATGTGCGCGCGTGTTGGGCGGAAGACCGTCTTCTCTTTGTTCGACACACAGCAGACTGACGAGTTTTCTTTTTCTCCCAATTCTCTTCAAATGTCAAAGTCTTCTTCCCTTTTTTTCGTTTTTTTAAAAAACTTTTTTTGTGCTCGAGTCCTTCGAACAGAAAAAAAAACACAGAAGGTCGTCTTGTCCTTCTTCTTCTTCTTCTTCTTCGTTTTTTTGTGCGTCGTGGCACAAAATTTGGCCGCGACACCTTATCTGGTTCGCCGCCGTGCGATCGATTTTGTGCAAAAATGAGGCAAAAAAGCAGTGTTTTCGTGTTCGTGGCTCCCAATAAAACCTTATATACATCACAACCGCACGAGAAAACGTAATACCAATGTTCTCGCACACCGTTACCAACACTCAAGCCTTGCGCGTTTCTACGGCGAAGCCGACGACGTCGTCCAAAAGAGGCGCGTTGCAAGTCGTCGCCAACGCCAAAGTCGACGCGTGCGACAAGAATTCCGTCATCGTGTCCCCGTCCATCTTGTCGGCGAACTTTGCGACCTTAGGCGCAGAAGTCGAAGCGGTGGATAAAGCCGGCGCGGAATGGATCCACATCGACGTCATGGATGGTCGATTTGTGCCGAATATCACCATTGGCCCGTTGGTTGTCGATGCTTTGAGACCAGTCACGGACAAGGTTTTGGATACGCACTTGATGATTGTTGAGCCAGAGTTGAGAGTGGCGGACTTTGCGAAAGCGGGGTCGGACATCATCTCCGTTCACGCCGAAGGTGCGAGTACTATTCACTTGCACAGAACTATCGGTCAAATCAAGGACGCGGGTTGCAAAGCGGGCGTCGTGTTGAACCCGGGGACCCCGATTACGTGCTTGGAGTACATCATCGACATCGTTGACTTGATTTTGGTCATGTCCGTCAACCCGGGCTTCGGCGGTCAGTCCTTTATCGAATCGCAAGTGCAAAAGATCCAAGAGATTAAGGCGTTGTGCAACAAACACAACGTGAACCCGTGGATTGAGGTTGATGGGGGCGTCTCCCCGGCCAACGCGTACAAGGTCATTGATGCTGGGGCGAATGCCTTGGTCGCCGGTTCCGCTGTCTTCAACTCCCCAGATTATGCCGCTGCCATCGCGGGTATCAAAGCGTCCAAGAAGCCGTAAGTCTTCACATAACGTTATAGATTATATATATACCTATTGCAATTATTTATATATTAAACAATTGTATACTTACAGGGAAGGAGAAATGGATCGACGGTTAAAACGATGGTCGGGATATCTGCAAAAGTACGTTTTTTTAGACGGGGGAGGAGAAAAATAGAAGAAATTGTAATTCACACGAACTTTCGGCACTTATAATAGTACGCCAAAATTATCACACGTTGGTACATAGCATCGCACGTAATATGTCATCGTCATAATGAGAAGAGTGGCTGCTACGCAACAGCGCAAGTTGATGACGTTCATCGTCTCTCTTTGTGGAAGACAACAACTAACGAACATCAACGCATTCAACAACAAACGCTTCCTGAACAACTTACGTCCACTCACAAACAATAATAACGATCAATTCGACGTCGTCGTCGTCGGTGGCGGTCATGCTGGTACCGAAGCCGCCGCCGCGGCGAATCGTAGAGGTAGTCGAGTCGCGCTGATAACTCCACAACCGGTGAAGTCCATAGGAGAAATGTCTTGCAACCCATCCATAGGCGGTTTAGGCAAAGGGACTTTAGTGCGAGAAATCGACGCGTTGGACGGTCTGATGGCAAAAACTGCGGACGATTCAGGGATCCAATTCCGAGTGTTGAACTCGAGCAAAGGAAAAGCGGTCCGAGGCGTACGCGCGCAGATGGATCGAGAGTTGTACAAGAAACACATGCAAAAATTAGTGGGCGAGTTGCCGAACGTAACCGTAGTGGACGCGTGCGTGAGCGGCTTGTTGATTGAAGAAGAAGAAGAAGAAGAACGGAAAGAGAGTAGTAATAGTAGTAGAAGGAAGAATATTAATATTAGTAATAGCGATAGCAATAAAAGTAAAACGTGCAAAGGAGTGCGATTGGAAGATGGTACGCGGGTGTTTGCTAAAGCCGTCGTGATAACAACCGGGACGTTTCTACGAGGCGTGCTTCACTTGGGGGGCGGCGAGAAAGTGTTCAACGCCGGGCGGATATCTTCGAACGTCACGGAACGAGCAGACAATTTAGCGTCGACGGCCTCGTCGTCGTTGGCGGATTCGTTGTATGGGTTGAATTTGAGAATGGGAAGATTACGAACCGGGACGCCGCCGAGGTTGAGAAAATCCTCCATCGAGTTTAGTCGGTGCGATGAGCAGAAAGGAGACGATGTTCCGGAACCGTTTTCGTATTATAACTTATCTTCATCGTCTACTAAAGCGCCTTGGATGCCGTCGCAAGAGCAAGTATCGTGTCACAGCACGAGTACGAACGCGGAGACGGAAAAAGTGATCGTGTCGCATCCGAACTATGCGGATGAAAATCTCGCAACTGGGCCGCGCTATTGTCCATCGATTGAATCAAAAGTCAGACGGTTTCCGAATCGTGACCACATTGTGTGGCTCGAGCCGGAAGGTTTAGCGAGTGATATCATATACCCAGCTGGTATTTCGAATTCGCTTCCGAAAGAGACGCAGTTGGACATGCTCCATTCGATCCCCGGTTTAGAAAATGTCGAAATGCTTCGTCCGGGATACGCGGTTGAATACGATTACGTCGATCCGAGAGAGCTCAGACGAACTTTAGAGGTTCAAAAAGTGAAAGGGTTATACCTTGCGGGACAAATTAACGGGACGACTGGGTACGAAGAAGCCGCTGCGCAAGGCATTTTGGCTGGCGCCAACGCCGCCAACCGCGACTACCCACTTGAATTGTCTCGAGACTCGAGCTACCTCGGCGTCTTAGCGGACGATTTAACGACTCGAGGTGCTACAGAACCGTACAGAATGTTTTCGAGCCGAGTGGAGCGTCGCTTATCGATTCGAGGGGACAATGCGGATATTCGATTAA
>Ga0208277_1001719_pt1 | contig 12634 bp, 5 predicted proteins | sample ETNtaG_5_FD_185782 | JGI IMG/M metagenome (GOLD analysis project Ga0208277, IMG submission 185782) | Marine microbial and viral communities from oxygen minimum zone, Eastern Pacific Ocean - ETNP201406SV205 (SPAdes) (version 2) | ecosystem: Environmental > Aquatic > Marine > Oceanic ...
AAAACGCTTCTTGCACATCATGTCCAATGTTCAAAATTAAGGAATTTAGACGCTGAAAAAGACTCAGTTGATTTCACAAATGAATGTAAAAATTTACTTTCTGGATTAAAAAATAATATCTCTGAAAGATCTGAAATATATAAATCTGCTTTTAAAACATTAGTACAGAAAAAATCAATTTATATAAATATTAATAATGAAAATCTAATGTTGAAACTGCTAAAAGTATCAAAAGAGAACCAAAAGGATAAAGAGCAGATAATTGAATGGGGCATGAAAAAACAATTACCTCAATTAGCAGAAGATTTATTAATTAATTCCAGTAATGGCTTTGATAATAATTACAATATTGGAGTTGGAAAAAAGAGTCTAATTGAAAATACAAATAATCTATTTTCTAATCTAGAATGGGAAGTTAGAGGTTGGGCCCCAACTAGCCAATCTATATTTAATGTATTTTATTGGAATTATCCTGAACTTCTAAATAAAACAGTTTTACTGATAAATATTGGAGAGAAAAATAGTACTGTTATTGGGACCTTAGAAGGTAAAGTTAAATCGGTAGAAGAATTACGAATTGGGGTTCAGAGTTTAAATGAAGCACTTATGGACCAAGGTATTATAAGAGCTGAATGGTATAATCGAGAAGAGTTTCAAGTACCAGGTTCATTTATATCTGCTATTGGGAAAAAAGTTCAAAAGGGGGTATACGATGAGATTTTTACGCCCGTTTTTGAAAGTTGGCAGCAAGATTTGAGCAGAACAATCAATAGCGTGAGAAAGGATTTTCCATTTACAAATGAAACGGATATTCTTTTATCAGGGTCAGCCTCTGATATTCTTTATTTGGATAATTTCATTGAAGGTGTTTTAAACTTAAAAACTCAATATATCAGTCCTACAAGAAATTTAGATTTTGCTCAGAATTATATCGAAAGGGGGCATTTTCCTTTTCATAGTAGTCTTTTAGCATCAGCAATTGGTTCAACAATAAACGTTCCAAATTCAGCAGATATTATGCCCCAATCTTTAAAACAAAATGAAATTTTTCGATGGATAAATAGGATAGGATCTCTGGCCGCAATTTTAATCTTAGTTTTATTACTTGGAATGACGAGCGTAACAAAGTTAAACAAGGATAAAATTCAATCTGAAATAATTCCTATTGACAGAGAGAATAATGAATTGTCTTTTGCTAAGGATGAGCATGATAGGTTGATTTTAAATACGAACAATATATCCTCTCAATTAAGTATGTTAAATTATGATACAAAATACTTTAATAGAGTATTAACTATTTCTAGATTTTTAAGTTTTAATACTCCAAAAGAAATTAACATTTCTGAAGTAAATTTTTCTTTAGGGTGGGAAGAGCTCGTCAGGAGAAAGAAAGGTAGAATTTTTAAAAATATCATAAAAAAATCAGAGGATAATGTAAGAATATTAAGGCTGGCTGGAAATGCAAAGGCAAATCAAGCAATTGTTCAGCGTCATTTTGATAATTATGTGTCTGCCTTAGAGTCTTCGGGTCTATTTCAATTCGTTGAAGTGATGGAGGAAGAAATAACAGATGTTGATAATGGAAAATTAAACTTTGTCCTTAAGTGTGTGATATAGATGAACCAGTTTTTAAGAAATCAGAAGTATATATCCATTCTTTTATTTTCTACGATTATTTTAATAGTAATAGTTTGGTATTTTGGATTTTATCAAGCATTGAAGATGAATTATAATAATCTCCTTAGTTCCAAAAAAAACATTAAATCTGAATTAAATAATAATCAACGAATGGCTGGAAAAATTCGTTCATTAACTGAGGAATTAAATTTACTTAATGAAGATTTTGAATCTTTAATAGTAAGTATGCCAAAAAAATCATCTTATGATAAAATAACAACAAACTTATTTAATCTTGTCCAACAAAATGGTTTAAAAATTAAAGATTTTTCTCCATCCAATTTTGCACTTGAAACAAACTCAATTACAAATCCAAATACTGGTGAAGAAATAGTTATAGAAAAAATACCTATAGATATTGAGGTTACGGGATCTTTTATTGATTTTGGTCGACTTCTAGATTCTATGATAGAAAGTTTTTATCGTTTTACAGCCTCAGATATAGATATCGAAAAAGAGGGGAATGGCATCAATCAGAGAATAAAATTTATAGCTTATGTTTATTTACATGAGATTACCTATTCTCCTCCTATAACCAAAAAAGAAATAACTCCCTCTCAGCCCAAAAAAGCTCAAAGAATAAAAGCAAATCCAGTTGTGAAAAAGAAGGAAGAAATAGTAGTTAAAGAGAAAAACACAAATAGGCCTAATGATGCTCCTAAAGATATTCCAGATTGGATGTTTGAGCCTATAACTGAAGCTGAACCTGTTGCAGATAATGTTGATGATAAGGATGTCCCAGCATCAATTAAAAAAGAAACAGAAAAACCTATCCCAATTGAAACAAAAGTTTTTGAATCTAATGATATGAAAAATGTTTACCATAAAATGGTAGTCACTGATACGAAAATATGTAAAAAAGTAAAAAATAACAGTCCTCTTTATACAGGGGTTCGTTTTTCGACAGATATTGGAAAAATATATTGCTATTCATCAATCAATAATAATTCTGGTAAAGCAAATACTATTTATCATGTTTGGTATATGAATGGTGAACTCATTGCAAAAGTAAGAATAAGAGTTGCAAAGGGAGAAGGTGTAAGCTCTTTTTCGCATAGAGAGATCAGCGATTCGGATAAAGGAACATGGAAAGTTGAAATTACAGATAGTGATAAAAAGATTTTAGATACTATTATTTTTGAGTTAGTTTAAGGTACTATGACACCTAGATTAAAGATGTTGTCCGTTGGACTTGCGTTATCTATTATTTACTCTGTTTATGATTGGTATGATCGTAATAACATTGGTAAGCCAAAAACTAATCAGGTCGTAAAGAACAAAAAAAATAAAAGAGATCGTCCAAAAACAGCAAAGTCAGGAAGAGGAAGAGCAGCAAATAGAGCGATGGCAAATGCCGCAAAAGCAAAGGATCAAAAACGTAATCAAGAACTAGCTAGTGCAGAATTGACTCAGGTCTCCGACGAAATTAATGATTTGCAAGGTTGGTCTAGAAATCCATTTATTAGTGCTGCAGAGCCAATGAAAATGAGACCTAGGGCTGTAATAAAAGAGCCCGTAATAGTCGATCAAATAGATCAAGCAGAGCAAAGTATTCCTGCCTTAGTAATTGAAAAAGATGAATTATCTGGGGTTGATAACCTAAATATTGAAACCATTGCAAGGGTAGGTCAAAAAGTATTTGTTATTATTAATGGACAGAGATTAAAGGAGGGCGATTTAATTAATAACCTTCTAATTGAATCAATCGATAATCAAAAGATCACCTTTAAAATGGGTAATACAACTATAATAAAAGATGTCGGATCTTAAATATAGAAAATTAATTTATTTCACTTTTGGAATTAGTATTCTTTTTAGTCAAGTTATAAGCACCTCTGCCCCATTAGACAAAGAAGGCCAAATATTTGATTTAAATCAGAAGATGTCTATAAGTATGATTGATTCAGATATTAAAAGTGTATTAATGCTGATTGGTGAACTGACTAATGTAAATGTAGTAGTGAGCCCCGAGGTCAAAGATACTATAACAGCAAATTTAGAAAATGTATCTGTAAAAGCAGCTTTAGATGTCATTCTAAAACCAATTGGCTACTCTTATACCTTTTATGAAAATATCATTATTGTTCAAGAAGGTGATGATGCAAAATTAGTAGGTGCATTAAAAAGCGTCATTATAAAGTTAAAGTATATAAATGCAGAAGATTTAAATAGTCCAATGAAAAGAATCTTAACCTCAGAGGGCAGTATTGAAGCATTTACACCTTTAGTAACTCCAGGGGGTGGCGGTGGTGGTAGTATCTCTAATGTTGTGATTGTTACTGAAGTAGAAGAGAACCTTGATAGAGTTTTAAATATGATTGATCAATTAGATACTGCGATACCTAATGTCAATATTGCAGTTCGATTTATTGAGACTAATATGGATACTAGTAGGGGGCATGGGATAGATTGGACGAGTACACCAGCTGTTCAGATAGGAGGTTCGATAAGTGATAGTTTGTCAATACCAATAAGTGTTTCAAACGTTACTATAGCAACCTTAAAGCCAATGCAACTCCTATCAGCCTTAAAGGTTATGCAAGCCAGAGGTAAATCAAAATTACTATCGAGTCCTTCTGTGACTACTCTTGATAATCATGAAGCATCTACCTCAACCACTACAACGGTGTATGTATCAGGTCAGGTAGCAGAAGAAAATATTAAGGAAGATAATAATGAAAATTTAGGTTTTTTTGGTAACGCAAATACTTATTCTGTAACACAGAAAAATATTGGAATTCAATTAAGAGTAACTCCAAGAATTAATGAAAAATCAAAAATAACCTTATTAGTAGATGCAACAGTTGAAGCTCTGTTGTCTGCAGCTGAAATCAATACAGATCAACCAAGATCTACCAATAGAACTGTAAAAACACAAGTTACGGTTACAGATGGTGATACTGTTATCATTGGAGGTTTAATTGCAGAAAATATTTTAGAAAATAAAAAGTATGTTCCTGTCTTAAGTGACCTTCCTTTTATTGGAAGAATATTTCAATCTACTCAATTGACAAAGGAGCAACGTGAGCTATTAATTTTTATTACACCAAACGTAGTTGGATGAGCATAATATGAAAAAAAATCTACCTTATATCTACATATCATTTTCAATTGTAACGATCTTAGTTTTATCTGCTTTTTTAGACTTATACGATAATTTTGAACATAACCTTCTTGATATGAGATTTAAAAGTAGGGGGTTAATGGAGACTCGTGAAGATATTGCAACTGCAGACATAGATGTTAGGGCATTGCAGACAGAAGGTAAATGGGATCCTTGGAGTAGAGAAAAACATATACCTATGGTAGATTTAGCAGATCAGCATGATCTAGATGCATTTATTTTTGATGTTTATTTTATAGAAGATAGTGAAAGAAAATTAGAATATAAGGTTATAAATAATCTCTCCGACTCAGTTTTAAATTTAAATCAGATGAAAGGTCTTTTTCCTGATCCAGATAATGATTTAGCCGATGCAGCAAAGAGAGCGGGGAATATAATATTTGCTCAAAGTTTTAAACCTCAACCAGATAAAAAAGAGCCTGTAAAAGAGAGATCCGAAGTTATGGAAAGGCGATTGAATCTTCTGGAAGAAAGAAAACTATTTCGCAAGGTAAATAGGCAAGACTATTCAACACTTTTTGATTTTTATGATATTGAAACAGCTGTTGACACATTAATAAAAAATTCTGCGGGTGTTTACTTTTTTCAATCAGATCCAGACCCAGATGGGCTCCAACGAAAATATCCGTTAGTTGGTTTATATGAAGATAGATTATTTCCAGCAGCTTCATTGGCAATAGCATTGTTGCACTATAGTGTCTCATTTGAAGATGTAGAAATTATTCCTGGAAAGCACTTAAGGTTTGATTTACCAGAAAAAGATGAGCATGGTCGATCAGAAATAATAATACCAATTAATGAAAAAGGGTATATGCAAGTTAATTGGGCTGGGAATTGGCAAGATAAAGAAACAGCTCAATTTGATTTAATGCACTATCCGTATAGTGTTTTAAAAAACTTCCAAGAAAACGAATATCAGAACTATGTATTAGCTGAGTTTAAAAGATTATGTAACCAATCCTATGGAGGTAATGTTAAGGCTACATACAAACCAGCATTGGGTAAAATTAATGCATCAAAAAAAGACATTTTATCATCGGTTAAAAAAGTAATGATGATGGGTGCTGTTGAAAAATGGTTAGAAGCTAATCCAGGTGGAACCGCGGAAGAATTTAAAAAAGTACCGGCGTTTATTTTTAATGAAGTAAAAGATAATAATATTATAGCAGGGTTTTTCCTTGACTCCACAAGATCGACAATTCCTACGTTGGATGAAATAATTATGGAGGGGAGTTTAAGTTTTAGAAACTCTATTCCTAATTATGATTTTACTACGATAAGGAAATTAAAGAAAGATTTTAAGGAGGTAATTAAAAACAATACCAATGATGACCTTAAAAAGGATCATAAGAAAGCTCAGGCAAAATTATCTGAAATAGAGAGAAATTTTCAAATTATTTTAAATCTGTACAATAACAACATGATTGAGGAACAAAGACCTCTCAGTTTTTTCCCAAATAATCAAAGATTAGTAGTTGGGGTAGAAGATAAAGGTACTGATAAATTAATTGTTCCATTTGAGTTTGTAGGTAAAAAACTTTTTTATGGCCTTACTGCAACTGGAACTTCTGACTTAAACCCTATGCCATTTGATCCAAGGTATCCAATGGTTGGACTCCACGCGAATGCATTAAATACGATATTGGACAATAAGATTATCCATGAGGTTTCAAAAGTAAATGTCGCAATTATAATTATTCTTTTTGGGTTGTTCCTTTCGTTTGCAATACCATTTTTAAGTCCCGCAATGGGAGGTCTAGCTATAGTTGCAATCTTAGGTTTCTATGGGTGGTTATCTTTTTGGTTATTTTCAAATCAATATATTTGGCTAGATATGGTGGGACCATTATTAACTCTAGTTTTAGGCTATTTAGGGATTACAGTATATAATTATATACAGGAGGAAAAAAATAAGCAATTTTTGAAAGAATCATTTGGTACCTATGTTTCCCCTGAGCTTATTGATCAAATGTATGAAAGTGGAGAAGAACCTTCTTTAGGAGGTGAAGAAGGGTATCACACAGCTTTTTTTACTGATATTCAAAGTTTTTCAGCTTTTTCAGAAAAATTAACTGCAAGCGAGTTAGTTGCATTGTTAAATCAATATCTTACTGATATGACGGATGTTTTATTAGAAAATAATGGGACTCTTGATAAATATATTGGAGATGCAATTGTTGCTTTTTATGGAGCTCCAATTGACGTAAAAGATCATGAGTTATGGGCATGCAGGACTGCTATAAAAATGCAGGAAAATTTAGGAATCTTAAGAAAGGGCTGGCAAGCTGAAGGGGATCGATGGCCTGAAATTGTTCATAATATGCAGAACAGAATTGGAATTAGTTCAGGCAATATGGTAACTGGGAATATGGGTTCTGAAGCAAGGATGAATTATACTATGATGGGTGACAATGTTAATACGGCCGCTCGCTTAGAATCGTCTGCTAAACAGTATGGCATCTATATTCAAATTGCTGATAGTACTTACCAACCAGTAAAAGACAAAGTTGTTGTGCGGGACTTGGATTATGTCAGAGTAATGGGTAAAAATGAACCCGTCAAAGTATTCGAACTTATTTCTGAAGTGGGTCAAGAACCTGAAAATTATAAAAAAATATTGCCAGCTTATCATGAAGCACTAAACTTGTATAAAAATCAAGAATGGGAAAAAGCAATTGAAGCATTTAAGGCTTCAGATGAGTTAGAAGATATGTTCCCAGGTAGAAAAACTAACCCCAGCAGAATTTATATTCCACGATGTGAACACTTTATCTCAAACTCTCCGGGCGATGATTGGGATGGAGTCTGGACGCTAACTAGTAAATAAAAACTTTATAATGAAGCAGTTAAAAAAGTTTCTGCTAAAACTTAGCTGGTTGTTCATTGGTCTTTGCGCAACAAATGCACAAGATACTCTTTTTGTTCATGAGCCTAGTTATGATATAGCTTTACCTCAATCCTTATCAAATACTATAGAAATCTCAGATATGAACAATGATAATGTTAATGATATTATAATATCGGGATATGACTCATCTAGGTTTGGGATATTTCTAGATGTTATAGAAGGGAACTTGGATGGCAGTATATCAACTTTATTTGAATCAAATATTATTACATTTCCTGACTCAATTGCTCAATATGTTGGTGGTATTGGTAATATTGATTTAGTTGATGTAAACAGAGATGGAATGATGGATCTATATTTAAATGGATCTGCAACATCTAAATTATATATTAATGAAGGAGGAATACTTAACTTATCAAATAATTGGTTTCCACAGATCAATTTGTCTTACAGTAGTGGGAAATGGGGTGATGCGAATATGGATGGTGCGCCTGATTTATTTTTAATGGGTGTTAATGAATTCACAAATCAAATTATAAATGAGTTGTATTTAAACAAAGGTTCTTATTTAGAAATAGATCCTAATACTATTTTTCCATCATTAATAAACGGATCCAACGCATGGGGTGATTATGATAATGATGGAGATCAGGATTTGATAATTTGTGGAAGAATTGCAGATAAGACAGCCTCTATTACTCGATTTTACAAAAATGATCCAATCGGAAGACTAACCGAATTAACAACTTTTGAGGATATTCCGGGCCTGAAAGCGGGAGCATTTAAATTTGTAGATTTAGATTCGGACGGTGACCAAGATCTTATCATGACTGGATGGAATAAGATTGAAGGTAGACTTATTACACGTATAATGAGGAATGATCCACTAGGAACTTATACTCCATTTGAAAATCAAATTAACTTTGCAGTTGCCTATGGAAATATAGATGCAATTGATTACAATCTTGACGGGTACAAAGATTTTGTTATTTCTGGAGCGGATTCAGTTAGTGATTATTCAGGAAAAATACACTCACTGTCTTCAAAAATATTTCTGAATAATAATGGAAACAGTTTTACAGAGCTACAAGAGATACAAGGGACTAGAGTTGCAAAATTTATAGATATTAATCTTGATAAAATTCCTGATTTGATTGTAAATGGAACAACAAAAATTGGGAAAGATTCAAGCTCTTTTACCAAAGTTTTTATTAATAATTTAGATCAAACCAACAATAAACCTGATCCACCTTCTTCATTAACAGCTTTTGCAATCAGTACTCGTGCTATCTTTACATGGGGCTCAGGTTTAGATGATTATGATAACCCAATTAATTTATCTTATAATTTAAGAATTGGAACGACTTCAGGTGGGAATCAACTAATGTCCTCATCTACAAACTTTAATAATTCTAATGCGGGGCAACGGTTAATACGAGAATTTAATGAAATTCCTCATGGAACTTATTATTGGGCGGTGCAAACAGTAGATGGAAGTGGTCAAAAATCAGTATGGTCTCAAGAAGACACCTTATTTATTTCAAGATTAGTCACCTCGACACAATCTTTACCTGGAGTTTATTATTCTTCAGCTGGCTGGGCAGATTACAATAATGATGATTTCTTAGATCTTGCTCTAACTGGAGTTACCTTTTCTGGACCAAGTGTTACCAATTTATATAAGAGCACTGATGGATTATTATATCAAGATCTAGGTCAAGATATGAATTCATTTTTTGGTGGGCATGTTTCTTGGGTGGATTATACTAATGATGGGAATCTAGATTTAACACTTACTGGATTTCAAATTAGTGATTATTTTGGTGGGCGAGGAACCGGTTTCTACAAATGGGAGAATGGTGTTTTTGTTGAAGATTTAGAATCTGAAATTAATTTAGATAATAATAATGACGGGTTATCTGATTATTGGATAAACGGAGGTGTTAATGGGCATCATTGGGGTGATTATGACAATGATGGAGATTTAGACTATGTTCAGGCTGGATGGGATAATTATCTGCAAAGACATTTAGATATTTTTTATAATGATAAGGGTATCTTAAGGCTAGATACTCATCAAACTAATTTAGTTCCAATATATCCAGGAATCGTTCAGTGGGTCAATTTAAATGGTGATGATTATCTTGATTTAGTTACAGTAGGTTCTGATCAAAATGAAGAATTAGGATTACGCGTATATTTAAATAACTCAAACTATATCCTTTCCAAGGGGCTCACTTGGGATTCTAATTTGTTTGGAGTAACGGCAGGCGCTGCGGCTTTTGCAGATTATAATTCAGATGGTTATGATGATTTTGCTTTAACTGGACTTAATCGAAATAATCAAACCATTACTTACATTTTAACAAACTCAATTAATCGTTTCGAAGTAAAAAATGGTCATGTTTTACAAGGTGTTTTCTTTGGTAAACCAGCTTGGGGGGATTATGATTCAGATGGTGACCTTGATCTTATCATTACTGGCCAATCTAATAGAGACCCTAGTTTAGGTTTAGGAGTTGACCCAATTACTATTATTTATAATCAACAAAGTGATGGCTCATTTGAAATTGATAACACGCTTTCATTAGATAGTGTAGGAGTAAGTTTTACACAATGGGGAGATTATGATTTAGATGGAGATTTGGATTTATTTATTGCAGGTCAAAAAGAAAATGGAGATGTCATATCAAAAGTTTATGATAATCTTGAGGGAATTGAAAATCCAAATTTACCTCCAAATCCACCATATGGATTGAATGATGATTCTATTGATGATAATCAAGTATTACTTCAATGGAATAGGCCAATAGATCCAGATATTTTTGGGGCAACTTCAGAGCAATCTCTTCGTTTTCAAATTCAAATTGGTTCAGATGAACAAAATAATGAACATGGGATTAGTTCAGGCAAATATGACATAAGTGAGATTGGTACAACAAACTTAAATAGAAAATTAGTTCAAAATTTATCTGAAGGGAATTATAGTTGGCGTGTAAGAGCAATTGATAACGGCTTATCAACTTCAAATTGGTCAAATACAGAATACTTTTATATTGATGTTACCCCTCCAGTATTGGATACAATACGGGCTAATTATGTATCAGATGATCAAGTTATTCTAATTATTAAGTTTAAAGAAGATTTCTATCTTAATTTAAATTTAGATCCAGAAGTCTTTGTAACTCATCCAAGTCAACCTGATCTTGATAAAGATAATAAAATAGATTCAATATTTGTTGAAAAGCAAAGTTTTAATGGTGATGAGTGGGCTGGAGTTTTAAACCTTCCAGATAATTATTCTGGTAAGGCTATTCAAATAAATATATCTAATGTTGAAGATGAGCGTCAAAATAAATTTGAGAAAACATCAATTTTTAAAACACCCGAGAGTATTATTTCTCAATTTGGAGGCACCGCAATTAGCGAGGATGGAAGTGCAACTCTATTATTACCTCAAAATGCAGTTGAGGGAGATGTTTCTTTAAAGCTTCTAGGGCAAAATATCAGTCCAGATTCTAATAAAATTGAATTTCCTGATGGATCTATAATTTTAATTTCTGATTTATACGATATAAAACCATTTGATTTAACCCTTTTAAAACCAGGTATTCTTAGAATTGCTTTAAGAGATACTGCTACAGCAGACACCTTAGATACCCTAGGTACTTTGATTCCTTTCATTGGAAGAATTTCAAATGGAGAAATTTATAATATGGGTGGATCTCAATTAAAGATTAATAATGATCCATATGTCCAGGTCCAAATTGATAGTCTAGGTATATATGGTGTTTTTGTTTCACAAATTATGTTAGAATATGATTCATTAAGAATTGACTCATTGATATGTCAGCCGAGAGTATTTTCTCCAGGTGGCTCTGGTTCAGTTTTTGAATTTACGGAGACTAATATCCTTTATGATCTTGAAGAACCAAGTGATAATGTTGTGGTTAGAATTTTTAATTTATCTGGTCGCTTAAAAAAAACTCTAAAGCCTGAAAATGTATTACAATCAGGACACCAAATAATTAATTGGAATGGGAAAGATTACAATAATGAAATTGTACCAAGTGGACTCTATATTGTAACATTAGAAAAAGAAGATACTATTTTAAGAACCACTGTCGGGGTGTTAAATCGATGAAGAGGTTTTTAATATTTTTAATTCTAACCTATTTAAATGGACAAAATGATCAGCTATTTATAGGGACTCGACCACTAAGTATGGGCGGAGCTTTTATTGCGGTTGCAGATGATGCTAATACTATTACTTGGAACCCTGCTGGTTTGCCAGGACTTCGTAGAACAGAATTTACATCAACCTATTCAGATCTTTATGCTATGGGTATAACTCAATCCTATATTGGGTTTGTGAGACCTTTTTCTGATCGTATTGCACTCGGCCTAGATTGGGCTAATATTGGGTTTGATGATAAAGAATTATTATATAGTGAAAATAAGCTTAATTTAGCTTTAGGTATCCAGGCTCATAGAAAATTTGCTTTTGGAATAACTTTAAAATATTTAATGAGAGATATGCAACTTAATGGGACTTCTTATGGAAAAGGTTCAGGTATTGGATATGACATGGGATTGATTTTTCAACCATTAAAGACTATAAAGTTTGGTATGGGGTTTTATGATTTAGGAGGGACTCAAATTTCTTATAAAGAAGATAAAACAAATGAAAAAATTCTTGGGCAAGCTTTTAAACTGGGAATATCTTATATGCCAATCAATGGTCTAACCTTAGCTGCAGATTATGGGGATCGAGCTCATTTCGGAGCAGAATATGTTCTTGCAAATAGAATTAGTTTTAGATTTGGTATGCAGCAAGGACTTAATCATGAGAAAAAAATATTGGTTCCTTCATCTGGGATTTCTATAAAATTTAAAAGTATTTTTATTGAGTATGGTTTTGAAAGTCATCCATATCTTGAACCAACTCAGCGGATATCATTATCATTACAATTAAGCCCTGCAGT
>Ga0208277_1001720_pt1 | contig 12631 bp, 9 predicted proteins | sample ETNtaG_5_FD_185782 | JGI IMG/M metagenome (GOLD analysis project Ga0208277, IMG submission 185782) | Marine microbial and viral communities from oxygen minimum zone, Eastern Pacific Ocean - ETNP201406SV205 (SPAdes) (version 2) | ecosystem: Environmental > Aquatic > Marine > Oceanic ...
CTGTCAATTTTTGATTGGCATCAAAATTATAATCGAATTTCCACAAATCGTCGTCGTTGTTTGCAATTAAGCTTATGGCCTTACCTCCATCCATACCGGAACCGCCACCAATTGCAATTATTCCGTCATGTTGACCCTCATTGTAAATTGTTTTTCCTTCGTAAATCTCACTCCCAACCGGATTAGGACTTATGTCTGAGAAAAGGTCACATTTTAGACCTGACAAGTTAAGTTGACTAATCAAGTTCTTTATAATCTCTAGATCAGCTGAACCATTATCTGTTACGACCAGGGGTCTTTTAATTCCATGGTTCTTGCACAAAGCAGATACTTCGTTAATTCTTTCGGGCCCATAGTATATTGGAACTGGAAAAGTCCAATCAGCCGAATTTCTAAAATCCATTATTTTCCTCTCTCCGACTAGTGCAGTTGATAGCTTACCACTAAGTAAATAGCGCTACTAGTTAGAATATTCCCAAATACTAACTAAGTAAATTAAGCTTTGAGTTTATTCTCTCTCCAAATTATTATTAAGCCAGCCAGTATAATTAAGAGAGCACCGGGAAATAATTGACCAAACGGTTTTTCAGAAAAGAAAATCCAACCAAGAAGAATTGATGACGGAATGCCAATATATTCGAAAGGCGCTAAAATACTTGGAGAAGTAGTTCTATAAGCAAAAATAAATAAGATTGAAGCTAGTCCACCAAGAATCCCCATTAGCATAAGCAAACTCAGATGTTGATTATTTTGTATGTAAGTATAGTTAGAAGAACTAACGAGTAAAATTATCGAACCGATTACTGAAAACACTAATGTATAGAAGTTAATTTTTAATACTGAAGAATCTTTAGGTATGAACTTCAGTATGACAGTTGAGGCCGCCCAGCTTAAAGCGCAGATCAGGGGAAAAACAACATAAATATTGAAAATATCGCTGTTTGGTTTCATAATTAGAATGACTCCAAGAAATCCAATCGCAACAGCTGTCCACCTGTAAATACCTACGTTTTCCCTCAACAGAATGACGGAAAGCAAAATGATGAATATGGGTGAAGAAAAGGCTAAGGTGGTGGCTATAGCAAAATCCATGTTTATTATAGAAATGAAATAAAAAACTTGGACGCTAAGAAAACATATTCCACGTAATAAACACAAATATATCAACCGTGAACTGACTTTTTTGAACAGAACTGAAAGTTGCTTTGTTAAAGCTGCCAAGCCCAGAATTGGAATTAAAGCAAAAAGGTTTCTAAAAACTGTGAGTTGAGGAGTTGAGTAATATACCCCCAAAGACTTGCCAATTACTCCATATAAATCGATAAATATCAGACCAAAAAATAGAGCACTAATAGGTAGATAAATATTTGCTTTTTCCAAAGTTTTTACTCATACATAAAAGTTTAGATTAGCAAGATTAAATGTAATAAACTAGTTTTTGTTTAACTAGAGAAGTATTTAGAAATCTAACTTTTCTTAGGAAAGAGGTGAGCCATTCCGGGATCAAAATTAAAGTGTGCTTGCTGACCAACTGACAAGTCAACAGATCCTGAAGAAACAAAACGAAATGGAATTTTTTCATACGTTGCTAACTCTACTACGGTTTCAGTGCCCAACCTTTCAATCATGGTAACTGTACCTTGAATATCCCCCTTTTTATCTAGTTTTAGATGCTGAGGCCTAATACCTAAGCGAATAGAAGAACCTTTGGTTTTTTCCTCTGAAACTAATCGAATCCCTCCTTTTTCTAAATTTTTGCTACTGAATTTACCCTTTTCATTTTCAACCTCTGATAAGGTTCCATCGAAAAAATTCATCTTAGGAGCACCTAAAAACCCAGCAACAAACTCGTTGGCAGGTTTATTAAAAAGCTCTAATGGTGAGCCAACCTGCATCACATGCCCATCTTTCAAAACAACTATTTTGTCAGCCAATGTCATAGCTTCAACTTGATCGTGGGTTACATAAATCGTGGTTACGCCGAGTTCGGCATGCAGCTTTGCTATTTCAACTCTGGTATCGTGTCTCAAAGCTGCATCGAGGTTCGACAGAGGTTCATCGAATAGGAATACATCAGGGTTTCGGACAATTGCGCGACCTATCGCAACTCTCTGCCTTTGGCCGCCTGATAATGCTGCCGGACGCCGATCAAGTAGATGCTCCATTTGGAGTATTTTTGCTGCGGCTAAAACTCTTTCTTTCACCTCTTGTTTAGGTAAGCGCTGAAGTTCGAGAGAAAACGCCATATTCCCAAATACTGACATATGAGGATACAGAGCATAAGACTGAAAAACCATAGCGATACCTCGCTTTGACGGAGGCAAGTCCATCACGGTTCTGCCAGCAATGGAAATTTCACCTTCTGTAAGCTTATCTAAACCAGCGATCAGCCGAAGTAATGTTGACTTACCGCAGCCTGAAGGACCAACAAAAACTACAAATTCACCCTTTTCAATTTGCAGGCCCACATTATGAATTACACCTACATCACCAAATTTCTTAAAGACATTCTTTAAAATAACGTGAGACATTAAACTTCCTTAAACTCTGCGGTTAGCTGGTCAAAATCAAAGATACACCGTAAATTCTGTTTGTCAGCTCTTCTTTCAAAAATAATTTCCCTAGATCCGCCCGAAGGTTTAGTCATAGTATTCGCAATCATCATGGCTGGTTGCTTTTTTCGCCACTTAAGAAAATTAGAGAATTCATTATAAATAGATTTGGATCTTTTAACTGCATCTAAAGCAGCTTTTTTTACATGCTTTTTTGATATAGGCAACCAAGTATTATCTGCTGTTGAAAATCCATAGTTAGTATTCGTTTCAGAAGCATTCCATACCATAGGTGTACGACAAGTATCTCTGCCAAGAAATGTAGGCGCAAATTCAATGCCCCAAGGGTCTTTTAGTTCTTCTATGGGGATATCTTGAACGTCTTCAAGACCTAACTCTTCACCTTGGTATACACAGGTCGATCCAATTAGGGATACTTCAAGTTTCAATAGCAATAACTGCAAAGCGTCGCTCTGATTTTCATTAAGTCCCAAAGGTTTTATTTGTCTCGAGGCAACTCTTGGAACATCATGGTTCGAAAATGCAAATGAAACATTTCCTGTACCATTGAACCCGTCAATAGCGTTGGAAATAGCGTTCTTTATCCCAGAAACATCTAATCCACCCCACTCAAGTAAATCAAAATTGTAGGTTGAATGTAGTCGACCAGGAGCCGTGAAAATTTTACTAATCTCCACAGCATTATCATTATCGCCATCTAACTCTCCCATTAGGAACCTGGATCCTTCATAACTATCGGCAACTTGGCGCAATTCCTCAATAAACTGCTGTATTTCAGGTTGATTAAGTTGAGCACTATCATGAAGTTGTCGGAAAAATGGCTGTTGATCTTGTGGCAAAGGGCCAAGTGTGAAGTGAGGGTTTGGTAGATTATCTTTATAAGGAGGAGTATTCCCATTAATGGTATGCACTGCATCTAATCGAAATCCATCAACTCCACGATCAAACCAAAAGCGAACAACATCAAGTAATGCGTTCCTAACATCATCATTTGCGTAGTTCAAATTAGGTTGGCTAGGTAAGAAATTATGTAGGTAATATTGCTGACGCCTTGGCTCCCATGTCCAAGCCCGGCCTCCAAAGAAAGATAGCCAATTGGTTGGAGCACTGCCATCAGGCAAAGGATCAACCCAGTGAAACCAATCAGCTTTGCTATTTTCTTTTGACTGGCGGCTCTCTAAAAACCAAGCATGTTGATCAGAGCAATGTGCCGGCACAATATCTATCATCACTCTGAGCCCAAGATCATGAGCAGCGGTCAGCAAGTTATCAAAGTCATCCAGTGAACCGTATTCTGGATTAACGTCGAAGTAGTCCGAAACATCATAGCCGAAATCCTTTTGTGGACTTTTATAAAACGGACTTATCCATATTGCATCCACTCCAAGATTTGAAATATATTCCAAACGGGATTTAATACCCGGCAAGTCACCAATGCCGTCTCCGTTAGAGTCTTGAAAAGATCTTGGGTATATTTGATAAATTACTGCAGTTTCCCACCATTTCAAATCAGACATTCATTAGCCTCCCTTAACAGAACCTGCTAAAAGACCTCTAATAAAATAGCGTTGCATCGAGAGAAATACGACTACTGGAACGATCATTGAAATAACTGCTGACGCATTGAGCAAGTGAAATTGATCTCCAAACGTTCCTAACTGTTTCTCAAGGCGTATCGGGAATACCAAATCTGTATTATCGAATGGCCCAATATAAAGTGCCACAAGCAGATCATTCCAAACCCATAAAAACTGAAAAATACTGTATGAAGCCAGTGCTGGAACAGATAAAGGCACTATGATTCTAGTAAATATTTGCAGATGATTTGCGCCATCTATACGAGCACTCTGTAGTAACTCTCTAGGAAGCCCTACGATATAATTACGTAACAAATAGATTGCAAGTGGCAACCCAAAAGCAGTGTGAGTGACCCACAGCGTTGCAAATGATTTGGACGGAACTTGGCAACTACTTGTAGCTTCACAATCTGTTAGCAATTCATTCAAAGCAGTCGCCCACGACGCTACTCCGCTAAACCCTTTTAGTATTGGAAGAAAAGCAAGTTGTGTTGGAACTACCATGAGACAAACAACTACAATGAATATCCAATCACGGCCTGGGAATTGCATCCAAGAAAAGGCATAAGCTGCAAAAGCTGCTATCGTTATTGGAATAATGGTAGCGGGAATAGTAACAATAAAGGAAGATATAAGTGCATTTGGTACTTGCTTATCTTCTAAAAGAACTTCAGCATAAGCACTAGCTCCAAAGACCGGATCTTGATTAATTATTGCATCTAATTTTTTCGGCTTAGGTATGGTTTCTTCTGGAAATGTCCAGACAAAATCACCATTAGCCTGAAAAACAAATTTGGCCTTCCTTACAATCATAATTTCGCCAGGAGGTACAAGCTTCTTGATTAGCTTGGTCTTATCAGGATTTTCAGGGTCAGGCACTCTTCCCTTAAACAAAATAGACTTGACCTCTCCAGAAATACGAAAACCGTTGTCGTCTTTATTTAAACGATCAAAAATATTACCTTTTAATTCAAGAACTTTTACTTCCCCACCCTTGTCATTTGTGCTGAATCGATGTCCAAGCTCTGTAGGGGTAAAAGCTGTCCAAAACCCTGATGTCTTTGAAGCAGTTTCAGAACGAAGGGAAGTTGTTACGAGAGCCACAAAAGGAACAACCCAGATGAAAACAATTAGTGCTAAAACAGTATGACTCAATGTTCGACCAATCATCAGCTCTTACCTTTCAATCAATAAGTTTTTGTTCGCGGCGCATACGCCACCCATTGAAGATCATAACAGGAGTTACAGTCAACATTAATAAAATAGCAATCGACGCAAAAAGATTATCAACTTTATCACCGCCAATTGACCACGTATTTAGTGCAGCTTCCATCATCGTAGCAAGCAATAACTTATCGTCATCGTTCGCAGATAAGGCATAAGGAATATCAAATACTTTTAATGTTTGAATAACAAAATATGTCCAAACAACTACAACCGTAGAGTAAATCTGTGGAAGCCTTACTCTAAAAAAGAGTTGAAACGGGCTTGCTCCATCAATAATAGCTGCTTCGATGGTATCCTTAGACACGCCACGCAACGCTGCCGAAAAAATCACCATAGCGAAGCCAGTTTGCACCCATACCATTATAGACATTAAATAGAAATTACCCCAAAACTTTAAGTTAAAAAGAGGTTCATTATACTCTGCTGTATGCCCAAGTAGAGCCTTTAATAGGCCAATTTGATAAGAAGGGGTTAGGCCATTTATTGTTTCTTGGGGCTCTATACCACCACCGGAATACATATTTCTCCATATCACTGCAGCTCCAACAAATGATATTGCAAGGGGCACAAAAATAAAGGTTTTAGCAATCACACCCCAACGAACGGAATCTGCCAAAACAGCAATTAACATTCCAAAAACAATACAGATAGAAGGCACACAAATGAGCCACATCAGACTATTTCTAAATGCGAGGCGAATTTGTCCATATCCTAATGCTGCAGGATCCCACAGAAAAGCATAATTTGCTGAAGTTAAGGTGCCATCAGCCTCTCGAAATGATAAGTTCAAAGTGGTAAATGCCGGAATTAGTAGAAAAAGTGACAATAAAACTAGAGCCGGTCCAACAAAAATCCAAGGCTGTATAGCTTCAACAATAGTTGACTGCCGGCCTATAGAATCTCGCTCACGATATTTGGCAAAACCCATATTCATCCAATTTGTAATCCAATAATAAAGAAAAGAAATACCAACCGATATGAAGATAACGCGAATTGCAAACCCAATTTTCTCAAAGCGTTCCTGAGTGTCAAACTCCGGCAGGGACCAAGAATATACTTCATGCAACCACAGTCCGAAATATGCTGAAAAGTCATCTAATGGCGACGTTGCGATCAAGGCAAATATAGATATAATTGGCAACAGGCAAACAACTGTCACTAAAATAGCTAGACCGTTACTTGCAATGATTGGCGTTAACGAGCGCATAGAAAATCCGGTTTAATTTTAAAACTATCAAATAGTTCAGAAAAGCAGAGGAGTGCGAAAAATAATTTCGCACTCCTCTTTTTTAATTTAAGACCTTTACTTGATTGCGTCCCAAGCTGCCTGAATATTGTCAGCTGTAGTTTGCGCATCTTGACCGTTTGCAAAATTTGTCATCTCAGACCAAAAGGCACCGGCACCAATAGCACCAGGCATTAAGTCAGAAGCGTCAAAGCGGAAAGTTGTCGCATTTGAAAGAATCTGTCCTTGCTTTGCAAGTGCAGGTGTCGCGTAAGCCGATAAATCTGCTCCCTTATGCGCCGTCAAGAATGTACCTTGGGACATCCATGCCTCGTGAGCCGAAGCCTCAGCAAAATAGTTAAACAGTGCCCTCGTTGCAGGAGAATCTTTTGTCATAGTCCAAAGTGTTCCTGCTCCAAGTACAGGATTTCCTAGATTAGCTGACGCGTATGGTGGGAAATAGAAAAAATCTGCTTCACCAGTTGCCACCTCTTCACCTTTTTTCGGGAAAAATGCAGGGATAAAAGAAGCCTGACGATGCATCATGCAACTTGCAGGAGAAGTAAATAATCCCTTAGGAGCATCACCAAACGAAGTTGTTGCAACTGACTTAGAACCACCCGCTACGTAATCATCATTACGGGAGAATTGGCCATAGACGTTCATTGCATTTATAACTTCAGGGCTATTGAAAGGTAGTTCGTTGGATACCCACATGTCATACTGCTCAGGTGTAGCGGTACGAAGCATAATATCTTCCATCCAGTCAGTAGCAGTCCAACCTGTTGCATTTCCGGATTCAACACCAATACACCAAGGAGTGTTGCCATCAGAAACCATTTGATCAGAAAGTTCAATTAACTCTTCCATTGTCGCTGGAATCTCATAGCCATTATCTTCAAATTGCTCAGGTGAATACCAAACAAGGGATTTTAGATCCATTTTAAAAGCGAAGCCATAAAAGTGGTCTTTACCGCTAGAATCTGCGTATGTACCTAGATCAACCCAAGACGAACCTGCACCATAATTGTCAGTCATCCATGCCGCAAGATCATCACCAAGTGGAACTAAATGACCCTCTTTAGCCATGTCACCCGCAAGACCAGGTTGCGGAAAAATTGCCACGTTTGGCGCGTTGTTTGAACGTAAATCTGCAACAATAAGGGCTGCAAAATCGCGTGAACCAGAGTATTTAATGACCGCACCTGTCGCTTTTTCAAAACAGTTTAAAGTATTCGTCATCATCTCTTCGTCTTTATCCAATAGTGACCCAGAGATCGTTATCACCTCTCCTGGAAAACTACCCATATCACCAAGTTTAGATGGCGTATCGCATACATCAGCGTGTGCCGAACCTGCAATTAAAGCCAATGTTGTAGCGGCCACTGAGGCTGCACTTAAAAAATATTTCATTTAACCCTCCTTTTTAATGGATTTTACAAAAAAGCGAAGTTTGCGTAGAAATACGCGAAATTCTTTTTATTAATCCGATATTTTTTATCGGGATACTAATGCACTGCTAATAAGAGGAGTCAAGGCGAAAAAGTAACTAGTGAAAAGGTCAGCACAAACTGCCATACACTCACCATTTCTATAGTAATGGGCAAAATACAACTTATTTACCTCTAAGGGACCTCCCCACCAATAGCAGCTGTATAGAGTTCATACCAAGCCTTTCTATCAAGTTGTATCTCTAATGCCTCAGAAAGTTTGGATATTCTTTCTATATTATTTGTACCTACGACCGGAATAATTTTTGAAGGATGCGCCAAAATCCAAGATAGGGCCACAGCCGCTAGATCGGTATCGTAGCTCCTTGCTATAGTATCTAAAGATTTATGTAACTCCCCTTTTGAATTGAACAAATCTCCACCCCCTAGAGGAGACCATGCCATTATAGGTATTTTTTCCTTGTAATGAAAAGCCAAATCACCATTGGTTAAAGGTTCGTGCTTCATTAATGAAAATTCAATCTGGTTTGTTAAAAGTTTGCTCTGCATGCTTGATTGAAGCAAAGACCAATCCCAAGGTCTAAAATTGGATACTCCTATAGCCTTTACCTTGCCACTTTTTACCAGATTATCCAGTGATTCTGCGGTTTCTTCAACATCCAGTAAGGGATCAGGGCGATGAATGAGCAATAAATCAATTTGCTCAATACACATATTGGCGAGTGATGAGTCAACAGAGTAAGTTAGATGCTTTTTTGAAGTATCATAGTACTTAACTTTTTCATTTTTAAATTTTCCAATGGGGGCAATAATATCACATTTCGTCACAATCTCTATTTTACGCCTAAGCGATTTATCTTGTTTTAATACCTTTCCGAAGACTTCTTCGGCTCCGTAATCTCCATAAATATCAGCCTGATCGAAAGTTGTAATTCCTTGATCAAGGCACAAGTCAATTTTTTTTCTTACATGATGTGACGATACATTTGGATCATCAGTGAGACGCCACATCCCATAAGCGATCCGGCTAAATTCAATATCATCTGATAGCTTAACTCTCTCCATTTTATTTTCTCTCTCCTGCTCCTAATGGCGTATCTGGCGTTCCCGCTGGAATACGATTATATTCTATGGGTAATGAACAAGTTTTTAACTGCGGTATTATTTTCTCTCCAAAATAATCAGATTCTTCAAGGTGTGGATAACCAGAAAAAATGAAAGATTTTATGCCTAATTTTTTGTAGCTTTCAATTTTACTTAAGATCTGATCTGCTGATCCTACTATTGCTGCACCACATCCTGAACGTGCCCTACCGATCCCAGTCCACAGGTTAGGTTCAATATAGCCATATTCATCAGATATTTCGATATTTTTGCTTTGGTGTGATACACCTAGAGAAGTTGAATCTAAAGCCCTTTCACGTATCTGACGGCCATAATCATCATCAAGCTTAGAAACAATATAATCAGCATATTCTTGAGCTTCAGACTCTGTATCACGAACTATGACATGTACTCTTAGACCATAATCAAGTTTGCGGTTATGTCTTTCAGCAACTTCATTTACTGAAATCATTCTTTGCTTCAGTTGTTCAACTTTCTCAGGCCACATCAGATAAACATCACAATGCTGTCCACAAAGCTCAAGCGCCGGAGGGGAATAACCACCAAAATATAGAAGTGGCCCTCCTATCTGAAAAGGTTTTGCAGGATCTGTAGTCAAATCTTCAAAATTATAAATTTCTCCATGAAAATTTATCTTTTCCTGATTCCAAGCTTGCTTTAAAATTTCAACAACTTCTCTTGACCTTTGATAACGAAAACCGCTCTCCTCTTTCTGTCCGGGGAAATCAGAACTAATGATATTAATTGTCAACCTGCCTTTTAACATATGATCAAGAGTTGCAATAGTTCTTGCCAACATTATAGGTTGCATTTCGCCACAGCGTACGGCCGCTAAAAAGTTAATTGAATCTGTTATTGGGCCACACCCTGCTACAAAGGACAAAGTGTCCTGACCAACCTGATAAGAAGAAGGGCAAAGAATATTTCTAAACCCGTGCTTTTCAGCATTTTTAACAATTTTAGAGCAATGCTCCCAATTAGATCTCAACTTTCCGTCAGGGACCCCTAAGAACTGATAATCATCTGAACATAGTGCCGAAAACCATGAAATTTCAGAACTGCCAAGATCTGATGACCTTATGGGTACAACCGTCAAACTATCCTCCGCTCTAAAAACATTATATTTGGTTAACATTTGAATTAAGTTAAATCAATTAACTATATCAAAAATTATTCATAGGCTTATTGTACAATAAGACCGAGTGATTTGTTAAATATTAGTATGGAAAATTTGTAATGTTAAATTATGGCATAGTTGGCTGCGGAATGATGGGTAGAGAGCATATACGCAATATTTCTCTTTTGCCAAATGCCAGAATTGCAGGAATTTTTGAGCCAAATAAAGAAATGTGTAGGCTAGCCAAATCTATAGCACCAGAGGCCATTTTTTTCGAATCATTGAAGGATTTAATAACTAAGACAGCTCTAGATTGTATTGTAATAGCTACCCCAAATTTTTGTCACATTGATGACTTGCATGAAATAGGAAAGAATATTGAGGTGCCAATTTTACTCGAGAAACCTGTTGTAACAAAAATCGAAGACATAAAAAAAATTACCTATTTTGATAAAAATTATTCAGCGCCTATATGGGTTGCAATGGAGTATAGATATATGCCCCCTCTTCAGGAATTCATTCGTAAGGCCGATACGATAACTGGTGGAGTAAGAATGCTTTCGATTAGAGAACATAGGTATCCTTTTCTTAAAAAGGTGGACAACTGGAATAGATTTAATGAATTCTCTGGGGGAACCTTTGTGGAGAAATGTTGCCATTTTTTTGATCTAATGCGGTTAATAAACTCTTCCAATCCCACACAAATTATGGCCATTGGAAGTCAAGCCTGCAATCATTTAGATGAATCTTATAATGGAATAAAACCAAACATCTGGGATCATGGATATGTAATTGTTACCTTTGAAAATGGAACAAGTGCAATGCTGGAACTTTGTATGTTTGCTGATATATCTACTTACCAAGAAGAAATTTCAGCCGTCGGTGAAATGGGCAAAATTGAATGCAAATTAATTGGACCAAAAAGATTTTGGAAAAATGAAAATGAAAGCCAACCAGATTCAAAAATCGTGATAAGCGATAGAAAGAAAAAAATTGTAACAGAAGAAAGCATTCCAATTGATTTAAATCTGCTAGAAGCAGGAGATCATAACGGTTCCACGTTTTATCAGCATGAAAAATTTCAAAAGGTTGTTGCAGAAGGTAAGGAGGTCGAGGTTGGTGTCGAGGAAGGTATTTGGGCCGTAAGAATGGGACTGGCCGCACAGCTTTCTGCTATAGAAAAAAGAGCAGTCAAACTCTCCGAAATATGACCACAGGCTTATCTAAGTTAGTCTTTTTTTTCCTGATAATTTTTGGGTATATCAACAAGCCTACCCCTAGGTATCTCTGCTAATTTATCATAAAATGGCAACTCAACTAAATCGGCAGCATGCATGGAACCATCTCGACATTTAATTTCAATTCTTTCATGAAAATTAAAACCTGAACTTTCAAGAAGTACATATCCAATTCCATGTTTCAAATAAGGTGAGATTGCTCCAGCAGTTACAATCCCAATATTCTCCTCATTTTTTTTTACTTCACCAGAAATCATTGGCTCTCCAGAAAGGCATCTGATACCAAAATGGCGCAAACCTCGCGATGCACTTAATAGTGCAGATTTGCCGATGAAATCTTCTTTTGACATATCTACAAAACGACCGAGTCCAACCTCAAAAGGATTGGTGGTATGATTAAAGTCTGAACCTGCGTTAAGTATTCCAGCTTCAATTCTTCTAATATTCATTGCATCTAATCCAAAAATTTCCATACCATAGCTCTTCCCGACGTCAGCCAAATGATTCCATAGGGCATCTGGATCATGGTGAGGTTCCGTATAAAACTCCCAACCAAGTTCATTAGTATATCCTGTTCTACTAATGATAACTTCCTGGCCTCCTAGTGACACACAAGCAACAGCAAAATAGCCAAAAGGTTCTGGCATACCATTGTCACTAGCTGCTGCTAAAACTTTCATAGCATTTGGGCCTTGAACTTGAGATACAAAAACATCAGGATCGCTGATTTTAACGTCTAAGCCTGAGGCATGAGCACGAGACCAACTATAAAAATCACCATCTGCCTGTGCATACCAAAATTTATCCTTGGCCAAACGAAGCACTATTCCATCAACTATCAAACCTCCATCTTCATAACAGGCTAAGCCATACCCACAGCGCATTTCCTTTACTTTTGTAAAATCTTTAGTGAATAGTTTATTAAGAAGGCTCTCTGCATCCGGTCCTTCAAATTGGATTGGAAACTCACCAGTGTGCAATACAGCAACTTGACGCCTTAACCACCAATAACCTTCTTCAGTACTATGATCGTCAAAACAAACCGCCATATGGCGTCTATTGTATAGGCAGTAATGTGGTCCCTTTGAGCGTTCAATT
>Ga0208277_1001723_pt1 | contig 12623 bp, 15 predicted proteins | sample ETNtaG_5_FD_185782 | JGI IMG/M metagenome (GOLD analysis project Ga0208277, IMG submission 185782) | Marine microbial and viral communities from oxygen minimum zone, Eastern Pacific Ocean - ETNP201406SV205 (SPAdes) (version 2) | ecosystem: Environmental > Aquatic > Marine > Oceanic ...
TGGAATTGTGATAACAGTAGCAATAGCTCGATTGAATATAATATAGATGAAATTACTCAAATAGATAACAAGCCGTTATATAAACTCATAACAAATAATAGTAATCCAAGTGGAAAAATTTATCAGATATTAAATGATGGGCAAAAAATATATATTGGCAATTTATCAAAAGGAGTTCCTTTTGGTGATTGGAGCAAGCTAAATCAAAATGGTCAGGTTGTAGAAAAAGTACATTTTTCGAATGGAGTCGAAGGAAGGAAATATGTCGCTATTTATTATAAAAATGGAAACAAAAACTTAGAGGGCAGTTATTTGAATAATAAAAAAAATGGTTTGTTCTCGATGTATTATAAAAATGGCACTAAAAGCTTTAGAGGGGAATATTCTAATGGTTCAGGGATCGGAACTTGGATATATTATGATAAAAATAGCAATGTGGTAAAAAAAATTGATTGCAGCCTTGAAAACTGTAAATAATTATCGTTTAAATTAGATATATATAATGAAAAAAATATTGATAGTATCAGCTACATCTGGAAATAACTTAGATCTAGCAAATGATATCAGAAAATTGTTAAGTATAGATAACGAAGTAATTTCATTAGAAGACTACGAATTACCCTTGTATACAGGAAAGGTTAAAATTGATAATCAAACTATAATTAATAAATTATGTAAAAAAGTTATTGAGGCTAGCGGCTTTATTTTTTGTGGCCCTGAGTATAATGGCGGGTCTACTCCGATGTTAATTAATGCGATTACTTGGATATCCGTTACAACGGATCATTGGAGAGACTCTTTTTCAGACAAGATTGGGTTAATTGCAACTCATAGTGGCGGAGGTGGTAGTTCATTTTTATCAACTTTTAGACAGCAATTAGAGTTTATGGGAGTAGTTGTTTACCCTAGGTCAATAAAAGTGAATAAAAGCAAAGAGTTCAACGCAGAGTCAAGTAAAAAAATCATAACTAGTTTTGAGAAATTACTTTGATAAAATGATTTGAATAAGTATCTGTTTCAATTTTAATTATTTAATAATAGTAATGATAGAGATAGTTATTTATTTATAGGAAGTCGGTCATATTGTAGTAAAATACTTTGTAGATTTATAATATTATAACTTTAATTAAAAGAGGTTTTATATGGATAATAGTCTAGCATTAACTATCATTGGTACGGTACTAACTTTAATTGGTGTTACATTTATAGCAATACCAAAAATTGTAAACGATAAAGTAATGAGTGATCTTCCTTCTGATGCTATTGATACAGCTGCATTTTTTCGAGTTGTAAATGGAGCACTAGGCTTAGCTCTAGGTATGGTTGCCATTTATTGTAGAAATCTTCCGTCAGAATTTTCTAAGACAGTCCTACTGTCATTAGGGACTGGTTTTTTTATTTTCCTTATTGCTCTTGCATCTTGCAAGATTAGAAGGTTTGGCGATGTCCCTATCCAGCCAGTAATTATTTTTACGATATTAGCTATATTAGCATACTATAGTGCCCTTTTTTAGTATTAATAATTTATTTAGTTATAGAAATCATCAGGTCAAGGAATTTTTAATGAACAAATGTCTTCCAGTATTGTTTTTATTTTTATTTTGGAATTGTGAAGAAACGAAAGACGATGAACTCATAGATTGTGCGGGAATAGCTGGCGGTAGTAGCATTTGTGGGTGCATTGATACGCTAGCAACAAATTATGATAGCACTGCCTCTTTCGATGATGGTAGTTGTGAGTATTTACTTAATGGAATTCCGATTAAATGGATTCAAACATATGAAATATCAGAAAACAATGAACTAAATGAAAGCTGGAAAGTCATAAAATCATCTGATGGTGGCTTTGTAATTGCGGGTGCATCAAACTACAAAGGTTTATTAATTAAAACTGATGCTAATGGATTAAAACAGTGGCATAAGACATATGAAAACTCAACATCTTTATATAGTGTTATTGAAAGCTCAAATGGCGGGTATGTTGGAGTGGGCTACTATGAATGTGATACGCTCCCTGGCTGTTATCCTGATATGTATATACTAAAGACCGACTTTTCTGGTAACATTGAGTGGGAAAAATCAGACGGTACTGGAGAGAATAATGACTGGGCTAGAGATATAATCCAAACGCAAGATGGTAATTATGTAATCACTGGTACTTGGAATGATGATGGCTGGAACTCTAAAGCCTCCCTTCGAAAATATAGTACTAGTGGAGATTTAATTTGGAATAAAACGTTTAGTAGTTCTACAGCAAATGAAGGTAATAGCATATTAGAAGATTCCAATGGCGATATAGTTTTTGTTGGATATTCTGGTGAGCAGCATGGCGCATATAAGCATTTTATGGTCAAAACTGATTCAAATGGTAGTCAATTATGGAAGAAAAAAACACAATCAGTGGGAGATGCTTTGTTATATGGCGTCTGTCAATCTGCAGCTGGTGGTTACGTAGCAGCTGGATTTTGTAATAGCTGGCGAAGCAATCTAACAGTCGAAAGAAATAGTGATGGTAATATAGATTGGGATAATTGTTTTATAGATGAAACTAGTCACTATGGATACAATGATATAGTAGCATCATCTGATGGTGGATACTATCTAATTGACGATGTTAGCTATTTAACAAAAGTTGATGCTGCTGGGGAACTTATTTATTCTGTCAAATTAAACCATGTAAATCAATCTGTTATTGAGCTAGATGACGGGGATGTTGTTATGGGCGGCTTTGGATTTAGAGAGGGTAACACCGGAGGAGCTATCTCTTTACTTCGTTTAGATCCTTCTAGTATTCAATCTAATTAATTATGTCATATATTTACTTAGCAGGTGCTGTCATAAATATTTTTATAATATATTATTAAATCGACTTTTAATTAATTAATAATGAAATCAGATAATTTTCAATTTGATGGTGGAGCTGGATCGTACATGATAACAGCATTATTTGGCTGGTTTATTACTTCGATTACATTTGGATTAGCATACCCATGGGCTTTATGCATGTATCATAGGTGGAGATCTGAACATACTATTATTAATGGCAAAAGGCTCACTTTTAACGGTAAGGCTATTTCTTTAATCGGTCTATGGATAAAGTGGTGGTTGTTAAGTATTATAACCCTTGGTATTTATATTTTTTGGGTAATTCCAAGTTTAAATAAATGGGTAGTAGAGCACACTGATTTCTCTAATGCTAGTAATTAATAAAGATTAATGATATGATCATTGTGTTAACTAGTTATGTATCTAATTAAGATTTTTTGTAATTAATTGTTTAGTTATTTTTAATTGTGTTAACAACAATGAGTAAGGAGTAAAAAATGAAATCATATTTACAGGGTTTAATTACCGGAGCTGTATTTGTTTTTGCGATTTTTATATTGATGGGCCAATCGGCCTTTAAAATAAAAGATGCATCACGTAACGCCATTCTACAGATTAAAAAAAACAATGTTCAAATAAATAGTGATGTTGGAACATATCAATTTGCCCAATTTGCAAATGACCGAATCCATTTATTGGATACTCGTAGCGGATATATGTTTTCATGGAATACTAAAACTAATTCTTGGAATGCTATATCAAAAAAATAATTTATCAGATAAATATATTAGTACTAAATATCTTATATACAATTATCGCGTTTTATGAAATCTACTAGTTTTAAAGATCTTGGACTTGATCGAATTAAAGATATAAAGGATGAAGGATGGGGACAAATTGAGTTTATTGAGGTTGTTTTTAGAGAATGGGTAAAGCTTAATCAATCGATGTTAGATAAAGAGTATACCAAACAAAATGGTGTTGCAAGAAATGATGATGATCTAGATCGTTTTTCATTATGGCTTGTTGATAATATATACTTGCAAGTGTATTGTAAAGGGAATGATAATATCATTGTAAAAGAACTTTGTGTTAAATATTTTAATTATCAAGATGGCACATTCTCTCAAAATTAATTTTGCATGATTATTAATTCATCAAATTTTTTAAGGTTTTTTTAATTAAATGAAATTACCAGTTTTATTTTCCTTTCGTAGATGTCCCTATGCAATGAGAGCTAGAATCGCTATATACTATTCTAAAATCAGTTATGAGCATAGAGAGATTTTATTAAAAGATAGACCTGAGATGTTATATAAACTCTCTGCCAAAGGAACTGTCCCGGTGTTGTGTCTACCAGATGGCAAAGTAATAGATGAAAGCCTAGATATAATGAAGTGGGCTATATCAATTAGTGATCCGGATTCATGGTTTGTAAATAATAAGGATGCTCAGCTTAAAGCTATTGAATTAAACGATACAGATTTCAAAAAATGGCTTGATAGATATAAGTATTATGATCGCTTTCCAGATTTTCCACCTGAGTTTTATAGAAAAGAATGTGAACAAATTTTAGATGTTTATGATAAAACCCTACAAAATAATCAATTTTTATTTGATAATAATTTATCTTTAGGCGATATGGCGATATTGCCATTTATTAGACAATTTGCAAATGTTGATATTGCTTGGTTTAATAAAAGATTTGTTAATCTATCAGATTGGTTAGAGAGATTAATTGAATCAAAATTATTTATATCTATGATGAAAAAATATAATGTGTGGAATTCTTTAAATAAAGGTGAAGACATAATTTTTAAAGGATGATTTATAATCTATTTTTTTACTGCAGATTTTTTTATCAAATCAATTATAGTGCCCGATAGTAATCGTATTATGATAACGCCTATAGGTAATCCAGCGGGACCTACCAACTCAGCGCATAATAAAATAAAAATTAAATACAATAAATACTTGAGACCTAAGAATATGTATTTCTCCATGATTTAGTTTACCTATTTCGCATGTAGATTTCGATATAATTCTTTGCAGGTTAGTTGAGTGTTTAAACATATAATCGTATTTATACTATTTTTTAATTTTATTATTTATTCAAATGACAGCATTATGCTTGCGTGTGAGCGGTGTCATTCCCATAATGATTACTTAGGTGATGACCCTTTATTTAACGCAATTAATAAAGAATATAAGAGCATTGAAGTAGATGTGGTGTTGCATGATAATCTTTTATACGTTGCTCATCACAAATGGTTAAAAAAGAAAAATAAATTTATTGAGAATATGTATTTAGATAATTTGTACCAAATATACATTGATAACGACGGCTGGATATATAATCAGAGTAATGACCTTATTTTACTTATAGATATAAAAACTTCTGGAAATAATACATATAAAGTCATGGAGCAGGTCTTGAAAAATTACAAGCCCATGTTGAGTTATGTTAAGAATGACTCTTTTTATCAAGGGGCTGTAACTGTTATACTATCTGGAAATAAACCAGATAAAGATTATGTAATTAACACACAAAAGAGATATGTATTTATTGATGGAAGAATATCTGATTTAGGAAATAATATATCAAACAGAATAATGCCATTGATTAGTATTAATTGGAAAGATGAGTTTAAATGGAGAGGCAATGGTAAAATAACAGACGAAGAGCTAACATATTTAAATGAGCTAATTTCTAAGATTCATCTTGAGAATAAAATAATTAGATTTTGGGGAGTGCCAGATAACCAATTATCTTGGGAGGTTTTGTTTAACTCTGGTGTTGATTTAATTAACACAGACAAAGTGATTCAGCTTTATGATTTTATAAGTAAAAAAAATCAACTTAAATAAAAACCAGGTAAAATTATGTCATGGGGAAATAGATAAACATTTGTATTTTTAATTTAATTATGAAAGAAATATTAACTGATAATTGCGTTGTTAAAATCAAAAAAAATGATAGAGGTTATAATGATATAAAGGTCGTATCAAAGTCTGAGAATTACTTTATCAATCAAGATTCATGTCAAACCGCCTACCCTTTAGACTTAATTGAAAAGATACTTGAAGTAAAGGGTCCGGCCTATCTCTGCGATGAAATACTACGCGAGGAAGATACGAACTATGTACAAACCCATTTAGAAATCGGACTATTATCGACAATTACTAAAAAAGATAATTTAAGGATTCTAGACTTTGGATGTGGTTCTGGTTCTTCAACTATTATATTAAATCGTCTTTTCCCTAATGCTAAAATTATTGGTGTTGAACTGGAAGAAAAGTTTGTATCTATATGCAATGCAAGAAAAGACTTTTACGATGCTAAAAACATAGAGTTTATATTGTCACCAAATCAAAATGTATTACCAGATAATATTGGAGACTTTGACATAGTTATTTTATCTGCTGTGTTTGAGCATTTATTGCCTAAAGAGAGAAAAACATTATTTCCAGTTATATTTTCACATTTAAAAAATAATGGAATTCTATATCTTGATCAGACTCCTCATCGATACTGGCCATTTGAATCTCATACCACTGGATTGCCGTTGATAAATTTCTTACCTGATAAGGTTACCCACTATTTGACGAAGAAATTTTCTAAACGAAATATTCAAGATTGCAGTTGGAACGATCTACTTAGGAAGGGTATCAGAGGCGGTACTGTAAATGAAATTAATAGAATATTAGTTGATAATGGGTTTGATATTGAAATCATCAGACCTTTCAAATATAATTTAAGAAATCATATTGATTTATGGTATCGCATATCATCAGATAGAAGGGCTTCTAAATTCAAATATCTGGTTTTTCAAATTATTAAAATGTTCAAATTGATAACAGGGTATACATTAGTGCCATCAATAACGTTATCGATAAAAAGACTTTAACTATATTATGAGAAACGCTAGTAGATGGCTTATAAACAATAATTTTTTTGCAAATTTAAGTTTAGCTATTTCAGTTCTGTGTTTGTTATTATTATTTCCTAAATTTATAATGCATATAACCTGGGTTGAGCATCACAGTACTCCAGAATTAGTAATTCACACATGGCTTCTTTATTCTATTTTTAAAGAAATCAATTTTAATAAGGCATAAAATTTTTTTATGTATATAAATAGGTAAAATATCGATTATGAAAATGCACAATAGATTTATTTTGATTGTATTTATGTCATCATGTTTGTTTTCCGCATCAAAAAAACATTTCACTGATCAGCGAGTAGCGGATATGATACCAAAGTATTTTAATCGCGAGCACAATTCACCGGATATTGAACGTATTCGTATTTATGGAAAAGATAATAAGAAGTATTTACATTTAGAGATAAATGTTAATAGAAATCGTTACTTGGGCGAAATGGATTTTGCATTATACGCTATGGCAAATATTGCCCAATACGCAAAATCACCTTTTGATAAGTTTGTTTTAATTATGTATCCATCTATTAGGTCAGAAGATCCTGAGATGGTAGAGGCAGATGCTAAGTGCGCGATAAATTACTTAATTCATAAGAATATTAATGAAAGTCGCTGGACGAAGAAATGTATTAAAATATCATCTGAAATTGATGAATATACTGCTCCTAAGCCTGATTCTAGTAAAGCAGAGCAAAAGACTAATTATAATTTCATAATAATATTGATTACATCGGGAATTGGGTTTTTATCTTATTTTTTTAAAAGAAAAAAATAATTTGAAAGAATCGGATATAGATATCACTCCGATTAGATTAGCTGATTATAAGAAAATTATATTCTTCACTGGCGCTGGTATGTCAAAAGAGTCTGGTATTCCTACATATCGAGGTGAGGGTGGCACATGGGAGAAGTATAACTATAGAGATTATGCCTGCCAATCTGCCTTTGAAAATGACCCTGAAAAGGTTCTCCTTTTTCATGAAAAACGTCGAAAAGAGGCTCTGCTATGTAAACCTCATTTAGGACATAGAATTATTTCTAAACTTGCGAAGATTCATTCTTCAGTATATATAATAACCCAAAATATTGATGGTATGCATCAGCGCTCAGGAAGTGTTAATGTAATCGAATTACATGGTAGCCTATGGCGTGTGAGTTGTTCTTGCAAAGGCGTAGTTGAAGATATTGGAGATAAATATGAATATCATACATGCCCTGATTGTGATGAGTGGCTTCGACCAGATATAACCTGGTTTGAAGATGAATTGAATACGGAGGTATTTAATAAATCTAAGGGTATTATAGAAGATTCAGATCTCTTCATTAGTATTGGCACATCTGCTACGGTATACCCAGCAGCAGGATTACCGTCATCAGCAAAAATGAATGGCGCTCACTGCGTCGAGATAAATATTGATCAAACAGACAATTCTGATCTTTATCATCATAATTATATTGGTAAAGCTGGAGATATGCTCCCAAAGTTATTTCCCATGGCTATATGAACATAAATACTCAAAATATTATTATTACAGGTGTTACAAGGGGATTAGGCATGGCACTAGCCAAGCAATATATAAAACAAGGACATATGGTTATTGGATGTGGTCGCAATGCTAATCTTATTGGCTCTATGTCTGATTTATATTCAAAAAATACAGATTTCCAAGTTGTGGACATATCTAATTATAAAGAAGTTAGCTCTTGGGCTCAGGATATCATTAATAAGTATGGTCCGCCAGATTATTTAATTAATAACGCCGGAGTTATTAATAAAAATAATTATTTATGGAATATCTCTCCCGATGAATTTTCATCGGTTATTGATATCAATATCAAAGGCGTATATAATACCATAAAAGAATTTGTGCCAGGTATGATTGCAAAAGGGAAAGGTACGGTAGTCAACTTGAGTTCTGGCTGGGGTAGAAGTACCTCACCAGAAGTAGCACCGTATTGTAGTAGTAAATGGGCTATTGAGGGTCTATCAAAATCGCTTGCTCAGGAGTTACCTGATCGTATTACATGTGTCGCACTTAACCCTGGCGTTATTGACACTGATATGCTTCGTTCTTGTTGGAAAGACCAAGCAGCTCAGTATGAGGACCCAGAAAATTGGGCAAAAAGAGCTGCTCCGTTTATTCTAAATATTAATAATAATGATAGCGGTGCTTCATTGACTGTATCATAGAAGTATTTGCATCAATAATATATTATGTTTTTAAGATTTTGTAGATTTAATAAATTCAAATAAGCTTTTATTGAATTAGATAGTAGATAATCAGCGAAAAAATACTAGATGTTTATTTAATCTTTTTAGGCTATGATAGTATGTACACATAAGGAACCAGTTCTATGAAAAAATTTTCATCATTTATTTTATTTTTGTCCGTTTCATTTGCTCAGATAGACTACACTACTCAAATACAACCTATTTTAAATAACAATTGCACCAGTTGTCATGTAAATGGAGGTGCTTATGCAGGAGGCTTAGATCTTTCTAACTATACCACTACAATGAATGGTGGTAGTAGCGGTAATACCGTTGTTCCATATAATCATGAAAACAGTCTTTTATACGCAAGGATTATATTACCTCAAAGTGACCAAGAGTTTATGCCTAAATATGGTACGCCACTATCGCAGCTGGATATAGATTTAATAATAGATTGGATAAATGAGGGAGCATTAGAAACTCCTTCTGTAGAATATTTTGGTCCTGTATGGTATGTAGCAACAACAGGGTCTGATAATACTGGTGACGGATCTGAGTTCAATCCTTTCTCTACTATTCAAAAAGCAATTGACTCAGCAAACGGAGCTGACACCGTTTATGTATTAAAGGGAACATATGTAGAAAATATTGATTGGCCAGGGACTATCGGTATCAGACTGATTGGGTTTCACATGGATTCTACAATCATAGATGGAGGAGGGATTGGAAAGGTCATTGATAATTCTGATGATACATCGCACCCAATAGAAATAAGTAATCTTACCATACAAAATGGTTATTCAACTGGAAAAGGCGGTGGAATCAGTTTGAAAATGGTTGGTGATATTTTATTAAAGAATATTAAGGTGGATAATAATCAAGCTAATTATGGAGGAGGTATACATATAGAAGGACAAGGGTCTGTTTCTTTTGTCCAAACAGTAGTTCATATTGAAAATTCTGTAATATCTAATAATAGTGCTACCTCAAAGGGTGGCGGTATCGATTTATCTGGTGATTTAATTTCATCTATAATTAAAAATTCCACTATTGTGAACAATTCTTCGTTCAGTGGAGGTGGCGGTATTGATGCATGGTCAGCTGGAGAATATGCAGTAATTGTTAATTCTATTTTTTGGAATAACCAACCAGAAAATACTAGTGGTGAGATCTTTCCGTACTATTCAAATATTGACATACCTGTAGGCACTAATAATATCTATAACGATCCTTTATTTGTTAATGGAGATACTGATTTTCATCTATCTGAAGGTTCGCCTTGTATCGATTCAGGAACAGACTTTCTCATCGCTGATCTATCTGGTCAGATGCTTCCAGGTATTGCTCCTGATACAATAATAAATTACAGCGATCAACCATTTAATGGCCTTGGGCCAGATATGGGCGCTTTTGAGTCTCCCTTCAGCTCGGTAGAAACCTGCGTTTCAAATGATGAAAGTATTGGAATAGAATTATGGGGTGATTGTTATTCTATTGAAAATACAAATATGATTCAGCTATATAATGTTGAATTAAATGACACCATTCCTAAATCAATCGGCTTCTTAACAAATCTTCAAACACTCAGAATTGATTCATGCGGTCTGTATGGCAGTATACCTGGGGAAATTGGTGAACTCACTAATTTATCAATTTTAAGTCTTGGTGGGAATAATCTTGATGGATCTATTCCTTCAGAAATAGGCAATTTAACTAATCTTACAAGTTTATCTTTAAGTCACAATGCATTAAGCAGCGATATTCCTATTGAAATCTTTGGCTTAGTTAATTTGTCTGGTGGTAGCTATGGGCCAGGCGGTGCAGGGTGGAACCCTGGGTTAGACTTATCAAATAATCAGTTATCTGGGGCTATTCCAAATGGTTTAGATAATTTAAATAATATGCTATCTCTAAATCTTTCAAACAATCAGCTTGAAGGAGAAATTTTACCTCAGATCATAAATATGACTAATCTTCGCTCTATTGATCTAAGCGGTAATCAATTTCAAGGAGAAATACCTGAGCAGATAACAAATCTAACAAGCCTGACTGGCGTTTTTACAGGCCATATGGGTAGCGGCCAAGTATACCCAGCCTTGGATCTATCAAATAATCAATTTTCTGGTATTATAGCACCAGACATTTGTTCTTTTTTCTTACCTTGGGAGCATCCATTTATGGATTCCTTGATATCTTTTAATAATAATAACTTTTGTCCACCATATCCATATTGCACCACAGATATTATTGAAAATCAGGATATAAGTAATTGCGTGCCACTATCTCACAATGGTCCTGTTTGGTATGTGTCTGCTAATGGCTCTGATGATACAGGAGACGGTTCAGAGGAATTCCCATTTCATTCTATTCAAAATGGTATTTATTATGCGACCGATGGTGATACGGTCTATGTTTTATCTGGTATATATATTGAAAATATCAGTTTTAATGGTAAAAACATTATGGTTTCAGGTGAAGATAGGAACACAACGATTATTGATGGAGATCAAGCTGAAAGTGTAGTAGAAATAAATGGTGGTGTTGATACCTCTGCTGTATTAAAAGGATTTACATTGAAAAATGGTCTTGCTAATGAGTCTTCAATACATCCATCGCCATTTACCGGAGATGGAGGGGGTATTTCAATAACAAATTCCTCCAATCCAACGATTACCGATCTTATTATCATAGACAACGAAGCAGGTGTCGGGGGCGGAATATCGATTAAGTCAGAATCTAATCCTATTATCTCAAATGTAATCATCGCTAACAATTTCGGTTTTTGCGGAGGGGGAATTTTCATTCAAAGTTCTTCAAATGCTATTATTAAAGATGTGACAATTGTAAACAATACTTCGTCAAATGGCGCTGGCGCTGTTCAATTAGAATATAATTCATTTGCTGAGATAACAAATACCACTATAGCTGATAACCAATCTTTTAGTACGATTAATTTCATAGAATCGTCTTCAGCCATCATTCAGAATAGTATAATATGGAATCAAAATTCTGAACAGATAACGACTCAGCCTGAATCGATAATAGAAATAAATTATTCTAATGTTATGGGTGGATGGCCTGGAGTTAATAATATTGATAGCGACCCTTTGTTTTGTGGCTCCGACAGCATCGATTATACACTAGCTGCAAATTCACCATGTGTTGCTTCCGGCTATAATAATTTAGATATGGGTGCTCACCCAGTTGGTTGTGATGCTGTTTTAGCAATTGAAAATGATATTTTACCATATCAATATATACTTCACCAAAACTTTCCAAACCCGTTTAATCCAAATACAACAATCGATTATCATTTGATAAATGATGAATTTGTTAACATTTCTGTTTATGATATGAATGGGAGAATGGTTAAAACGCTTATAAATAGCCCCCAAACGGCCGGATATAAGTCTATCCAGTGGAATGCAACCAACGATAGAAATGAGCAAGTATCCGCAGGATTATACCTGCTTACGATAGAAACAAAAAAGTTTAGAGATACAAAGAAAATGCTATTGTTAAAATAATGAAGACCGGTTCTAATAAATGGTTTTAACTATATGTATATTTGATTATGATTCATAAAATCAATTCAATAAAGTGCGTATTTGAAGATTCAGATTTAGAGGATCAATATTTA
>Ga0208277_1001724_pt1 | contig 12623 bp, 5 predicted proteins | sample ETNtaG_5_FD_185782 | JGI IMG/M metagenome (GOLD analysis project Ga0208277, IMG submission 185782) | Marine microbial and viral communities from oxygen minimum zone, Eastern Pacific Ocean - ETNP201406SV205 (SPAdes) (version 2) | ecosystem: Environmental > Aquatic > Marine > Oceanic ...
TATGGGTACAAGGTTTATTTCTGCCCAAGAGAGCAATGCAGTTAATGAATATAAATCCATGATTATCAATTCAACCTATGATGATTTAAGAATGACTAATCTTTTTACCGGAGCGGAAGCGTATTATTTAAAAGATAGCATCATTAATAATAGCTTAGATCCAGATAATTTAGACTCAAATAAAGATGGTTTTAATGTTTCCGCCTCACAGGATCAGATTAAAGCATGGAAAGATATTTGGTCAGCAGGACAGGGTGTTGGTTTAATTAAAAATATAGAAAGCGTAGAATCTATAGTACAGAAACTTGAGTCTGAGTTCTTGCAGGGGGCAGAGCATGGAAATTAAGAAAACAAATACCGTCCAATCTTCAATTAAAACCCATGATCATCCATATCTGAAGGGTGCATGGGTGCCTAATTATGATGAGTATGAAGTTATTGATTTAAATGCGCTGGGTGATATTCCTGAGGACATAGAAGGTGCTTACTATAGAAATACTGAAAATCAAGTGCATGAACCCATTGGTCGTTTCCATCCTTTTGATGGAGATGGAATGATCCATTCAATTAATTTCGATAATGGTAAAGCAAATTATGTAAATAAATTTGTTAGAACAGAAGGATTTTTAGTTGAGCAAAAAATGGGTAAATCTATGTGGGCTGGTCTCATGGAAAGGACAGGCTCATCTATGCTTCCTGGATGGGGTGCACAAGGCGGCATTAAAGACTCCTCCTCCACTGACATCATTGTTCATGCAGGAGAGCTGCTTTCAACATTTTATCAATGTGGAGAGGGCTATCAACTAGATCCCTATTCATTAGAGACGCAAAATAAAGCATCATGGGTGCCTTCAGGCGGCTTATCAGCTCATCCAAAAGTTGATTTGGCAACAGGCGAACTTATGTTTTTTAACTATTCAAAACATGCCCCATTTTTAAATTATGGAGTAGTTGATGAAAATCAAAATCTTAAGCACTTTATTCCAGTCGAACTTCCTGGCCCAAGACTTCCCCATGATATGGCATTTAGTAAAAATTATTCGATCATTAATGATCTACCTCTTTTTTGGGATCAGGATATGCTTAAGAAAGGAATTCATGCCACAAGATTGCATGACTTGCCTTCAAGATTTGCAGTTATTCCAAGATATGGTGACCCCGAGGATATTAAATGGTTTGAAGCTGATCCAACCTATGTTCTCCATTGGAATAATGCATATGAGATTGGTGATGAGTTGATCTTAGAAGGTTATTTTCAAGAACATCCCTGGCCAGAAAACTATGTCGATGCGCCACCAGGGCTTGAGCGTATGATGGCTTTTTTAGATTTCTCATTATTGAAACCTAGATTGCATAGATGGAAATTTAATTTAAAAACTGGAGTAACAACTGAAGAAGATATTTGCGATGAAACAATAGAATTTGGAGTTATTAATCAGCATATTGCTGGTATTGAGCATCAATATACCTACAGCATGATTCCAACTAAGGGACATTTTACATTTGACGGAATCACCAAGCATGATCATCAGAAAAGCTCTTTGAGTAAATATATTTTTCCAGAGCATGTTTTTATTAGTGAAGTTAGTTTTGCGCCCAAAATCGGCGCAATTGATGAAGATGATGGATACCTAGTAACTATCAGCAATGATGTCAAAGAAAAGAGCTCATCCTGTTTACTTTTTGATGCAAAGAATATTGAACAGGGGCCAGTTTGTGAGATTCCTTTGCCACATCAAATTTGCGCGGGCACCCATGCTACCTGGGCTCAAAAAAGTGATTTAAAATTGTAAATTTATGAATCCTGTCTACATTGTTGATTCAATTAGAACGCCTAGAGCCCGAGCCAATCAAAAGGGCGGGCTGAGCAAACTAAACCCATATGAATTATTGGATGTTTTATATAAAGATATTGAGCAGAAAAATTTTTTAGATTTGCAATTCATTGATGAAGTAATCTTGGGTTGTGTAACTCAATATGGCGAGCAAGCTGGCAATATTGCAAAAGCTTCTGCCTTATATTCTAAGTATCCAGATTCAATTTCAGGACTTACCGTAAACAGATTTTGTTCTTCAAGCTTGGATGCAATAAATTTGGGCTATTTAAAAATTCAATCCCAGCAAGCGAATAATGTTATTTCTGGTGGAGTAGAAATGATGTCTAGGGTGCCTATGCTTTCTGATGATGCGGCAATTTGGAATGATATAGACATAGCTGGCCAGGCAAAGATTTTTTTAATGGGGAGCGGAGCTGACCTGATAGCCAGTCTTTTTAATATTTCTAGAGATGATGTAGACAGACAAGCATTCAAGTCTCAGCAAAATGCCTTAAATGCTCAAAAAAATAATCACTTTAAGTCCATTGTCCCAGTAATCAACAAAAGTAAATCAATTAACTGTATTGAGGATGAATGTATTAGACCAGATACAACCATTGAAAGTTTGGCCTCATTGGATCCAAGTTTTAAAAAAATTGGGGAGCAGGGGATAGATCAAGCTCAATTAACTCTTTTTCCTAGATTAAAAGAAGTCTTGCATGTGCACACAGCTGGTAATTCTCCTGCAATGGCAGATGCTGCATCCATTACGCTACTCTCAAATAAAGAAATTCAAGAAAATGGACATAAAGCTAGAGCAAAAATTATTTCAGTTGCTACAGTGAATGACGATCCTCTGTTAGTTTTATCAGGATGCATGCTAGCTACGAAAAAAATACTTTCACAGAATAATTTGCAAGTTAATGATGTAGATTTATTTGAGATACATGAAGCTTTTGCCTCGACCATGATCCATTGTCAAAAAGAGTTAAAAATAGATGATGCAAAACTTAACGTTAATGGCGGCTGTATTGCTCTTGGTCATCCCATGGGAGCCACTGGCTCTATTATGATGTCAACATTGGTTGACGAGCTTGAAAGACAAGGTCTTTCAACGGGTATTGTTGCAACCAGCGGCGCGGCAGGAGCTGGAACAGCTATTTTAATTCAGAGGATATAAAAAAAGCCCCACTATAAAGTGAGGCTTTTGAGTTATCTATTAAATAGATTAAAAATTATAATCTAACTTTAAAGCTATATTTTTTGGTCGCGCGTAGATCGCATCGTAAGCTGTCCCATCTAGTGCTCCACCTGAGGCAAGCCTCACAAATGTTCTTGCAAGAGGAATGGTTCCACCAACTACTTTAATTCTCTCATCAGTTAAATTATCACCGATTAACGATACCCTCCATTTACCATCTGAGCTTGTTAAGCCAAGCACCAAACCAACTTTTGAGTAGCCGCTTTCTTTGATATTTTTATCTAGGTTAGTAGTAACAAAGTAATCTGAAGAATAATCAACGTTTAAATTAGCATCAAATGTCCAGTTATTGGATAAAACAGCATCGTATGCAAATCCAGCATTCGCTGTATCTTCAGGAGCAAGAATAACGCTGGCACCAGATCTGTCACAATAAATTCCATTTGTAGCAGCCTCACCATATGCGCACTGGCTATTTTTCCAATCAGTAAATTTGTAGTCTAGGCTGGCCATAGAAGCATAGAACTCTAAATTATCAGTAATAAGATATCTACCTTGCATTTCATAACCATCTAATTCTGCAGCTGAAGCATTGCCAACTTTAAAGCCCAGTACACCATCAAACACACTAGTTTGAAGATCATCATATTCAGTTGTGAAATAAGTGAAATCAAAAGAAGCCCTATCTGATTTCATTTTATAGCCCCATTCAATGTTGGTAGCATTTTCTTCTTCAAATTCCCATCCACCTGCACTTGAAACAAGTGGAGTTCCGGGGATTGAGTTACCACGAATATCAAAACCACCAGCTTTAGAGCCCTCAGTGTATGAAACATACATTTGAGAGTTATCAGATAAGTCATAACTTAATCGAACCATTGGATCAAAAGAATTTTCACTTCTACTACTAGCCACGTCATGAGGGCCAACATTTAGCACTCCAGCCCACAAAGCATTTAATAATGGCGAACCAGCCAATGCTGTACCAGTACCATCTAAGGTTAACTTTCTGCTTCCATCTTTATCCTCGTTGGAATACCTTGCACCAAGAGTTAACCTCCAATTACCTTCAAGGTTTATATCAGCCTGGCCAAAAACAGAGTACATATCAGAAGATTGTGCATAAAGTCTATCCCAATTTGTTCCAACTAATAGAGAAACCGGAGGTCCAGCAAGTGCGAGGAAAGAGCCCAATGGAACATAATCTGTTACATCCACATCTGCAGTTTGGAAGTATGCACCAACAATATAATCTACATCTTCACCACCAGGCGAGGTATAGCGAATTTCTTGAGACCACTGATCATACTTTTCAGTTTGATTGGTACCATCTAGTATTTCAAGACGCACATAGTCAACATCAAGAACTTCATAAGAATCATATTCAACATGGCCTGTGATGGAGGTAAGTGTTCCACCACCGTCCATCGGATAGTTAGCAGTTAAGACAAAATTATCCATTGTATTTTGACTAAAAGTTTCACCACTTGACCTAACCCAGTCTTCATTTGTTTCAACTGCAATAGGGCCAGCAAAAACAAGACCATAGCCGTCTTGCGGTGCAAGAGCTTCCATGGCATAACCAACAGAATCAAAGTCAGCTGTCTCAACTTTTAAATTGTAATCCACATCACCAGATGTCCATGCAAGTTGCCCTCTAATATATGTTTCGTCTCTCTGTGGCTCAACTCTTTTCATGTTTGTATTTGTAATCCAGCCATCCATCTCTCTTGTTGAAACAGTTAGCCTTCCAAGAAGGTTGTCAGACAAAGCTCCAGATAAAACTAAGAGCGATTGATCTTCACCATGCTCAGATTCATGAGACATGGAAAATTTACCCTCAAATTCTTCGGTTGGCTTTGCTGAAGTAATACTTACGGCTCCACCAATTGCATTTTTGCCAAACAAGGTAGGTTGAGGGCCTCTTAAAACTTCAACTCTCTCCAAATCGACAAGTGGAGTCCTTGCCAGTTGACTTCGAGGATAAGTCACCCCATCAAAGTTCATCGGAACAGATTGCTCAAAACCTTTGTTGGCTCCTGATCTAACCCCACGAATAGAAATAGATGTATCAATTTGAGTTTCAACCACCATAAAGTTTGGAACAGAGGCTGAGAGTGATTGAAGGTTATCAAGGCTTCTATCAGCTATATCTTCTCCAGCAATGGCTGATACAGAAATAGGAACATCTTGAAGGCTTTGCTCTCTAATTTGCGCTGTAACCACAACCTCTTCAAGAGTTTGTGCAAAGCTCAAACTTGTCCAAGTGAATAAAATAGTCACAAAGACTGTATTGAAAAAACGTTTAGTAAACATATATCCCCTTTGTAAAATATAAAAAAGATCTCTAATAATAACTAATCGGCATAGATATGACTATTTTTTTACTTATAAGTAAAATAAATTTATATCTGATGGAACTTCTTTATAGTAGCCTACTGCCTTGTAGCATCAATCATTACTTGCACTTTGCTAGGTTCTATATCGGGTGTTATGCCATGGCCTAGGTTAAATATAAATCCGGGGTATTTTTTCATAATATTGCAAATTTTTTGAGTCTCAGCCCAGATTAATTCATCAGACCTCAACAATACTTTAGGATCAAGATTGCCCTGTATGGCATATTGGCCCTTAAAGTCTTTAGCAATACTTTGAATATCTTCTTGCCAATAAAGACTGGCACATGTTATTTCCTTAAAAAGAATATCCACCATTTTTTTATTTGGCGATTTTTCAAATAAGATAATTGGGATATCAGCTGTTATTGGATCTTTTTTTAATAGGTGAGCAAGCATTCGAGTGTATTTTAGTGAAAATCTTTCTAATTCAGTTGCAGATAATAAATCTGCCCATGAATCAAAAATTTGAAGTGCATTTACACCGCTCAACACTTGCTGTTTTAAATACTCATAGCAAGCATGGCTAAGAATCTCTAAAAATTCTTGCAGTTCCTCTGGATGACTTATCATGAAGTTCTTTGTTTTTTTGAAATCTTTCGAGCCTCCGCCCTCAATTGAGTATGCTGCGAGTGTCCAAGGGCTGCCACAGAAACCAATTAGGGGTATATCTTTTGGTAGTAGATTTTTAGTCTCTTCCACTGCCTTAAATACATAACCAAGATTATTGACATCAAAAGGTATTAATTTTTTGATTTCTTGAGGAGATGAAATCGGATTACTAAATTTTGGCCCCTCACCTTCGTGAAAAGCAAGACCAAGATTAAGCGCATCAGGAATTGTTAAAATATCAGAGAAAAGAATAGAAGCATCTAAACCGAATCTATCAATTGGCTGTAATGCCAGTTCAGCACATATTTTTGGCTGTTTGCACATATCCAGAAAGTTAGAGAAATTTTTTCTAACTTTTTGATATTCAGGAAGATATCTCCCTGCTTGTCGCATAAACCATACTGGAGGTTTTGAATTTGCTTGTAGGTTGAGGGCTCTTAAAAATTTTGAATCTTTCATTTATGAAACGAATTGTATGATACTTTTTGCTGCCTCTCTTCCTTCCCATATTGCAGTAACAACTAAATCAGAGCCTCTGACCATATCTCCGCCTGAAAAGATTTTTGGATTAGAGGTTTGAAATTTTAATGCTTGTTTTTCTGGGGCTATCACCAAACCAGACTTATCAGTTTTAATTTGAAAATCTTCAAACCAATCTGCTGGATTGGCTCTAAATCCAAAAGCGATTATCACCTCGTCAGCGGGATAAATCTTCTCGCTACCAAGAATTGGAACGGGCACTCTTCTTCCATTTTGGTCTGGTTCACCTAATTTAGTTTGCATCGTTTTTATGCCTTGCACATTTTTATCACCAATGATCTCGACAGGCTGAATGTTAAACTCAAACAAAACTCCTTCTTCTTTAGCATTAATAACCTCTCTCCTGGAGCCAGGCATATTTTTTTCATCCCTTCTGTATAAACAAGTAACAGATTTTGCTCCTTGCCTGATCGCAGTTCTGTTGCAATCCATAGCAGTATCACCACCACCTAAAATTATGACATCCTTGCCTTTAAAATTGATATATTCTGATTCTTTTTGTGAGAATTTTAAAAGATGATTTGTGTTCCCGATTAGATAATCAATGGCTTTATGTACTTGAGGTAAATCCTCCCCTTTAAAACCTCCTTCAAGAGAAGTATATGTGCCCATACCAAGAAACACCGCATCATATTTTTTATGCAGTTTCTTAAAGGAAATATCTCTACCAATTTCTTTATTGAGGTGAAACTTAATACCCATTTCTTCAAGAATTTTTCTGCGTCGTCGCACTACACTTTTTTCCAGCTTAAATTCAGGGATTCCAAATGTTAGCAAGCCACCAATTTCAGGCTGTTTATCAAAGACATCGCAGTTTATTCCTGCTCTTATCAAGATATCTGCACATCCGATGCCTGCAGGGCCAGCTCCGATAATCGCCACTTTTTTACTGGTCCAGACCCTATTGCTAAGATCTGGTTTCCAGCCCATCTCAATTGCCTTATCTGTAATATATTTTTCAATATTGCCGATGCTAACAGCGCCAAATCCATCATTGAGTGTGCAAGCTCCCTCACATAGACGATCTTGCGGACAAACTCTTCCACACATTTCAGGAAGAGAGTTGGTCTGATGACACAAATCAGCAGCTTCCATAATATTTCCATCATTCACAAGCTTTAACCAGTCCGGAATATAGTTATGAACTGGACATTTCCATTCACAATATGGGTTTCCACAATCTAAGCATCTGTGAGACTGATTAGATGCTTCAGATTGATTGTAATCACCATAGATTTCAACAAAATTAATTTTTCTCTCTTCAATGTTTTTTTTATTTGGGTCGTAACGACCAACTTCAAGAAACTGAAAGTCATTTTCAAGAGGAACATGCTCAATATATTCTGACCTTGATTGAAAATTTTCTGGAGATGGTATCGTAGATGTTGGTATAGTGCTTTGACTTAAAAGTTCTTTACGCCATTCAAATAGCATGACCTTTGCTTCTTCTATATCTGTTATTGGAGCAAATGACTTAGTTTTATATTTTCTGTTTAATCTAATTTTTCCGTAAAAGTATGGAGAACGAGGCTGAGTAAAGAGCAACAAGCCTTTTTCAATTTTATATTGTTTATTTTTTAAGCTCATTAAGTTGTTCAGATTCTGCGTGGTATGTATGACATAGTATGACATTTTTGTGGTAATATGTATATTTTCATGCCACAACAAAATACAAACATATCGCTCTATCATGAATCCCAAGCTAAGGATAACTGCGGCTTTGGACTTATAGTAAATCGACATGGAGAGCAAAATAGAGATGTAGTTAAACGCTCCATTGCTGGTTTAACCAGCATGACACACAGAGGTGCGATTGGGGCAGATGGAAAAACTGGCGATGGTTGCGGTTTGCTATTTGATTTAAATCAACAATTTTTTCAAAAGAAAATAAAAAAAGAATTTAAGATTGAATTACCAGAATTATTTGGCATAGCTCAAATTTTTTCTTCTGCTTCGCTTCAAAAAGATTTATCTGCTATTAAGAAGATTCTTAAATCTGAAAACTTAGTTTTTGAATGTGTCAGAGAGGTGCCTATAAATAAATCTGTACTTGGTGAAATAGCGCTTGAATCTTTGCCAACAATCAATCAATTATTTATATCACCTATCTCGAAGGACTTTAATAAAGAAAGGTTTGAATCATGTCTTCTGCAGGCTAGAAAGAAAGTTGAAGAACTGCATAATGACGATGAAAGGCTTTATATTTGCAGTATGTCAAGTCAAACCATAGTTTATAAAGGTCTGATGCTGCCAGATGCTATTAGTAACTTTTACACAGATATAGCTAAAAAATCTTTTACAGCTAAGGTTTGCTTATTCCATCAAAGATTTTCAACAAATACACAGCCAAGATGGCATCTAGCTCAACCTTTTAGGTTACTCGCTCATAATGGAGAGATTAATGCAATTAGAGGAAATAGAAATTGGGTCAAGGCTCGAGCCTCAAAATTTTCTACCCCTCTGATTCCAGGAATAAACCAGTTTAAATCACTCGTTAATGAAACAGGGTCTGATTCATCAGCTCTTGATAATATGATTGAGTTATTAGTTAAAGGTGGAATTAATTTCTTTCGATCTATTCGGATGGTTTTACCTCCCGCTTGGCAAAATATTCATACAATGGATCCCGAGATCAGGGCCTTTCATGAATATAATTCAATGCATATGGAGGCATGGGATGGCCCAGCTGGAATAGTTATGTCAGATGGAGAGTGGGCAATATGTGTCCTGGATAGGAATGGGTTAAGGCCCGCAAGATATCAAGTGCTAAACAATGGAATGATTACAGTAGCCTCTGAGACTGGCATTTATCCAGTTCCAGATGAAGAAATTCTTCAAAAGGGACGAATAAGCCCTGGAGGAATTTTTGCGGTAAATACTGAGTCTGGCGAAATTCTTGATCAAAAGATGATCGATGATCAGCTCAAAAAAAGTAAACCTTATCGAGAGTGGTTAAAGAAATCTGCCATTTATCTTGAGTCCACTTTAGATGTGTTTGAGGGACCAAGTATTAAGAAAATACCACATTCTGAGTTAATTAAATCTTCGAAGCTTTTTTCTTTATTTAACGAAGAGAGGGTGTCTGTAATAAAGCCGCTGGCACTTGACGGTCTCGAGGGTACTGGCTCGATGGGCGATGATACTGCTTTGGCAATGTTAAGTTCAATGCCAAGATCTATTTATGATTATTTTAGACAACAATTCGCTCAGGTAACCAATCCACCAATTGACTCTTTGAGAGAATCAAGCGTTATGTCTTTAGAGGTATGTTTTGGTCCTGAGCTAAATATTTTTGAGGAATCAAAGGATCATGCAAAAAGAATTGTAAGCACTTCTCCGGTTCTTTCTCATAAAAAGCTTTCAGCGCTATTAAAAAATCCATATTTTCCATCTAAAAATTTTGATTTGCAGTACTCCTCAAAGTCAAATCTTAAGGATGCTTTAAAAATATTAACTAAGAAAGTCGTTACGGCCGTTAGAAATGGCGAGGTTATTATTCATTTGAATGAAAAGCTTCCTGATATTAATAAGCTTTCAATAAATTCTTTGTTGGCAGTCGGCTGTATTCACCAAGAATTAGTCAAATTAGGCTTAAGATCAGATGCTAATTTGATAATTAGCTCTGCTTCTGCAAGAGACACTCATCAAATCGCATGCTTGATAAGTTTTGGAGCAACAGCTGTTTTTCCCTGGCTAGCTTTTCAGACAATCTTAGATCTTACTCATCGCAAAGAGCTTAAAGGTAGTCCAACAGCAAACTGTGCAAAATATCGAAAAGGCATCAATAAGGGGCTGCTAAAAATTATTTCAAAAATTGGCATTTCAACCATTTCAAGTTATCGAGGGTCTCAATTACATGAAATTGTTGGATTGAGCTCAGATATTGTGGATTTATCTTTTACAAATACTGTTAGCAGAGTAGGCGGTAAAAATTTCAAAGATCTTGACGTTGAAATGCGATCATTAAATAAATACGCAAATTCAAATGTTAGTGAAATAGGTCTTGGCGGGCTATTGAAATTTGTTCATGGTGGTGAATATCACACATACAATCCCGAGGTTGTAAAAAAACTTCAAGAAGCAGTGAAAACAGGATCTGCTGAAACCTACAAAGAGTATGCAAATCTTGTAAATCATAGAGATCCCGCAATGCTTAGAGATTTAATGGAGCTTAGATTTCCCGCCAAATCAAAGCAAGTTGCACCTTGTGATATGAAGAACTTACTTAAAAAGTTTGATTCAGCTGGCATGAGTCTGGGTGCCTTATCTCCAAACGCACATGAAACTTTAGCTGAAGCAATGAATAGTATGGGAGCAAGATCTAATTCAGGGGAGGGCGGAGAAGCCAAAGAAAGATACGGCACTACAAAGATGTCAAAAATAAAACAAGTTGCATCTGGTCGCTTTGGCGTAACTCCTGAATACTTGGTAAATGCAGAAGTGTTACAAATAAAAATTGCACAGGGTGCAAAACCAGGAGAGGGTGGTCAGCTTCCAGGAGGAAAAGTCAATACACTAATTGCAAAGCTTAGATATTCAACTCCTGGAATCACCCTGATCTCTCCTCCCCCTCATCATGATATTTACTCAATTGAGGATTTGGCTCAATTGATCTTTGATCTTAAACAAGTAAATCCAAAAGCCTTGGTTTCGGTTAAATTGGTTTCTGAACCAGGAGTAGGAACTATTGCCGCTGGCGTAGCAAAAGCTTATGCAGATTTAATAACTATTTCGGGCCATGATGGTGGGACGGGAGCCAGCCCGTTATCTTCTATTCGTTATGCAGGCTCTCCGTGGGAGCTTGGTTTATCTGAAGCTCATCAAGCTTTAAGGGCCAGTAATTTACGACATAAAGTTAGATTACAAGCTGACGGAGGTTTAAAAACAGGACTAGATGTTGTAAAAGCAGCAATTTTAGGCGCGGAATCTTTTGGTTTTGGAACAGGTCCGATGATTGCAATGGGTTGTAAATATTTAAGAATTTGCCATTTAAATAATTGTGCTACAGGTGTAGCAACACAAAGAAGAGATATTATTGACCATCATTATGTTGGCGAGAAAGAACGCGTTATAAATTACTTCACATTTATTGCCAATGAAGTTCAAGAAATATTAGCAAAATTAGGCATTTCGAATCTCGAGTCAATTATTGGTCAAACGCAGTATTTAAAAGATATTACTTCCAACAATCCTTCAACAGAAAATATTGATTTATCTGCAATTTTATACTCTGATACAAAATTATCCTCCCCGCATTACTGCAATACATCATCGAATGATCCATGGGATAAAGGAGACTTGAATTCAAAGATTCTTCAAGATTTAAAATCTTCAATTTCTAAAGGTCATTCATCAGATTTCTATTATGATATTTCAAATCGAGACAGATCTGTTGGAGCCCAAGCTTCTGGCTTCATTGCATCTTTATTCGGTGAAAAAGGATTGCAACATAAGCAAACCATTAACTTTAATGGATCTGCAGGACAAAGTTTTGGAGTCTGGAATGCAGCAGGCCTTAATCTCATTTTAAATGGAGATGCAAATGATTATGTTGGTAAGGGCATGAATGGAGGCAAAATAGTAATTTCTAGCTCTGCAGAATATGCCTTACAAGATACTCCAACTGTGTTAGCAGGAAATACTGCGCTATACGGTGCAACCGGTGGTGAGCTTTATGTAGGCGGCTGTGTTGGTGAGAGATTCGCTGTAAGAAATTCTGGCGCATCTGCTGTAATAGAGGGTGCTGGAGATCATTGCTGTGAATATATGACTGGTGGCCATATAACTGTCTTGGGAGATGTTGGATCAAATTTTGGGGCTGGAATGACAGGTGGCTTTGCTTATGTTCTTGATACCAAAAGGAGATTTTTTGATCAATGCAATCGGAGCCTTATCAATTTAGATAGGATAGTGAGTGAAGAAATGGAGTCCCATAGAAAGTTTTTAAAGCAAACCCTAGCTCGTCATATAAAGGAAACCAAAAGCGAGAGAGCCAAATTAATACTAGATGAATTCGATAGATATGAACCATCATTCTGGCTTGTTTCTCCAGCTGCC
>Ga0208277_1001725_pt1 | contig 12623 bp, 10 predicted proteins | sample ETNtaG_5_FD_185782 | JGI IMG/M metagenome (GOLD analysis project Ga0208277, IMG submission 185782) | Marine microbial and viral communities from oxygen minimum zone, Eastern Pacific Ocean - ETNP201406SV205 (SPAdes) (version 2) | ecosystem: Environmental > Aquatic > Marine > Oceanic ...
AAACCAATTTCTGATGTAAATATAATTATTGAAGGCTCAGATCTTGGAACAGCTTCTAATCAACTAGGAATATTTTCATTTTCAGAGCTTGAAAAAAAGCAATATACTTTTATTGTAAGTGCAATTGGATTTAAAGACCAATCTATTGATATTAATCTTACCCAAAATATATTTAATTTAATAATAGAGTTAGAAAATGAATCTATATTGTCAGATGCTCTAGATGTCGTCGGAAGATATCCGTCAAAACATGTACCCTACTTAACAGACAACATTTCCAGTAAAGATATAACTGATTTTGATTACCAAACAATGTCAGAACTATTTCGAAATATCGGTGGTATCGATGTTCAAATGGAACATGATAATGGAAGAAATGCAAATTTTTCAATCCGAGGATCTTCAGATTACAAACCTGGAGGGTATAATAATAGAGTATTAGTACTTCTAGATGGTTTTCAAATTAGTATGCCTTATTCCGGTTCTATCGATTGGAATGCTATGCCACTTGACTTTTTAGACAGGGTTGAAGTTCTTAAAGGTCCTGTTTCTTCTCTCTATGGACAAAATTCAATGGGAGGAATTATAAATTTAGTGACTAAAAATTTTGAACATGAATTTTATAATGCTAAAGCAACAATCGGGAGTTTTAATTCAAAAGATTTTAATTATAATATGAGCAATATTACAGATAGTATATCATATACAGCACTCCTTCAACATAAAAAAGGAGATGGCCATAGATATAATTCTCAATATGAGCAAAATAATTTTTATACCAAGATATTTAATAAGGACAAAGATATCTCAGTTTCATTTATAGCAAATAAATCTATAAATGGTCAGCCTGGCTTCTCTGTTGAAGAAAGACCAAGTTTAAAATCGTTCAGAATTTCAAATAGAGATTCTATTTATCTTCAATTATTTAAAAAGAAATCTTTAAAAAATAATGGAAATATTGTTTATTCAGTAAGCATGAATCATTTTTATACACATTATCATGACAGAGGAGATACTCCGCTTGAAGAAGAGCAGGAAGATACTTTTTACAACGATACTAGTTTAAATATGAGAGCAGAGTTTCAGAAATTACTTAAAAATTCATCTTATCTCATTGTTGGAACAGATTTTATCGCTGAACAATCAGACATATCTATTTATAAAGATATTTACAATGATTTTTTACAGCTAAGCGGAGGATTCTTTGCACAAAACCGGATAGAAATAAGTGAAAAATTATTATTAGGACTTGGCTTGAGATTTGATTATAGGTCAATCAATCGAGGAAAAGAATATACTAACAAAAATTTTAGTGATATATCTCCTAAAATTAATTTGACATACAAGAAAGATAATTTTTCAACGTGGAGTTTCGCATTAAGTAAAGGATTTAGATCCCCGTCATTGTCTGAAATGTTTTTACAATATGAATCTGATTATGGATTAAATACCCAAGGTAATCCAAATTTAAAGCCAGAACAGCTTTACGGCTTAGATATAGCCTACGATAGATCTAATTTGAAAAATATGAATTTTACATTAAGTACATTTTATTATCGATACGAAGATATGATTGATTTTGTCTATGGTTTGCCAGTTGTAGCACTTAATCGGTCTGATATTAGTTCATGTGGACTTGAAGCTACCTCAAATTATAAAATAAATAATAATATTAGCTTAGATGTAGGTTATACTTATTTAAGAGTGAATGATATAAATAATATAGACCCAATTCTTTATCGACCTAGACACAAGTTTATTTCAAGTTTGAAGCAAAAAAAAGGAAGAATGAGTCATATTCTATCAATCAAATATCAATCCAAGCAAGATTACCAAGATTTTTTAAGTGATGAAAGAGAATATGAAGGAACTGAAATAAAATTCCCAATAGAACAGCTAGATGCTTTATTATTAGTGAATTATAATGGAAGCTATGATTTAAAAAATGGAAAAGTTTCTCTTAAAATATCAAATATTTTTGATACAAAGTATGAGCTCATACAAGATTTCCCAATGCCCGGAAGAATGCTAGGCTTGTCTTATGAAATTTCATTTTAAACTATTTAATGAGATTATATCTCAATAAAGACTGATTTTACTTGCTAGATAATTTTTTCATAATTAGTATCATCCAAAATAATATTAGAAATTAATATTATTTTAAATTTAAAAATCAAAAAGGGGAAAAAATGAATACTTTAAAAAAAATATCATGGTTTTCAGTATTTTTTTCAATGTTGTTTTTAGTTTCATGTTCAGATAGTGATGACAACGTCGTCGTTGATCCACCCACTTCTGGAACACTAAATATAACAATCAATGTAACAAATCCTGAAACATGGCCTGCTGACGGAACTGTATTTTGCTCATTAGATAAATCATGGCCTCCAACAGGAGCTCCATATAAATCTGTAGTATTACAAAGTTCTCAAGTCCAAAATGGTCAAATTTCACTAGTTTTTGAAGAATTGGATTTTGATACTTACAAGCTTCTGTCTGTTTCTTGGTTAGATCCTAATGATCAAAACCCAGCTACAAACCAATCAGTTTGGGGTACTCACAGTGGAAGTGTTCAAGCATTTTATGCTGATGCAACTCCATTCAGTTTTGATGTAAACAATTCAGAGCTAAGCTTGGTGATTGATGCAACCATTTCAACAAACTAATTCATTTAAATAATGATATAAAAAAAGGCGAATAGTATTCGCCTTTTTTTATGTTAATTATAATAATATTGCTATTTCAATTGATCTGCAACAAAGCTCCAATTGATAGATTTTTGAAGCAATGCTTTTACATAATCTAGTCTTACATTTTTATAATCTAAATAATATGCATGTTCCCAGACATCGATTCCCATCAAGGTATTTTTTCCATGAGCTAATGGATTTTCTGCGTTTGGAAGTCCCATTATTTCAAGCTTTCTATCATTTTGAACCAACCAGCACCAACCGCTTCCAAAAACCCCAATCGATTGTTGAATAAACTGATCTTTGAAAGCGTCAAATCCACCAAATGAATCTTCAATCATTGAATGCAAATTACCGCTCGGAGCGATTTCTCCACCTGGCTTCATTTGTTCCCAATATATTATATGATTCCATGCTTGACCTGCATTATTAAATATTTTCTGCTCTTTATCATTAAAACTATGAACAACCACATCTTCTAAGCTCATATCGTTGTACTTTGTTCCTTCAGCCAAGGTATTAAGCATGTTAAAATATGCTTGGTGATGTTTGCCGTAGTGCAATTGTACTGTATCTGACGATATTATTGGCGATAGGTCGTTTTCACCATATGGTAGCGGTGGTAAATTAAATTTTTTCATGTCATTCATAAAAAACTCCTATTAATAAATTATTATGTGATAAATTTAGACTCAATTTAGCAGATAATAGATTAACAAGAGAAGGGAAAATATGACAAAAATAAAATTAGGAGATTTTGAAGTTACTTTGAATGGCAAATTGCCATCAGTTGGTAGTCAGTTACCAGATTTTTTATTAGCAGATGAAAACTTAAGCAACGTGACCTTAAATGACTTTAAAGGAAAGAGGTTGGTATTGAATATTTTTCCAAGCATGAACACCCCAGTATGTTCTGCTTCTGTTGTAAAGTTTAATCAATTAGCCAGTAGCTTTGAAAATACAGTAGTACTATGTATATCCAAAGATTTAGCATTTGGACATAAAGAATTTTGTATTAATAATAATATCGAAAATGTTGTGTTTCTTTCTGACATGAGAAATGATAATTTTGCAAACAATCTTGGAATTTTACATACTAACGGTAAATTTCAAGGACTTTTAGCTAGATCAGTGATAGTAGTTGAATCAGATAACAATATTAGCTATACAGAATTGGTCCCTCAAACCGGCCAAGAACCTGATTATGATAAAGTTGTAGAAGTTCTTACTTAGTAATAAGTACTGGGCAATTGCATTTTTGAGCAATGCTAATTGGTTTACTGCCAAAAAAATATTTCATAATCGGATTTTTTGGGGAAACACCCAAAATAACTATGCTATCATCTTTAGCATGATTAACAATTGCGTTTACAGTTGATCCGTCAAGAATTTTAGTAGTAGCACTAATTTTATTTTTTAAAAACTTACCCTTAGTTTTTGAAAGAAGCTTTTCAGTTTTTTGGTGAGATTTTTTATCTTCATAAACTGCCACAATTTCAACTTTTAATTTATATGATTTAGCAAAATTAATTGCTGTATCGATAGCCTTGTCAGAGCCTTTAGAATTGTTCACTGGAAGCAATATCTTATATTTTTTATTTACTGAATAATTTTTGACTACAAATACATCACTGTCTATAAACTGAATTAACTTGTTGTGAATACCTTTATTTCCTCCACCTCCAATGATAGTAATGTCATGTTTATTTACTTCAACTTCATCTTTAAGCTGTTCAATTATTTCACCAGTTCTCATAATTAGATCTATATTGTCTGAATGTTGCTCTTTCAAAAGAACCTTCATTCTAGAGTTTTCTTCATCAACTAATAAATAATCATCGAATTTATTTGTATTAGTTTCTTGAATATAATTTTTTGATATTAAGAAATCATATGCCCACTCTAGAGTTCTAATTCCAGGCCTATAGAGCTGACGATCATCAAGATTTTGATGAACAACACTAACATCTTTTTCTGAAAACTGACTAATTTTTTTCCCAACATAAGCTATTGTTGTTGAAGATTTAAAAGAATTAGCAATTTTCATTCCCAGGTCAAGCGTGGGTTTAGAAAACTCTTTGCCTCCAATAGCAATTAGTATCTTCATAGCGTTACCCAGTAAAATTGCGACATAAGATATAAGATAAGAATCGATATAATAAACATCAATATACCAACTCTAAAAAATATTTTCGTGGAAACAAGTCCAGTTGAGTAAATAATCATTGCTGTTGGAGATGAAATGACTGTTAAAAAAGAAAACCCTGATGCTATTGCGGATGAAAGAGCAAAAGATATATCAGTTGGATGCAACTCAATAGCCATCGGTCCAATCAGAGATACTGTTGCTGAGCTTGTAAAAAAGTTTGCAGTAAGACCTGACAAGATTGCCATGATTGACCAACTTACATTAATTGAGTTCGAAGGTAGCGAGTTTAACAGTTCGTTAAATTTTATTACTAGCCATGATGAAGCGCCTGTTTCATTAATTTGAAATCCTAATGAAATTGTTGCAGCAAATAATAAGATTACTCCCCAATTAGTATTCTTGTTTATTTCTTCCCATGAGATCATTCCAAAAATCATAAAAACTAAGGCTCCTCCAAGTGCAATAATACCTAATCCATAAATATCATTAAAAGCAAACCAGCTAGCAATAATTCCAATAATTATTAAGCATGAAAAAAGATGATTAATATCTTTTTTAATACTTTTGTTTTCAACTTTCTTTTTAAAGCCGCGCATTTTTATATTTTTCAGAGACGAAGGAAAGGTGAATTGTAAAACGAAATATGCAACAGCTAATTGAATAATCAATATTGGATATGCATGTTTCATCCATTTCCAATAATCAATATGAACATTGCTAAATTCTTGAAGATAATTAATCATTATAACATTTCTTGCTCCACCTGAAGGCGTTCCAATTGATCCTATAATTGTTCCATATGCGATTGAAAAAAGAGTAATTAATACAGCATTTTTACCATCTGTTTTTTGAGTGTCTATATTCTTAATTACAGATAAGCCAATTGGCAGCATTATTGCTATCACAGTATGTTCACCCAAAAATGAGGAAAGAATAGCAGAAATTGACATTAATCCCGCTAAAAACATCCTCTTACTTTTTCCAAAAATAAAAACTATAAATCTTGCAAGCCTGATATCAAGTCCTTGGTGCACAATGGCAATTGCAAACATTAAGGAGCCCATCACAAAAAGTACCGCATCATTCATAAAAGAAGATGCTACTTTGTCAGGAGGAGCAACCTCAAGAATTACTTGCAATACCAGCGTTAATAAAGCTATTGCAGGAAAAGGAATAGGTTCAAATGTTACAAGCATAAAAACAAGTACTAGGATAATTAAGCTGTGGTATGCTGGAACAGATAGGCCAATCGGTGTGTTTAAATTTAATAGAAATATTGAAACCAAAATACTATAAACAAACCATTTCTTCTGTGAAAACCAAAACAAGATAGATGAAGAGATTATTTTATATGATTCATTCATGAATTATAATTTATCTATTTTAATCAAAAAAAGTTAATACTTAAGTTTTATAGCTTGACTGAATACCAATATAGATGTAATGTTTACACGTAATTTTTAATAATTATTTAAGTATTTTTTAAGAGATAAAATGCAACTATTTCCAAAATGGACAAATAACTTTCCAGGGATATTCCTGATAGCAGTTTTTCTGCTGATTTTTTCATTATCTTCTTTTTTATGGTATTATGGTTCTCCTTACTACACAGATGTTGGATATGCTCCAGCTCAGCCAGTTCCATATAGTCATAAATTGCATGCTGGAGATATGGGCATAGATTGTCGTTATTGTCATGTAGGAGTAGAGCAAGGATACTCTGCAGTTATTCCACCGACAGAAACTTGCATGGGATGTCATACTTATGTCAAAACAGATAGTGAAAAATTAAAGCTTGTAAGAGAAAGCTGGGAAACTGGAAAACCTATAGAGTGGATTAAGGTGCATATGTTACCTGAGTATGCATATTTCAATCATAGTGTTCACGTTAATTCAGGCGTTGCATGTATTTCTTGTCATGGAAACGTTGCTGAGATGGAAGTTGTTTATCAGGTTCAACCTCTGAGTATGGATTGGTGCTTAGATTGTCACAGATCAGATGCACCGGAAGTTAGACCTGTTAACGAGGTTACTAATATGTATTGGACTCCCCCTGCAGATTATGATCAATTTGTATCATCTTGGGTTGCAGAACATGGAGAAGAAAGACCGGTTGGAGATTGTCAAAAATGTCACAGGTAAATAAAAAAAATCAAGAATTCGTTAACACAAATTCACATCAGATGAATAGCTCTGAAAATAACGAGTTTGGTTATTGGAAAAGTTTAAAAGATATTTCCTCAGAAGAAGATTATAACCGTTTTCTAAAACAATCTGATCACAATGAAGACAATGGTCTTTCAAGAAGAAATTTCTTATCTCTAATCGCTGCTTCAGTTGCATTAGCGGGATTAGAAGGTTGTAAAAAGCCAGTTCAAAAGATTATTCCTTATGTCGAAGCTGAGATTGGAACTATACCTGGTATCCCTAAATATTATGCAAGTACTATACCTTGGAAAAATAATGCATTAGGAGTTGTAATTGAAAATCACGATGAAAGGCCAGTTAAGGTGGAAGGCAATGAAAAGCATCCATCAACTCTTGGTAAGTCAAACGCTTTTTCGCAAGCAAGTACACTTGAGATGTATGATCCAGATAGAGCTAGAGGTGTTAAATACAATGGTAAAAAAGTAGATTGGTCAGATTATCTAAAGTTTGCAAAAAGTATTAACTCAACTAATGGAGAAGGCCTAGCAGTTTTGATGCAAGAATCTTCTTCACCAACTATCAATTCTTTAAAAGAAGACTTTAAGAAAAATTTTCCTAGTTCAAAGTGGGTGGTATATGAATCTGTAAACAATGAAAGTCTTTACGATGGTATTGAAAAAGCTTTTTCAAAAAGACTGCAACCGGTTTATAGGTTAGAAAATGCCCAGATAATCGTTTCAATAGGATCCGACTTTTTAGGTATTGATGATAATAATATTTATAATACAAGAAAATTTGCTCAAAATAGAGATATTGTTGATAAAAATAGTACCATGAATCGTTTGTATGTGGCTGAAAATTCTATTACACCTACTGGAGCTAGCGCTGATCACAGATTAAATGTTGCTCAACATCAATTGGAACAATTATTAGCAGAACTTTCTTATGAATTAAAGCAATTAGGTTTATCTATAAGTGCTGAAGAAGTAAAAAGTTCAAATAACTTATGGATTAAGGCTGCTGCTGAAGATTTAATGAAGAATAGAGGTGAATCAATTATTTTAGGGGGTTCTCAACTATCATCAGAATTACATCAGCTAATTGCACTTATAAATTACCAGCTCAAATCTCCTATTGACTATTATCCGCTAAACAAATCTCAAGTTTCATCAAAATCAGATTTTGGATCTCTTTGCAATGATATGAAAAATGGAAATATTGATAATTTAATTATTCTAGGCGCTAATCCTGTTTATGATTCTCCCGCTGATTTCAATTTTGGTGAATTACTCAAGAATGTTTCAAATTCTGTTCATTTAACTAACATTGAAGATGAGACTTCAAAGTTATGCTCTTGGAGCATTGCTATGACACACTACTTTGAATGTTGGGGGGATGCAATGTCATTTGATGGGTTTGTAAGTATTGTACAGCCACAAATTATGCCATTATTTGATTCAAAAAGTGCAATACAGGTTCTTACGCCATTGGTGTATGCTAAAGAGCTTAGTTCCTATGATACTGTAAAGAATGTTTGGAAGTCAGAAATTGTTAAAAAAGGAAATTTTGAAAGAAAGTGGGAAAAAGTCCTGCATGATGGAGTATATGAAAATGCTCTTTTTGAAAAGCAAAAAATTAAACCTTCTTCAAAACCAAATACAAAGTTTTTGAATAAACCTGTAAAACTTGATGAAGGTGCGTTTGAAGTTGTTTTTAATGCCTCTTCATCTGTTTATGACGGTAGATTTGCTAACAATGGATGGTTGCAAGAAATTCCAAAACCAGTCACGAGCCTTACTTGGGATAACGCTGCATTAATAAGTATTAAAGTTGCGAAAAAATTAAATATCAAGAATGGCCAAATGATTGAAATTACTATTGGTGAAAAATCTATTAAAATTCCAGCATGGGTCACGCCAGGGCAAAATCAACAATCTATTTCTCTAGAGTTGGGTTATGGAAGAGAATTTAAAGGAAGACTTGGTAGCGGTGTAGGATTTAATGTTTATCCTTTAAGATCATCAAATACACCAGGTGTTGCCTTGAACGCTAAAATTAAAGTTTTAGATGAAACTTATCCATTAGCCTCTACTCAAGACCATCATGGTTTAGAAGATGATAAATATGCAGCACCAGGATTTGATGATTTATCAAATAATGAAGTTCAGTCAAGGATACCTGACCTTGTTAAACAATCAACTTTTGATTATTACAAAAATAATCCAGATTGGGTGCAAAAAAAAGTTGAAGAGCATAAACCTGATAAGAAAAAAAGTTGGGCTGATCATTCAATGTACAATCCGGACTGGGATTATTCAAAAGGTCATCAATGGGGAATGTCAATTGATTTAACAAGTTGTACTTCTTGCAATGCATGTTCAATTGCATGTCAGAGCGAAAATAATATACCTGTCGTTGGTAAGCAGCAAGTAATGAATGGCAGAGAGATGCATTGGATAAGAATTGATAATTATTTTGCTGGCGATCCAGATAATCCTGAAGTATCAACACAGTCTGTTTCTTGCGTACATTGTGAACTGGCTCCATGTGAGACAGTTTGCCCTGTAGCTGCTACAACCCATTCGAGCGATGGTGTTAATCAGATGACTTATAATAGGTGTCTTGGTACCAGATATTGTGCCAACAATTGTCCATACAAAGTAAGAAAGTTTAACTTTTATAATTACACGCGCGACCTTCCAGAGGTTGTTCAAATGGCAATGAATCCAGACGTTTCTATAAGGTTTAGAGGGGTGATGGAAAAATGTACTTATTGCTATCAAAGAGTTAGTGCGGCTCGAATATCTGCCGAAAATGAAAATCGTGAGATGAAAGATGGTGATGTTCAAGTAGCATGTGCACAATCATGCCCTGCAGATGCAATAAAGTTTGGTGATATTAATGATCCGAATAGCGAAGTTAGTAAAGCTAAACAAAGAAATCGTGACTATGCTTTATTGGCGCATTTGGGAACAGCGCCTAGAACTACATATTTGGCTAAAATTAGAAATCAAAATCCAAAATTAAACTCTAATGTACATCATGGGAGTCAACATTAGATGTCAAACAATGTAATAAAATCAAAAGCGGAAATTAGAGCAGAAAAACTATTACCAGGGAACCAAGATTTTACATCAATTACTAATGATATAGCTGGAGTTCCAGAACAAAAGAAAACTCCTATACAATGGTGGTTATTATTTGGTTTTGCACTATCTCTTTTATCAATTTTTGTTGGAAGCGTAGGTTTCTTGATATGGGAAGGAACTGGAATATGGGGTATTAACAATCCCGTCTTTTGGGGATGGGCAATTATAAACTTTGTTTGGTGGGTTGGTATTGGACACGCAGGGACTTTAATATCGGCAATTTTACATCTTTTTAGACAAAATTGGAGAAATGCAATTAATCGTTTTGCTGAAACAATGACTCTCTTCGCAGTTATATGTGCTCTTGTATTTCCTGGTATTCACGTTGGTAGAATTTGGGTTGCCTACTGGTTTTTACCAATTCCAAATCAAATGGGAATGTGGCCAAATATGAGAAGTCCTTTAATATGGGACTTTTTTGCTGTATTTACTTATTTCACTGTTTCTTTATTATTTTGGTATACTGGTCTTATACCTGATTTAGCTACTTTAAGAGATAGAGCTAAAGGACTTAAGAAGAAAGTATATGGTTTTTTTGCTCTTGGATGGAGAGGTGGAAACAGACAGTGGCAGCATTATGAATTGGCTTATCTTGTTTTAGCTGGAATTTCAACACCACTAGTATTATCAGTACATAGCGTTGTTAGTTCAGATTTTGCAACGAGTGTAATACCAGGATGGCATACCACAATTTTTCCTCCATACTTTGTAGCTGGAGCAATTTATTCTGGATTTGGTATGGTGATGACATTATCAATAATCGCTAGAAAAGTATATGACCTTGGTCATATTATTACTGTAGAACATTTAGATAAGATGGCGCAAATCATGCTACTTACTGGTTGTATGGTAGGTTATGCATATTCTATGGAGTTTTTTGTTGCTTGGTATAGCGGAAACCCTTATGAATCTTTTGCTTTTGTTAATAGAGCTTTAGGTCCTTATTGGTGGGGTTATTGGGCAATGATTTTTTGTAACGTTGTTGTTCCACAATTCTTTTGGTTTGAAAAATATAGAAGACATATACCTTTCTTATTCATAACGTCGATATTAGTGAATATTGGTATGTGGTTTGAACGTTTTGTTATTGTTGTTATTACTCTGCACAGAGATTTTATGCCTGGCGCTTGGGCAATGTATAATCCTACAATATGGGATGTTTCAATTTATATAGGAACATTTGGATTATTCTTCACTGGTTTTTTATTATTTTTAAGATTTCTACCAATGGTTTCTATTGCTGAGGCAAAATTAGTTTTGCCTGAATCTAACCCTCATCACGGACATGATCATGAATAAATATGGAGTTTTAGCAAGATTTGAATGTCCAAAGTCTTTAGTGCATGCTGCAGAAAAAGTTAGAGATGAAGGTTTCACTAATTTTGATTGCCATTCACCATTTCCAATTCATGGAATGGATGATGCAATGGGTTTAAAACGCTCAAAATTAGGTTACGTAATTGGAGCAATGGGAATGACTGGAGCATTGTTTGGATTTGGATTACAATCATGGATTCATTCAATTGAATATCCCATGAATATAAGTGGAAAACCTTTTTTTGCATATCCAGCTTATGCAATTATTACATTTGAACTAATGGTTTTATTTAGTGCTTTTGGTGCTGTTTTTGGAATGATGTTTTTTAATAGAATTCCAAGATTTCATCATCCTGTATTTTACTCTGAAAAATTTTCAGATGTAAGTAGCGATGCTTTCTATGTAAGTATTGAAGTTGATGATCCAAAATATGACGAAAACAGAGTTATTTCTTTTTTAGAAGATTTAGGTGGTACAGAAATTGAGGTCTTAAAAGATGAGAATTAACTTAATTATCCTATCAGTTTTATTGTTAACAGGCTGTTTTAGAGGTTCTAAATTTGAAAGTACCCCTATTCACTTAAATCCTAATATGGATAATCAGCAAAAATATAGATCTTTAGAAGAAAGTAATTTCTTTGAAGATGGTTCTACAATGAGAAAACCAATAGAAGGAACCGTCGCTAGAGGTATGATTGCAGAAAATCATTCTTACATTAGCGGGAAAAATGACGATAACTCATATTTGGAAAATAATCCCATCAAATTAACTGAAGATATATTAAATAGAGGTCAAGATAGATATAATATTTATTGTAGTGTTTGTCACTCTCAAGTTGGAAATGGAAAAGGTATCGTAACACAATATGACTATCCAGTAATTCCTGCTAATTTACACGATCAAAGAATTAGAGAACAAGCTGACGGTGAAATGTACAATACTATAGTTTATGGTTTAAGAAGTATGCCAGCTTATGGGTATCAACTTAATACTGAAGATGTCTGGTCTATTATTCATTATGTTAGAGCTCTTCAAAGAAGTCAAAATGCTACCTTTGAAGATTTGCCGAAAGAAGAACAAAATAAATTAAATGGAAAATCATGAACTTAGATTCTAGATCATATACATACTCTTCAAACAAGTCAAATAACCTTATTTTAATTTTTGC
>Ga0208277_1001726_pt1 | contig 12620 bp, 11 predicted proteins | sample ETNtaG_5_FD_185782 | JGI IMG/M metagenome (GOLD analysis project Ga0208277, IMG submission 185782) | Marine microbial and viral communities from oxygen minimum zone, Eastern Pacific Ocean - ETNP201406SV205 (SPAdes) (version 2) | ecosystem: Environmental > Aquatic > Marine > Oceanic ...
ATGGAACAACTGCAACAGCTCATAATGATGGAAGTGTAATAACAGTTTTCAATCATGGTGGTCAAGTAACAACAGTTGCTGCAAATAACACTGGTGCATCTGATACTAACATTCAGGTTGTTGCATCTACTGGAATTGATGCTGGAGATGTTATTGGAATTGCTGGTGTTGGAACTGCAAGAGAATGGATGACTGTAAGTGCAGTTACTACTAATTCAGCATTAACTCCTACTTCAGTTGCAGACTGGTATGAGTCACAAACATTAGGACTTGATAATGCTACTGTTTATTGGAGTAGTGTTGCACAAAAACCACAAACTTCTGCATATTCAAATGCTAGAAACTCTAGATTTGATGAAATTCATGTTGTGGTTGTTGATGATAGTGGAAAAGAAATCGCAAATACTCCTGCGGTTAGAGTAAGGCTAAATCGCGGTAATCATCGTTTGGAACTTAGAATAAAAGACCGTGACGGAAGATGGTCTTCCGATTCTATAGACGTGAGGATTGAGTGAGATGGTTTCCTCTCCTAACATTGCACATTTTTTTGTTACAGCCCTACAACAAAGATGTAGCATTGTGACTAATCCCAGTTCTGGTGAGACAGTAATTATCGATGGGGGAGGAGATTCTGATAGAATTATCAATTGGATAGATTCCAATTTAGGAGAACCAGATCACGAAATCGGTTCTTTTGATGGTGAAAGGAATGTTGTGGCTTTAATCAATACACATGCACACTTTGACCATAGCGGACATATTCCCTATCTCAAAGAACATTATTCATTGGATTGGTGGTTACATAAAGATGATTTTTTCCTTCAGAGTTTGGCACAAGAATCTGCCCGACGTTGGGGTTTTTCTTTACCAGAGCCAGCTACTGCAGAGAATACTTGGAGCCATGGTGAAATACATACTTTTGCAGGAATGGATTTTGAAATCCTACATACACCGGGCCATACACTTGGTGGATGCTGTTTGCGATTGATTGTAGATGATGGCCCAGACCATCTTTTCGCTGGAGACACACTCTTCCAAGGTTCTATTGGGCGAACAGACTTGCCAAATTCAGGTGGAGATTTGGATTTACTTCTAAGAATGATTAGGGAGAGGCTTTGGCCTTTGGAGGATGATACAATCGTCCATCCAGGGCATGGTCAATTAACTACTATCGGTCAAGAGAAACGCACAAATCCCTTCCTAAATGAAGGATTTAGAGGACGAGGTGCTTGGTTGTAATCAAGCCATCATTGAAGAGAAAGCAGATTCCAATACGGGTAGAGCTTCTTCCCATGTTGCTACAATTCCATAATCAGCGTGTGCGAAAATAGGCGCATCAGCGTCTTTGTTTACTGCAACGATGTATTTCGATGACCTCATGCCTGCGAGATGTTGAATCGCTCCAGATATGCCAACTGCGATATACAGGTTTGGATTGACAGTTTTTCCAGTTTGACCAACTTGCATTGAGTGCGGGATTTCGTCCCATGTGTCTACCGCTGCACGAGATGCACCAACTGCTGCACCAAGGGTATCGGCAATCTTCTCTAAGTGAGAGAAATTATCTGGACTACCCATTCCTCTTCCTCCAGATATGATGATATTTGCTTCAGATACATCTAGGCGAGTAGATGCTCGTGCTATAATTTCCTGAACTGCTGTTGCGACATCTCCCGATTGGTCGACCACTGAAACATTTGCTCCACTGGATGATGCTGCAGGGAAAACGTTAGCTCTGACAGAAATCACAGTGTCTCCAGAAATAGCGACTGTTTGCATTGCCTTTCCAGAGTATATCGGGCTTGTCAAATTCATACCATTGATCGAAACAACGTCCTGTACTACAGAAAGCCCCCTTCTTGCTGCTAATCTTGCTGCTATGTCCTTAGATTGCGGCGTAGCTGCTGCCAGAATGATTCCTGATGGTGCTGCTGCATCAATTGCGGCAGCCCAGGAAGCGGCGTCATAGTTTGAGAAGCAGTCACCTTTGACAGCTATTGTTCTAGCAACTCCTTCATATCCAGCACCGTCCGCTATCGTAGCATCAGTGCATGGAACTACAACCGTTGGTGTTGTCCCTAATGCGATTGCTGCGTTTACTAATTCAGCGGTTACGTCTGCGATAGTTCCTTTGTTTGTTTCTGCGATTATTATACTCTCTGACATTTATTTCACCTCAAATTACGTTAGCTTCGTCCCTTAGTAGCCTTGCTACCTGCTCTGCAGATGATCCGCCTTCGAATTTTTTACCAGCCGGTTTTGCAGGAGGAGGGTTTTGTGATACGATTGTGACCGTTGAAGCAGGTGCTGTTGCGGTAACAACGTTCACTTGTGCTCTTTTGGCCATCATTATTCCCTTAACATTTGGCTTCCTGACTTTCAAACTTCCTTTGTCACATGAAATTACAGCGTTACCTGCTACCGAGACTCTCGCTGAACCACCTTCCATCGGAGTGTTTACTGTGAGACCACCGTCAAAAGATGCATCCGTTGAGTTTGATACACTTGCCCAACCGAGTCTTTCTGCGACACCCGGTCCTGTTGAACCAGCACCAGTGTCAGCAGCAGTCTTTCCACAATACACAATTTCCGCTCCAAGTTCTGTTATGGCTTGTGCAAGCGCAGATTGAATTCCGTTTGAATCAATTTCAGTCCATGCATCATCCCATACGCGAACGATCTCATCAACTCCAATCGCTTTTGCGTCTTTGAGTACTTTGTCAGAACCAGACGGTCCAAGTGTCAAAGCCGTTACTGTTCCACCAGCAGCCTCTTTGTGCTGTAATGCAGTTTCGATTGCAAATTCGTCATAAGGGCTGATTACCCACTTAACTGCTGATAAGTCTACACGGTCTCCATTAACTACAATTCTTGCATTGGTGTCAGGGACTCTCTTTACTAGAACGACGATATTTGGCATTATTCTCACCCAACCCCTTTGGGGTTGATTGGTCCCAGAAAAAGGCCATTCATGAACCTTATCTAATCACTTTGTTAACTGATTAACACGATTTAGTGTTTCAGGATGGGCTTCAAAGTGTTCTGATACTACTGCTAAACCACGAGATAATCCGGCAGCGACTCCCATCTTTGCATCGAATGGATGTAATGTTCCCTCTGCAACAGCCGTTCTGAATGATTCAAGATCAGTCCAATTACTTGGCTCCCCGAATTCTGGTTTTGGAGTGACTATTACTTCTCCAAACTCTGGAAGAATTATGTGTTCTATCAACTCATAGACTGGTGATTCAGATTGTTCAGGATCTAAGTATGCTTTACGCATCTTCTTCGATAATTTCTTTTCATCATCGTGAAGTAGAATCGCACCACTTGGGTCAGACTTGCTCATTTTGTGGTCAAAGGATTCCATCCTTGCACCAGATGATTTCAAACCAGATATTATTGGAGTATGCAGACAAGTTGCCTTTTTCCAACCCCATCTGTCGGCTACATCTCTCATGTACATGTGTGCTTTTCTTTGGTCCATGCCTCCTATGGCAACATCAATATTCATCTCAAATATGTCCGCAGCCTGAAGTGCAGGGTAATAGAATCTTGAAAGGTCGCCATCAGAAGAATCCTCACTTCGACCCATTATGGAAAATGTTCGTCGGACTCTAGATAAGCTCATATTCTTCGAGCATCGTAAAACAGTGGCCCAGTAATCTCCGGAATCCATTATACTGGATGCCCAGAGGAACCTTAATTCTCCAGGCCCTTCTCCTTCTGGAGGATTTCCAAGTAATGCTCTGAAAGTTTCTTCCATGTAAGTTGCAGTAGTTTGTATGTCTTCCATGACTCCTCCAAACTTGTCATTAACCCATGCATGCCAATCTGCCAAGAAAATCAATACATTAGCACCGGCATCTAGCATTCTTTTCATTTGAAGGCTGATTACTTTCCATCCTATGTGTGCCTTACCAGATGGCTCAAATCCTACGTAACAACGAATTACGCCATCACCGCCAATTGATGTCCCATCTACTAAACAGTCCACTAAGTGGTCAATCCCTACTGATTCATCAACATAACCAATCATTAGATTCAGGCGCTCTAGAGTTGCCTCATCGAGTTCCGCCACCCTAGGGCAACGCTCGACTAGGGACTCTCTGCTTAACATTAAAAACGCCTCAAAGCAGATCATTCAATTTTTTGACTTTGCCTTCAGAAGGTGCAGTACCTTCTTCAATCATCTTTTCCAATTCTGCAATCATTGCATGTGCTTTGTCGATAGTTTCTTGAGTTACAGTTGTTGACATTTCAATAGATTTGTGTGCCATCTTAATAGCAGATCTTGCTTTTGAGAATTTCTTAGCTTGTTCTTTGGCTTTGTCTCCTCTCTGCTTTGGAGAGTAACCAGTTGCTTCGTCTAGGAAGGTTGACCAACGTACTCTAGATTGCATTGCATTTTCTCTTCCCCCATCTTGAGAAAGGAAATTAGAGAGGTCATCTCCTTTCATTTGTTCTACTTCAACCTGCAATTTACCATCATTGGTATATTCGGCGGAAACACTTGTTAGGATTGCATATGATGCTTTGAAAACTCCATCAGCATTTACTTCAACATCGTTGAAATGTTTAGTTGCTAACCTTGCTAAACCTGCATTGCCACCTATTGATTTGATTACGCCACGCTTGACTTCGAATCGCTCCATGTGTTCCCGAAACCAATTAGGGAGATAAGGACTACCTTCGATTAGTTGTAACAAGCGACCCCTTTTTGGTCAATACTCGCTCGCCGCGGTATGCGCAGGTTGGCAGTATTGCTAGCAATTCTGATATTATCGCCGATTGCGCTAGCCTCTCCAGAAATTACTGTGGCAATCTCAATAGAGAGGAAGTTAACCGATTTCGATTTGGGAGTTAATGGTGGAGAAATCTCGCCTGATGGTTCTAAAGTCTTGATTTTTGGAGAGGATGGTTATGCTCATTTATTGTCTGCTGAAAATGCAGATGATGAGTCAACAGACATTAGATTAGAACAAGAGACTCAAAATTCTCTGAAGGCAGCAAGTTGGCACCCTGGTGGAAAGAGTGCTTTACTGGTTGGCGATGGTGGTGTGATTTTGAGATTCAACTCCACAAACTATGCACTTGGTGAGGCGGAAGGTTCGTTTTCCATGTCGGGTAAAGACATCAATGCAGTTCACTTTACTGCGGGTTCATCAGTTGCTTATTTGGGAACAGATGACGGAGAAATTTGGAAATATTATGCCAATAATTTCACTCTATTAGATGATAAATCATCATCTCGTATCACAGATGTTGATTGTCTCAAGAACAAGAATATCTGCGTAATTAGTACATTGAATGATGGTTTGGCAGTTGTTGATCAAGCAGATACAGTTACTTGGATTTCTAATTCCAAATTTCACACTTGGATAGGTATCGGTTGTGAAGATGCAACCATGAATTCTTGCACAGCATTTGCTAGTGGAAAGAAAACCGCATCTGTGGAAATAGATGTTCTTGATACGACTCAATCGCAACTAGGTGAAATCATAATTTTAGGTCAATTACAAGGTGATACAATTGATGATCATCAAGCTGCAGATTCTTCAAGTATAATCGCCCTAGCTCCATTGGGTCTTGTTCGTTGGAATCAATACACAGAAGAAGCATTCTTGATGTTTTCAAACGATAATGCAACCGAAGAGGACGTCTTACTGGGAGGGGACAGATATGCAGTTGCTTGGGAAAATTCAGAATATTCTGGATTCTTGGTTACAGGTCAAGGAAGGATTGTTTCATTTGAACCTGCAAACGAGGTTGACGATGGAGGAATTCCGAGTGTCTTGGTCATTTTGGTAGCTCTCTGCGTCCCTGGTGTCTTTATTGGTCTAATATATTGGAACAGTCCTTGGTTACAGAGAAAATACGCTAATTTATTCAAGCGTAATAAAAAGGGTGAGTAATAATTACCTAACCTTCATGTGTCTCATAGTACCGCAGGTTAATCATGGAACCGTTTGAGGGTCTAGACTTCTATGATATTGAGTCGCTGTTGACTGAAGAAGAGATAATGATTCGTGACATGGTCAGAGATTGGGTTGACGAAGAAGTTCTGCCAAAAATCGAACATGCTTGCGAAGAGGGCGTCTTCCCGGACGAGTGGAGAGTTGCACTTGGAGAAATGGGAGTACTTGGTGCCCCATTGAAGGGCTATGATTGCCCAGGGCTTTCTTATGTCGCTTATGGCTTGATTTGTCAAGAGTTGGAAAGAGGAGATTCAGGACTACGTTCATTCGCAAGTGTCCAAGGTTCTCTTGCAATGTACCCAATTTGGGATTTTGGAAGTGAAGAGCAAAAGGAATACTACTTGCCGAAAATGACATCTGGTGAATGGGTTGGTTGCTTCGGACTTACCGAGCCAGATTATGGCTCAAATCCTGGCGACATGATTACCAAGGCAGAGGACATGGGCGATCATTATGTTTTGAATGGCGCAAAAATGTGGATTACTAACGGAACAATCGCAGATGTCGCAATCGTTTGGGCAAAATTAGATGGAGTAATTCGTGGTTTCATTGTTGAGAAGGGAGATGAAGGATTTAGTGCTCCTGAAATGAAGGGTAAACACTCTCTAAAAGCGAGCGTAACAAGTGAACTTGTATTCCAAGATTGCAAGATTCCAAAGGATAGAATCCTTCCAGGAGTAAAGGGACTTAGGGGTCCATTCTCTTGTTTGAATAATGCTAGATTTGGTATCTCTTGGGGTGCTTTAGGTTCCGCAATGGCTTGCTTCCATTCTGCAAAGACATACGCACTTTCTAGAATCCAATTCGACCATCCAATAGCATCTTACCAATTGGTTCAGAACAAGTTGGCATGGATGCTTAGAGAGATCACTAAAGGACAGTTATTAGCATATCATCTCGGTAGAAAGAAGGATGATGGAACTTGGTTCAATGAACAAATCAGTCTTGCGAAGATGAACAATGTCGATATCGCTCTAGAGATTGCTAGAGTTGCAAGGGATATTCATGGAGCAAATGGAATCCTAGACGAATACCCTGTAATGCGTCATATGGCAAACCTCGAATCAGTAAAGACATACGAGGGAACCCACGACATCCACAATCTGATATTGGGGCGTTACATTACGGGAATTCAGGCATTCACTCGAAACGCTTGATTAAGGCCCAGTCCATTCTTTGCAATGGTCAAATCGGTCACTATTGATTGCATCATTCCATGTGCGAAGAGGTTCAACTGGCCTTCCATCCGACCACTCTCCCATGTATCGTAATTCTTCGGAATCAACTAGTTGTCCTCTATATTTTGATTCGGCAAAAGTATCGTTATCCAAACTTGCAACCAGCCAATTTGCTTGACTTGCAACCCTTCGATAGAATCCCCAATCAGCTAGGTCATCATGTGCCTCAGTCGCTTGTAAGTAATGACTTGCAACAAGCCTTGGAAAACCATGTCTGTCGCTTGGTATCTCGATGAATAGTGCCTTCTCACCTAATAGTGATTGATGATGAACACCGAAACAGTGGTCAACGCTCATATCGTCTTCACTTACAGCAACGTGTGCAAGGAAATTTTCCGGTAAATTTGATGAATTGAATTGTAGGTGATCTTGAACAGGTCTTGCATATGGAGTCTCAAGACTGACAAATAATGCTTTATCGCCCCACCCGTAACCTAAGGCCCAATCAAGTGCAAGGAATGAATAGCCTGCACCAAGGCTATGACCTGCTACCATCAGATAATCTTGGTCGACATTTTCTGGTAGCAAAGTTATCATAAACTCCAATGCCGCATTAATTGCAACAGCCCTTGGTAAGTGGTAGGGGTGATTCGACATCCCCTCTTCCTCGTGCAATTCAAAGGTATCATAACCGGGTGGCATCACATCAGATGGATATTGGATATATGCTACTGCAACACCTCTTGATGCTAATTCTTCTACCCAATCGACATATGAATCAAAAAATGGATTAGCGAATCCGTGTAACAAAATAGCAAGTGGCATTTGTCCATCATGGTCTTTTGGAAGGGCGATGTAAACTGAGAATACAACATCTTCCTCATAATCACCTTGTATGCTTGAAACTTCTTCGGGCATTGGATACTCATAACTATCAATTTGAACGTCATAAATTCCGGATTCGATTTTCAATTCAGGAGGATATGGTGCTAAGCCTGCCATTGAAGTTAAACCTGGAGATATTAACCAAATAGACAAAGCTATCACAATTAGGTGAGAAATTCTTTCTGTACGTTCTTGATTGCTACTGAAGGGATTTTTTGGAATGCCTCTAATTATTAATCCTGAGCATAGTAATAGGAAACCATATGTTGTAGGGAGAAGGACAAATGCATCTCTGTAGTATGCAATATTCAATAATATGAATATGGAAAGTAGACCGATTATGAATCCAATAAAAACGCTTAGGACTACTTTTTCGAGATTAGTTGCTTTTACTGATCTATAATATGAAAATGGTACAGCAAGAAGAAAGAATGCAAAAATAAACGTCCTGTACTCTCTTAGAAAATAGGTCCAATCAAGAGAACGCCTAGCCATTGGCCAAAAAGCACCGCCTAAATCATTACCCAATAACAGCAGAATAATTGGCTCTAGTAGAGCGAGTAAGAATCCTCCGAAAATAAGTAATGAAATGTTGCGTTTGGATGGCATCTCCATCCCAAAGACCCCCCTTCTCAATCAAACATCAGGTAGAAGTCCAATCTTGGATAGACCAGTCCATACAGGGTTTAGCCAACCTGGTATGAATCTGTGTCGCAGGTATACTGCTGCTGCCAAAGTCAACTTCTGGAATTTGTTTAATTTAACCCGCTTAGTGAAAACATCACCCTGCTGTCGTTCAATTTGCTTCAAGATTTTATCATAGAATGCAATCATTGCCGCAGGTGAATAGCGAGTCCTTCTAGGTAGAAGTGGCAATAGTTGCTTAGCCTCTTCAAGATAGGTTCTAGCTCTCTTTGCATAGTGATGAATGTATGGTTCCCATGTTGTGTTTAGTACTACATGGCCATTTAGTTCAGGTTCACTAATACCATTCGCTTCTAATTCATTTAGTGGAAGGTATACCCTGTTTCGTTGAATATCCTCACCTACGTCTCTCAAGACATTTGTCAGTTGCATGAATATCCCCCATGATTCTGCAAACTTTCTCGCACGTGGATCATCGTAGCCATAGATCTCGATACACATTAGTCCAACCACTGAAGCAACTCTGTAACAATATACATACAGTTCATCGAATGTTCTATATCTGTTATTGTAAAGATCATCTTCCATTCCTGTAATCAAATCATCAAATACGCTTCTAGGTATGTTATACCTCTTCACAGTGTCCTTTAGAGCAAGGAATACTGGGTCAGTACTACTGGTTTCAGAATAGCAAGTTGACAATTTTTTCCTGAAGAAGAATAATTGAGTAATTTTTTCCAAGTAAAGGTCTTCTTGCAGAATAGTGTCTTTATTTTGCAAACTTTCTAGTTGTTCTCTATATGCAACCGCTTCAGGATCCATTTCTCCTTTTGAACCAGGGAATCTGTCTTGCCAATCGCCATCTGCAATGTCATCTGCTCTACGGCAAAATGCGTAAACAGCACACATGGCAAGTCTCTGTTCTTCTGGCAAATATTTGAATGAGTGGTAGAAGTTTCCAGCTTCACGCATTGTCAATTCTTCACAGTATGAGTATGCAAGTTTTAGTAATTCGATAGGAGGGTCTCGTGCCCATATTGGGGCATCAAGGTGATTGAATGGGTCGATTAACTCATCCTGTTCGCCAACGATTCCAATGAATGCAGCACCTTCTCTGAGCGCTTCCATTGCAGTCAAACTTACTGCTTTCACAGCATCTGCTGTTAGATTAACTGCAGCCCTTAGCCTCTCTGCAGCAGTCATGCCCTCTTTCTTGACGCCAACATCCTTTGATGCCCCACCTTTGAGTGGAAACAACAGGTCGAGAGGTTTTCGGCGTTCCAGCATGTCGCTCAGAGAGTATGTTTGACCCCTTACTTATCAGTCTGATGGTAGTTTGCACAGTACGCCCTACGGGCGGTTGCATTTGCAGCAGTATCAAAAAATGATTTTAAAAATATTTGAGTAATCTGTAATTTATTTTCATATCTCGGCTAATCTAAACCGGCCCTGGTGAAAATAAATCGTACGCAGCAAATTAAGTAATTAACTTCTTACTTGAGATTCAATTACTTCCAGTATTGTCCTTATTCTTCTCTAATAATCTCTTTACCCCGCCTGGAATTATTAATGCCCGAAGTAATTTCTTAGCATATGATTTGATTTCATCTCTAGTCACTTTTATTTTGTCTGATGAATCAAGAATATTTCCTTCTCTAAGAAGAGTTACAGTTCTTTGTCCAATTAAAACAGGGAGCATTGAAGATGCCTTTAGTCTAAATTGTGTTTCAGGTAACATTTTGATATATTCTACTGCAGCATCAAGATGATCATTGGTAATCTCGAGATATTCATCGTATAGCGGCCTGAATTTATCGATGTTATTCTTGTCCAGTAGGTCTTCTGGAGTTAAATCATGTCTTTGTAGTGCTTCTCTCGGTATGTAGCACCTTCCAAATCGTAAATCTTCAGGTATGTCCCTTAGAATATTAATCATCTGAAGTGCTTTACCAAATCTGATACCCTTCATGAAGAATTCTTCTTCCTTTCTTCGATCGAAAGAAATCATGTGAGCTAGTGACATTTTTGTCCAAAAAACTCCTACGCAGCCCGCTACTCTATAGGTGTAATCATCCATGTCATCATTTGATTCTAAAGCCGAAATAACCCCTCCTTCTTTTGCGATTCCAAATCTCTCAAGGTCCAATATTTGGCCACCTACAATAATATCTAGGCATTCTAACATCCTTTGAGTGTCACCCTCTGAATATTCTTTAAGCCCATCAACTACATCTTGAACATTCATTAGTAACTCAGCTTCACCGGGATTATCCTGTACTGCTGCTAAATCGGAAAAATCTGGCAGTGTGTCTGAATTCCCTTGAGCAACATGATTGTATTCTCTCAACAAGCGCTTCAACTCTTCAGTATCTCCAGCCTTCGAATCCGCAATCGTATCAGCAACTCTAGCTAGCAAATACAGCAATCCAATCTGCCCACGTATTTTCTTTGGCAAGTACTTCAATGTTGGATAGAAAGATCGTGAAGTTGACTCTAGTAGTGAGTCTATTTTCGCATTAACCATTACCGGCATATTCTCCCCTTGTCATCGTCGAGTTAGTCACCATTTTTCACAATGTGGGTGTCAAAATAATCATAAAATTGGTTTTTACTTAGAAATCGTTTACGTCCAGTATTAATTTGTTAAACACGGGCTTATTTCTATGAAAATAATAGCAAGACTTTATTTTACATCAACCCAGCCCTTACTTGAGGGGATAGGAATGCAGTGCGGCTCATGTGTCGAAGAGATACCTGATGACAGCATTTTTTGTCCTGAATGTGGTGCTCGCCAGGAGATGAGTCGTGCCGGCTCATTACCCGGTATCGGCAACGTCGGACTTGGCGGACAAGAGGTAAGCGGTGGTCGTAATTTCGGAGTTGTTTCCGGAGAGGCTGTTATGAATCAAAATATGCCTGGGATGCCTAACCAAGGTATGCCACCTGGCATGATGCCTGACTTAATGAGTCAAATCGCCCCAACTTTACCTGGAATGCCACCTCCTATGAATCAGGGATTGCCCCAGTCCAATGTCACTCCACTTCAAGGTCAAGTTCCACCAAATATTGGTGGAGCACGTGGAGACATGCCACCTCCTGCTAAGGGTCCATCACTAGCAAGTGGAATGGGGCCAAACGCTCAAGTTGGAGATCTCGGTTCACAAGTTGGGGGTACTGCAGTATCCCATAATCCATCTCTTTCCCCTACAGATGCAATGGTAAATCGCATTGCAGAAGCTGAAAGGGCTGTCAAAAATGAACGAAGAAGCCAATGGTTGCAGATGAATCAACAATCAGCGGCCAATGTTTTGTCATCGATTGGTGGAGAACTACCATCTCATCTAAAAGGCCAAGATGAGAATACTGCTGCAGAATTCTTAGCCAATGCAATTGGGTCTGGAAAAGATGACGCCGGTAACGATGCATTATACAAGAGAATGGCAGAAGTTGCAGTACGTAGGGTTGCACGTAAGCGAGGTGTTGCTGTTGATACACCACAAACAAAATCCGAAGGTGGAATACTCACTGTAAACGTGACATAAATCGATGACGGTAGAGTTCTTGACACTCCTGATGATCTTTCCTCTGCTTTTGAGCATGCAATATCTACCGAGGTGGCTCTCAAGGGTTTGGAAGCAATTGTTGAAATCAATCTGTTCAGATCCAAAGATGGTTCTGTAGAAAAGATAGGCGAGCTGGATGAACCCTCAGTATCAGATGAAACTGATGAGGAAATGTTTGCCTGTGAGGTCTGTGATGGATTGGTAAAAGAATCCGACTCTGAATGCCCTCACTGTGGTGCAATCTTTGAGGAAGAAGACGACGAACCAGTTAGTTCACCTCCACCAAGAGGTGGCCCCCCTGGTCCTTCACGTTCAGGCGGCCCTCCCGGTCCTTCACGTTCAGGCGGCCCTCCCGGTCCTTCACGTTCAGG
>Ga0208277_1001728_pt1 | contig 12614 bp, 12 predicted proteins | sample ETNtaG_5_FD_185782 | JGI IMG/M metagenome (GOLD analysis project Ga0208277, IMG submission 185782) | Marine microbial and viral communities from oxygen minimum zone, Eastern Pacific Ocean - ETNP201406SV205 (SPAdes) (version 2) | ecosystem: Environmental > Aquatic > Marine > Oceanic ...
TCCATCAATCATAACCTTCACTACATCAACTCCATTTTTCCATAGACTTCTTACAGCTTTCCTTATCTCCCAAGGTCCATCAGTTATCATTGCTAATCCTTCAGTTTGAGGTTTTGCATGATCTGGATATGTATCTGCATTACCTCCAATAGCACAAATATCCCTTCCACCAGCAAGAAGTCGAGGACCTACAATTTGACCACTATTAATTGCATCTCTTAAGAAAACATCTATTCTATGAACTGAACCAAAGCTAATTGCAGATGTAAAACCTGACCCAAGCATAATTCTTGCATTATCAACTGTTTTAATCATAGCTTCTTCAATAGGGGTTTTATCTAATTCAAGAGGACCATTATTTGTATAAGATATATGGGCGTGGGACTCGGTCATACCTGGTATGACAGTCTTTCCTCCTAAATCAACTCTTTCAATATTATGAGATGTATTTGTAAACTCTGAAGATGGTCCAGCATATTTAATTATATTTCCATCAATCCAAATTGATGCATCTTCACATATAGTATCGCTATCACCTTTAAATAAATTAAGATTTGAAAATATTTTTTGTTTATCCATTTTTATACCTTATTAGAGCCTTAAAAGTTTTTTTGCATTCTCAGTAAGATTGGGTGCAAAGTCTTCTAATTTTTTTGGAGTATCCCAGCCTCCAAAGTTTGTTCCATAAACCAATCTTTCTTCACCAATAATATCAAATAGCATTGCTTGTGATTTTTCTCCATGAACATGAGCATCAAACCATAATTTTTTTAATTCATTTAAAAATCCATTCTTTTTAACACCCTCTGGTGCCCAATCACGAAATTCTGACATTTCAGAAAAGCGTTGAATTAAATAAGGCATAGCTCCTCCACCATGAGAAATGCATATATCAAGATTAGGGTGACGATCCATCACTCCTCCAATAATTAATGTTGCTACTGCTAATGTTTCTTCATAAGCATAACCAAGCATGATGCTCATATCGTATCTTCCCATTCTCCAATCATCGGGTCCTTTAGCACCACCTGAAGAAGCTGGATGAAGAAACAAAGGTATATTTAAATCAACTACAGTTTGATAAAATTCATCAAGTCTTGGATCGTCTAACCCAAAGGGAAGATCGGTACCTGCTGAAACTGAACTAAGACCCAAATCTTTAATCGATCTTTCTAATTCTTTACAAGAAAGATCTATATCTTGTAATGGAACAGTCGCTGATCCTAAAAGTCTTTCAGGATATTCACCTATTGACTCAACCATTGCATCATTATGAATTTTACAAAATTCATTTGCAATTTCACCTTCAATTTTGTGAAACATTGTTAATGGATTTGGCGACAATAACTGTAAATCAATTCCAAGCTTATCCATTGCTTCGATGCGTAAATTATTTTCCATAAAAATAGTATTTTCATATTGCATAGGTTTCATTTTGTATTCACCTATCCTGAAAAAAGGCAAACCATTTTCATCTATTCCAGTTTCGGGACCATATTTACCTGCCTTCCCAAAAGCTTTACCAAGTACTACATGGGCATGAGTATCTATAACTTTTATTGTCATGAATTTTTAATCATTAGCAAATAATACTTCTCTAGGATTTCCATCCTCGTCATAAACTGGTTTATGTTTATCAATTAAGTACATTTGATTTTCAGTATCTCTTATTCCAATTGAATTTAAGGCTTCAACCATTGCTGCATAAGTATGGTGTTTAAAGTGGGCAACCAGTGAATCTTCATCTTTCCATAATTCATAAACCTGAATTCTATTATCAACACATGGATCTGCAGCAAAACAATAGCTAATACAACCTTCTTCCTCTTCACGAGTTGCTAATTGAATATCAGCTGTAATTTCTATGGCTCTATCCCTTTGTTCTTTAGACTCAAAATTAAGTGTTGCTGATACAATTATCATTTTTAATACTCCTAAACGATGCTTATTTAATCCCTTTCATAAGCAGGATCTTTTTTATCACCCCTTCCTGGAGCCGGACCAGGACCTTCACGCCAACCTTTATCAGTTGCTGGTTCAAATCTAACCCAATCATGAACACCCTGTCTTTTTATGATTCTCCACTCACCATCACGTTTTTCCAGTTTATCAATATATCTTCCAGATACAAAAATATCTTCATCAATACTCGGATCATGATCAGCTACAAATCCACCTGATTCTGAGAAATCCTTACCTTTAGCGATACGATGAAACGCTTGCCAATATGACTCTGAATAAGCAATATTTCCATCAACTTCTACAAGAATATTTCCAACTAGATGTTGTGTGTGTTCCATTTTTGAGAGAATATCAAAAGCAAAATCACAGAACTGAGCGGAAGGGCCCTTATACTCACCATGGTGGTGAATAGAATCTTCATGGAAAACTGACTCAAGAAGTTCTCTATCAAGTCTATCAATTGCTCTGCAGTATTTATATACCACATCCATAACAGCAATTTTATCAGCCGCTATCTCTAAATTACTCATAAACCCCCCTTTGAATTTTAATCTTAAGCATCTCCACCGCTATTTCCGAACAGATATTTATCAATATTTTCATGGAAATAACGAATTCTATTTTCCTGTTCTGGCATATAATCACCAATATAACCACGCGAGCTTAAACCCTTTTGTTGGCTCTTCCAAATAGCAACATCTTCACTAATTCCTGGGCCTACATCTACTTCTTCATGATGACCCTGAATATGAGGGACCTTTGTATTAATATTTGTTTCCATTCCAAGAGATGGAGAGTGGTATGTTTCAACACCTTTTGGAAAGAGCGTTAAATACCAATAATCAAAAATACATTTTGTTGGGTCAGTAGGATGAGGACTACCTCTTAGCCATTGCATTCCGTCTGGCTTAACGCTAAATGACATATTAGGAAAAATAGTATAATGATAATGGTCAGTTAATTGAGTATCTTTAAATTTACTGAAATCATAACCTTTTTCTTTATCTAATTTTCTTTTTTGTTTTTGTAAATCTTCTCTTATATCAAGCAGACGTCCTTTGTAATCATCAGGTTTCATATCCCAATATTCAATATGTGGACCAATCATTTCCAGCACCTTATCTTCTTCTTCATATACACTTACACTAGGCATAAAACCAGGCATTAGCATTCTAGAGTGCATGCTTTCATACATATCAAACTGGCATGCTTGATACTTTTCTTCAGCTACATATTTTAAACCCGGATGTACATAAGGTGTATGATAGGATTCATTAAAATTGTCTTGAACACACTTCCAATTCCAATCTCCCTCAACTGTTACCCAATGTGTCCTTATCATATCTGAGATAGGATAATCTTCCATATGCTCCATAATAGGATTTAAGTAGTCTCTTAGAGGTTTACTGTTATTATCTAAGTTAAAGAAAATAAAACCTTTCCAAATTTCAGTCTTAATCTCAATTAAATTTCTTTTTCCGCATGGCGAACCTTGTGAGAAATCTTCTTCATCTGGCACCCAATTTAATTTTCCATCTAAGCCAAACTTCCAAGCATGATACGCACAAGTAAAACTATCAAGATTGCCCTCTTCAATTTGAACTAACTGATTGCCTCTATGCTGACAAACATTATAAAAACATCTTATTTTTTGATCTTCACCGCGCGCACATAAAATAGATTCAGGACCAAATTCAAAGGTAAAGAAATCACCAGGTTCTTTAATTTGTTGTTCTAAACCAGCGACTTGCCAAACTTTTGTCCATAGTTTTTCCCATTCAAGTGCCATAAATTCTTTTGAGTTATAGCGGTCACCAAGAATTGGTTTATTTCCTAACTTTGGTTCAGGCTCTTTACCCCAATCACCACTAAATAGTTTATTAGCCAAAGGCTTAATTTCAGATTGATTTGACAATTTTCTATCTTCCTTATTTTGTATTCAATTGTTTATAAAACAACACAGAATTACATTAATAGTCAATAATTAAATTAGTTGAATAAAAGCAATACTGATTTTGTGTATGAAAATTAAGAAATTTTAATTTAAACCATTATTAGGGATTGGTTCGTCCGATATTGAGTTTAAAAAAGCAATCATATTTGCTCTATCTTTAGTTTTTCTTAATCCTGCAAAGGACATTTTATTGCCAGGAGCATATTTCTTTGGACTTTTGAGCCACATATTTAAATCCTGTATAGTCCAGCTACCTCCAATAGATAATAAGCCGTTGGAATAAGAATAACCTTCAATACTTGCCTTTGGTGCATTTACAATATTCCAAAGTGTAGGTCCGACTCCATTAGGTCCTCCGCTCTTTAAACTATGACAAGCCGTACATTTTTTAGATAATTTTAATCCAGCTTCAACAGATGCAAGCGCTAACTCTTCTTCAAAGGTGAGCTTTGGTTTTTCTACAACTACAACTTTTTCAACTGAAAGCTTAGTTTCTTCTTCATTAACTTTAGCCAATGATAAGTTTTCTGAGGATGGCATAATTTGCATAAATGAAGAAATTTCAGATTTAGTTTGCTCTATTTTTCTCTCTAATTCTTCTCTACCCATAACAGAGTGGGAGAGTGCTTCTTTTGTTAACCTCAAGTCATTATTTAGTTTTTGAAGATACTCAGAGGCAGCATCAGCAGAGGTTAAGTATGAAAGCTCATTTAATTTAACTTCCTGTTCATTTATCAACTCTAATAATTCTTTTCTTCCAACAACTGTATGTGTAAGAATTTTTTTATTTTCATCTAATGAGGATTGAGTGTTGAAAAAATCTTCTCTCAGTTTATTAAATTTTGCAGTTGAAACAGTTGAAAGATTATCAATAACTTTTTCTAAAAATATAGAATTACTTATTGATGATAATGATCCAATTACTAAAAAAGTAAAAATACCAGCAAAAATGACTTTAATTATTTGATTTAGATTCATAGTTTATTTCCAGCGGCATCTGTATAGCATTTTTTAAAAATTTTGCTAGAAAAAATTCTTTTTTTTAAATTTTTATCTGTAGCCTTATTAAGGCATATAATATTACAATAAGGCATGGAGAATTTAATAATAATACCCGCCCGCTTAGAGTCATCAAGGTTACCAAATAAACCTTTAGCTAAAATTGCAGATTTGCCAATGATTGTTCATGTCATGAATAGGGCAATTGAGTCAAAATGTGGTGATGTTGTTGTTGCAACCCCTAATCAAGAAATATTTGATACAGTAAGCCTGTATAATGGAACTGCAATAATGACTAAATTTTCTCATGAGTCTGGATCAGATAGAATTTTTGAGGCTCTAGAAAAATATGACAGAAATAATAAATATAACAAAGTTATTAATCTTCAAGGTGATCTTCCTAATATCAATCCCTCATTAATTAATAAAGCTCTCAATTTATTGTTAGAAAATATAGATGCCGATATATCTACCCTTTGCAGTCCAATTATTGATAACAAAGAATTTAAGAACCCAAATGTTGTAAAAGCTTATATTGGAAACTCAACAAAACCAATATATGCAAAAGATTTTGTAAGAATACCAGGCTCTTACGACCATAATAAGCTTTATCATCATTTAGGTATTTATGGCTATAAAAGAGAGTCATTAAAAAAATTTATAAATACAAACCAATCTTTAAGGGAAAAGGAATTTAAACTAGAACAACTTAGAGCCCTTGATAATGATATGAAAATAGTTATTGATTTCATTGATGAGATGCCTATTGGTGTTGATACTGAAGAAGATTTATATAATGTAAGAAAAGAGCTTGAGTAATTAATATGAAAAAAACAATTGCCTATCAAGGAGAGCCAGGAGCTAACTCACATATAGCGTGTGATCTTTATGATAAAAATTTAGAACCAGTTGCCTGCCGGACATTCGATCAAGTTTTCAATAATGTCATTAATAAAAAAAATGATTATGCCATGATACCTATCGAAAACTCTATAGCAGGTCGTGTTGCAGATATTCATAGGCTTATGCCTACTTCTGGTTTAAAAATCATAGGAGAGTTTTTTCTTGAGATTCATCATACTTTAATGGGTGTTGAAGGGTCAAGTTTAGAAACACTTTCTAGTGTAAAAAGTCATGAGATGGCATTAAGCCAATGTCGTAATTCGATTAAAGAACTTGGTTTAGATCCTAAATCTTCAGCAGATACAGCTGGTTCTGCTAGAGAAATTTCAGAGATTAATGATATTTCAATTGGTGCAATAGCATCACCTCTTGCTGCAGAAATTTATAATTTAAAAGTCCTTAAGGAGAATATGGAAGACAAAGGATTTAATACTACAAGATTTTTAATATTAAGCCGTGAAGATATCGAATTAAAAAAATCAGCAGGCCCAATGATTACTACATTGGTTTTTAAGGTTAGAAATGTCCCATCAGCATTATATAAGGCTTTGGGAGGTTTTGCTACCAATGGCGTAAATATGCTTAAGTTGGAAAGTTATCAAGTCGATGGAAGTTTTTTAGCTACTCAATTCTATGTTGATATTGAAGGTCATTATAAAGAAGATTCAATAAAGTTAGCACTTGAAGAGCTGTCTCACTATTCTGAAGAAGTCAAAATTTTAGGAGTATATTCTTCAAAAAGGGATAGATAGTTAAGGTGTGTAACTTGTGTTAATTAAGCCTCAAAGTATATGTATTCCCTCAAAAAAAGAATAAAAACATATATTATTTTTTTTTTAATTATGTATAGTTGAAATATGAATAATTTATAATTAATTCTTAAATCAAGGGGAAAATAATGTTAGACACAGGAAACACTGCTTGGATTTTAACCTCCACTGCTCTAGTTCTTTTTATGACTTTGCCAGGATTGGCGCTATTTTATGGTGGCTTGGTTAAATCAAAAAATATCTTATCTGTTTTAATGCAATGTATTGCTGTTGCTTGTTTAGCATCCTTAATTTGGCTTGCAGTTGGCTATAGTCTTGCATTTGCTGATGGCAGTCAATGGGTAGGAGGTTTGCAAAAATCTTTCTTTTCTGGTGTTGAAAGAAGTTCGCTATCTGGTGATATACCAGAATCAGTATTTTTTATGTTTCAAATGACATTTGCAATTATAACTCCAGCTTTAATGGTTGGAGCATATGTAGAAAGAATTAAATTTAGTGCTGTATTATTGTTTAGCGGTTTATGGCTTGTTATCGTTTATGCACCAGTAACTCATTGGATTTGGGGCGGTGGCTGGCTTGCTGAGATGGGTATTTTAGATTATGCTGGTGGATTAGTTGTTCACTTAACAGCAGGTATTTCTGCCCTTGTATTGGCTGCAGCTCTTGGGCCAAGAAAAGGTTTTCCTGATCAAGTTGATCCTCCCCATAGTCCTGCATTAGTTATGATTGGTGCATCAATGTTGTGGGTTGGCTGGTTTGGTTTTAATGCCGGAAGCGCTTTAGCAGCAAATGAAGATGCTGGAATGGCAATGCTAGTAACACATGTTTCTGCTGCAACTGCATCTCTAGTTTGGATGTTTATTGATTGGCTGAAATTTGGAAAACCAACATTAGTTGGATTAGTTACAGGAACAATCGCTGGGCTAGCTTCAATTACTCCTGCTTCAGGTTTCGTAGGTCCTCTGGGTGCATTAATTATCGGTGGTTCAGCAGGTATAATTTGTTATGTTCTTGTCTCTTTTGTTAAAAATACTTTAAAAGTTGATGACTCCTTGGATGTTTTTGCAGTACACGGTGCTGGAGGAGTATTAGGTATTTTATTGGTATCATTTTTAATAGATTCAAACATTGGTGGAGCAGGTTATTCCGAAGGTATGAGCGCCTCAAGTCAACTTAATGTTCAGTTAATTGGTATCGGATCCGTCTTTGCGTGGTCCATTATTGCATCTTTAATCATTATTGTTATTGTAAAAGCCCTCACAGGGTTAAGGGTAGAAGACTCTTACGAGGAAGAAGGTTTAGATATTTCTTCACATGGCGAGACTAATTACAGACAGTAAAATAATTTACAATTAAATATATCTCACTATAATATTTTTTATTATTTAATAGGGGTATTAAGTGGGGAAAGTTGATACACATAAATTAGCTATTGATGGGAAAGAGCCCAATAATCTTAGGGGCGATCCAATTACTAATGATAGATATTTTAGTAAAGAATTTATGGCTAAAGAATGGGAGTATATGTGGACAAAAGTCTGGCTTATCGCTGGTAGAGAGGTTCAGCTAAAAGAGGCTGGAGATTATATTGTTCATGACCTTGTTACTGAGTCTGTAATAATAGTTAGACAGGACGATGGATCTTTAAAAGGGTTTTACAATAGTTGTGCGCATAGAGGTCAAAGACTTGTTGAGTGCGATAGTTTTCAAAGCTCGTTTCGTTGTCCATACCATGATTGGGAATTTGGGTTAGATGGAAACGTAATTAGTTGTCCTGATGAAGATGACTATCCCCAAGGAAGTCCTGTAGGAAAAAGAAAGCTTGTTGAGGTTAGAGTTGATACCTGGGATGGTTTTGTTTTTTATACTATGAATCAAGAAGCCCCGGAACTAATGGAATATCTCGACCCTCTTCCAGAGATATATAAAAATCATAATTTTAAAGATCAAATTAGGGCTCAATGGGTTAGAGTTGAGCTTGATGTTAATTGGAAGTTTTTTTGTGATAATTTTAATGAGTCATATCATACTCGATTTGTTCACCCTCAGGTTCCTTCTGTAATAGACCAAGATCATTTTACATCAAGATATGAAATGTTTCCAAAAGGACATGCGAGAATTATTCAAATGGGTCGTCCCTCTCTTAGGGATAGAGTATCTGAAGATGAAGATCATCCTTTTAAAATGATATTAGAGGACTGGGGTGTTGATATAAGCAAATACGATGATTATGAGAATTTATCTGAGCAAGGATGGTTAGACCTAAAAGAGGCTAAAAGAAAAAACTATAAAGAAAAGGGCTATCATCACTATGAAAATTTATCAGATGAGGAATTAACAGAGAGTCCTTTTCAATTTATCTTTCCAAATATTGCAATGGGAGTTCAAGCTGATGGTTGCATCCTATTGAATTGGTTTCCTCACCCTACCGATCCTGAGAAATGTTTTTTTGATCTTTGGGATATGGGTTACCCAATTGGTGGTTTAGCAAAAGGCATAGGTAAGACAGGAAGAGATGATGGTCAGGAATTTTCATCAACTTCAGCTGGCATAGGTAAGCAAGATACATATGAACAAGAATTTGTTAGTCGTACAAAAGTAAATCCAGTTAAACTTCAAGAAGTTGAATTAGATATACGTGACTATGATGGTGGAAAGGGAGTTGAAGATCTTTGGGATCATGTAGTTTATCAAGATTGGCAACTTACTGATGGCTTAAGGCGTGGAGTAAGGTCTAGGGGTTATCAGGAGCCTTATTTGGCTGCTCAAGAATCACGTGTTAGATTTTTTCATGAGACTCTTCACGATTACTTAAACGGCAAACCGCCTAAATAAAAATATAATACTTAATTTGGATTTTTTGGATAACTGGGCAATGACTCATTTATCGGATCCCATTTGCAAGCAGAAACTGACCAAAAACTAGACTCAATCTTCAACCAATCTGAGTTGTCTAGACTTCCAGCTTTAATAAATCTTAAATTTGGTTGCTCTGTAACAAAACTTATTATTGGAGAACCGCAGTTAGGGCAAAATCCTCTGTTAACATTTGTTCCGTCGTTCCCAATAACTGAAAAAACTTTATAATCGTCATTTATTTTTAAATCATTAGTTCGAATAAAAACAATTGTTGCTTTTCCAGATCCAGTAATCCTTTGGCAATCTTTACAATGACAATGACCTGCGGAGACAACATCTTTCCTTTTGAATTCATACCTAATATTTCCACATAAACAGCCTCCAGTTTCTATAGTATTTTCATTCATTTTGAACTCCTAATTGATTGAATCAATCCATTCTCTAATTAATGGAATAGCTTCTTTATGTTTCATATTTCTGCTCAATTCCGGCATCATTACACCTGGATCAGTGGAAGCCATCCTGTATAATAAAATTGATTCTTCTGATCTTCCTGGCTTAATAACATATTTTAATCCCCCACTTCCACGACCAGCAGCCACAGGTTTTTTCATGAATCCTAGGTTAGTATTATTTGTTTCCTCAAGTGATAAATAAAAACCAGAGTTTCCCGCTGAACCTCCTTCTCGATGACAATGAGCACAATTAATATCTAAATATGCCCTAGCTCTATTTCCAATTGTTTCTGAAATATCATCCCAAACAGCAGTTGGATTTTTTCTATTAGCTGGAATATTTTCTAATTTCTTTTTTTCCTTCCAATAATCTATTTGATTAGCCTCTCCGTGTGGATAAAAAAAGGTAATATCAAAATTTCTTCCCTTTGGTCCAATTGGCATAATTACTTTATTTAAATTATGACAGCTACCACATTGATTAATATTTGGTACTCTATATCTATTAGATTGTTCAATTCCGTTCTTATCTATCCATTTTGCATTAATAGTTTTACCAATATATTTGAGCTCAGCATCATTTTGATTTTCGTTCCATATGTATGAGAGGGGAAACCAACCACTCTCATTTTTGATTAATAGCCTTGTTTCTAAAAACTGAAAGCCTCTAGATAAATCACGATCATCAATTGGGTAAGCAAATGTTTTTATGATTTTTGTTCCTATAGGAAAATTAAAAACTTTATCATGATTATATTGAGCTAATTTACCATCTGGCATAGATATGAAACGAAATTTATATGTATAGTCAGAAAATAATGGGCTTGCTATATGATAGGGTATGGTATTTTCTTTTGGTATTTGTTTTTCTATGTTTTCAAAAAAATTGTAATCAGATAGTAATTTTTTTGGGGAAGCATTTAAAGAAATTGCTGCAAAAATAGATATTAATAAAAATAAAAAGTTAAAAACCTTTATCAATTAATTCCCTCAGAAAAATTTACTGATTTCAACGATTGAATTGATCCAAAATAATTCTGATGATTTTTATCAATTTTGTGAAATCTTGGTAATAAATATTTAGTCATCAGATTTAGGTTTACAAAATCAGCCTCACCTTCTTCTGAGAAATTTTTGCCCAATACTATTCTGTCCGATGAAGTCAAACCAAACCATTCAATTATAGGTGTTACTCCATCCCAAATAATTTCAGGTGCTTTTCCAGGTATTACATCTGAAATTGGTCCAGCTCTTTTTTTATCAACGTCATAACCGTTGTTGGAAAGGAAATTATTATGAATATATATTTTATTTGGGATTGGATTATAATTTTTATCCTCAGTTTCTTCTTGATAACTAACTATAAGTATACCTGCTGTTGCATTATTTCTTATATCATTATCTCTAACTTCAATATTTTCATTGGCCATAATCATTATTCCAGTCCCATTAGGGGTTTTACCAACTATATTACCCTCAGGCGCAAAATTTTCAGTATCATTATTTATGACTTTGTTTTTAGCAATTAAAACACTATGACCTCCTTGTTGAGGAAGGTCAGGTAAATCAAAGACTAAGATTCCTCCTGTATTATGTTCTGCATGATTTCCAATTACTTCAGCGTAGTAACTATTTTCAATTTCTATTCCTGCTACATTAAATTTTGCGATGCTATCAAGTACCTTTATTCTCTCGGATTGGCCAACATATATTCCAGCATCCGAAGCGCCGATTGCTATGCATTCTTTAATTAATACATCTTTACTTTGGACTGGATACAAACCATATGCTCCATTAGTTTCTTTGGGTCCGTTGGTCCACTCAGTTCGAATTCTTATAAAAGATATACCCTCTGCACCTTTTGCAACAATTGCATCACCAATAGTATCCTCTATAGCAAAGTCTTTTAAAACTACTTTATTTGATGTAATCATTAATCCTTCGGCACCAGATTTTTGATTTTTAAATGAAAGAATAGTTTTATTCATTCCTTTACCTTGAATTATAACATCATCGACATTTAAGGATAATCCATCCTCAAAATAAAATATTCCTTCATCAAGATCAATAATATCACCAGGTTTTGCAAAAATTAAAGCGGTTTGAATTTCTTCATATGATAGGGGCCCAGGTTTTATTGTTTCTGAGACTACTTGATCTGTGAGGATTATTAAAAAAATGAGATTTAGAAATATTTTATAAAATTTTTTTTTCATCGTAATTCTATTTACTATATACAAAGTTTTTAATTAAATGATGAGCTATTGCCATGCTTGGCGGAACAAAAAAATTAGAATTATTACCTTCTATTGCTTTTTTTAGCTCAGATCGAGAAAACCATCTTCCTTCATCAATCTCAATTTCGTCCAATTTAAAATTTTCTGAATTTGCCTCTGCTATACATCCAATCATTAATGAAAATGGGAAAGCCCAGGGTTGGCTTGAGTGATAAGAAACCTTCTTTGTAGAAATTCCAGCTTCCTCATTTAATTCTCTTGCAACCGCTTCCTCAATTGACTCACCATGCTCTATGAAACCTGCTAATGCAGAATACATTCCGGGTGGAAATCTTTTTTGTCTGCCCAAGAAGGCGCTATCATTATATGTTGCAAGCATTATTACAACTGGGTCTGTTCTGGGGAAGTGTTCTGAATTACATGCACCACAAATTCTCTTATATCCAGCCTCCGATAATGAACTTTCTGAACCGCA
>Ga0208277_1001729_pt1 | contig 12612 bp, 10 predicted proteins | sample ETNtaG_5_FD_185782 | JGI IMG/M metagenome (GOLD analysis project Ga0208277, IMG submission 185782) | Marine microbial and viral communities from oxygen minimum zone, Eastern Pacific Ocean - ETNP201406SV205 (SPAdes) (version 2) | ecosystem: Environmental > Aquatic > Marine > Oceanic ...
GTTCAGAAGAACAAACTACTGAAGATACCGACGGAGATAATATTCCTGACATCTTTGACAATGATGACGATAATGACGGAGTTGATGATTTGGATGACTTGTGTCCAGAAACTCCAGCGGGAGATATTGTCGATGAAGACGGTTGTACTATCGGAAGTGATAATCAGAACAACGGTAACCAATCCGATAACGATACTTCTGACCTTAGTGAGTGCGAAGAGTGGGAGCTCTTGAATCCTGATGCGATAGACACATCTCTGCCAGAAAACGGTTGCCCACACTATGAAGGAGAAACTGATGAAAAGGATACTACAAGTGATTCCTCAGAGAATAAGATTCTCGGCATGACACCTGTAACATTAGGCGCTCTTGTGGCAGGATTGATCCTTGCGATTGTAGCTGCCACAGTCTATGTCAGAAGAGGCACAGACGGTGATGATGGAGATTGGTATGGACAAGAAAATGCAATGTTTGATGAACCATACAAGACAATTCCTCCAGTTGCCAGCGCACCTATTTCTAGCGCTCCTTCTAGTCCTCCACCTAGTCATCAAGGCTACATGCAAGATGGATACGAAGTATCTGAATATCCTGCAGGTAGTAGCAATTGGTGGTGGAAAGACCCTCAAACTGGAACTTGGAGACAGTGGAAGTAGAGCCTACATGATTGGCAATCAAGGACATCCCATTGATATCATTTCGAGGTGATACAGTGAAACCAAAGGGGTCTCAGATTGCAATTTTAGTGTTCTTAGTGTCCTGTGCGGCCATTGCATTTATCATGCCTGTAGAGTTAATCCTAAACACTGATTCAATTTTTGAAGACCCTGCTAAAGAGAGAATTAAGGAAGAATCCCTAGTTGACAACTACAAGGGACAACTAATCCTCAAGATAAAGCATGATGACAATCTTTCTGTAACTAGTAATTTTGAAGTTGTTAAGCAACTTATTCAACTAGAAAAGGAATTGTTAGATGGAAGTAATCCAGACACCTCATGGGAATATGATAGCACTATAATTACCAAACTTGAAACTCCTTTTAGTGCATGGGGAGATGCATTTGAATCTAGAAACCGAAGCCTCGAAAATGCGAGTAAGTGGTCAGATGTTCTCTCTCCGACTATAGATGGAGGTTGGTGTGGAAATCAATCGACTACTGAAGAAATGGCAGCCTTTCAAACCACTATGCTTCTACTACCAAAAGATTCCAACTTTGGAGTAGCATGCCCTTCATTTCCGGGAGCATCTGAGTTGACACCACCTGATTCTGATGAGATTCTATGGCTGATTTGGCTCGACTCATCGAATACAGAATCACCGGTAACCGACTGGAATACTCTGAGCCTGTGGGCTGAAAAGGCTAGTGAAAATACCGATTTCGAGATTGAAGGTGTTGGAATCAACATGCTTTTCCAAAAATCAAAAAATATCGCTGAAGACGACCTCAATTCAATCCTAATACCCTCTGCGTTTTTCTTAGTAGCTGTGATGTATGCAATCATTCGAGATTGGAAGGTATGTGCAGTTACTCTTGGCAGTGTTGGCCTTGTAATTGTAGCAGAGATTGGAATCCTTTCAGCCACTAGTGTACAAATCTCAATTATCGATGCTATCGCATTCCCGATAATTCTAGCCGTCGCAGTTGATGGTGCTTTTTGGTACTGTAAATCATCAAGAAGTAGAGAGGAAGTTAGATCGTTATTACTACTAGCAATGGTTACTACATTAGCAGCTGTATCACTCTCAATGTTTTCTCCAATAAAAGCACAAAATACTCTGGCATTGATGATGATAATCGGTATATTCCTTGACTGGCTTTTGACTCGTTTTGTACTGGAGGATTTCTACATGAGTAGAAGGGAAGAAGTTGAGGTTACAAGTGAAAATATTTTACAAAGTGACACAAAAAATAGAGTCTGGGCTTGGCCTACTTGTCTAGTATTAATGTCCTTAGTGATTGCAATTTCCCCACCTGGCGTAGAAGTGTTTGACGTAAACCAATTCCTATCAGATGACGACCCTGCATTAGACCAATTTGAAGAATTACAAAATCAATATCTCATTGCATCTAGTACAGTTACATGGGTAATTATTGATGTTGAAGGAGATTCGCATTCAGATTATCTCAAAGCCGTCAATATTCAGAAGCAAATCGGCCAGCATCCTAGTGTCATATCATTTGAGACCGGTGTATACGAAACACCACTCGTCATGGGAATCCCATATGGATACGAAAGCCAAAATAATGCCACAATTGATTTCATTTCAGAAACTAATGATGGTTCATCAGTGCTTGACGACCATAGGTTGCAGTCAAATGGTGAAACTATCGCTTTGGTCATTGGAGTTTTCATAGATGGAGGAAATGCAGGCGCTGCCCTCGATTTCAAGGACGACGTATCAAGTTTGGTCGATGATTATGACACCGGACATACGATTGGAGGGGAATTAGTAACTGGTGCTGCTTTGGCGGAAGAATTTGATGACACGAGAATTTTCCAAATCCTCGCTGCAGGTTTCTGTGTTTTCTTAATTGCATTATTTGTATCCAATTCACCATCACGAGCAGTGCGTATTGCAATAGGAACTATTGCAGTTGGTGCCGCAGTAGACGGTTTTGCTAGCATAATTGGAGAGAGAGGCGTAAGTACTGCTCCTGCCGTTCTTCTCGGCATGGGGTTTGCTGCTGACTACTTATCTCATGCAAGTGCAGGACATAGAGAAACCAAAAGCGACAACTTTGCTCGATGGGGCGCTGCTATCACTTCAATCTCGATATTTGTACTGCTAACATTTGCGGAATTCCCTCCAGCAAAACAGACTGGGCAACTTCTCACAATTAGTATTCTACTTTCAGTTGTTTTAGCAACTACTCTCTCAGAAGTTGGCCTATTGGATAAGCCAAATGATTGTGAGGAGTAGGTTCTAACAAAGTCACTAGATTGAGAAAGACTTTGTAATGGCTACCTACAAAACACAAACTAAGGGATTGCCATGATCGAAGAGGCGGACATAAACAATGCACAGCGGGCATGGGGCGACGGAATTGTGGCAATTGCAAATGCTCACCAATCCGGAGGAGATTACGTTGGAATTGCACGTAACCACGTGGAGACACTGTATGCTTATGGCCTAACCAATGTTCTTTTCAAACCGACATTAGCCGCAATAGAACAATTCAGACCTGACTTTGAAAGCGCTCTGTCTTATTTCGTAGCTTCAAATAATGCGTGCCCTGAAGACAAAGGATTTGCAATTAAGGGCTGGACTAATGTAAGGTTCGAGAATTCTGACATAATCCTCAGAGATGACTACGCTATTGCAATGGGGAACTATTTCTTTACCTCGCCAGAAGGTGATGAAGTCAAGGTCGAGTACACATTCGGCTACATTGTTGATTCATCAGGCAATCTCCGCATCAATTTACATCATTCTTCGATGCCTGCAACTAACTAATCCCATATCGATTATTTTTGATAATATTTTTTGGAAAATATTGTCAATCAATCTATATGCCTCTTGCCAATAGCCCGGTCATGTCGATTATATCCGCATACAACGAGGCCTGGGAAAATGGAGATGTAGACGCTCTTGCAGAAATTATTCACGACGATTTCGTGTTCAATCCGCATGTAGGTGGAATTACAATGGGCAAATCCGACCTTCTCGGATTCGCTGGTTCAGATGGCGGGCCAAGATCAGAAAATGACAGAATCCTATTCGAAAACGATTCCGTGGGAGTCTCTCACTCTATCGTTCACTTCTCAAATGGTTCTGCTTCTGAGGCAGTCTTAGCATTTATGAAATTCAAAGATGGTAAAATCATCTCTATGGAAACCGGTGCAACACCACTTTCTGACGACTACAAGTTAGTCGGTCAAGAGTGAATTGCATCATTTATTCTACGCACCGCATCTCCTTTGGGAGAGGAAATATTGCCCTAGTATTACCTTTCACAGACAAAATGAATCACTAACATTCAAGAGTCTTCAGAACTAGGCTATACCATGGTAGATATGCCATCGGTTGGAAAGCGTGTCAAGTTAGTAGCCGATGGACCGGCTGGAAGTACGGCTCATGAAGGAGTTGTTTTACCCGGAGCAGCCCCTAACCATATTACTGTCAAATTAGTAAATGGGTACAACGTTAGCTATCCATTAGACATGGTCAAAACTATTGAAGAAATAGGAGATACAACAACTTCCGATTCAACCAGTATTTCTGTAGAACAGAATCAGGATTTGCCCAAAGTTACAATCATCCATACAGGTGGAACTATTGCATCCAAAGTCGACTATGCGACTGGAGCAGTTATTGCTAGATTTGAGCCAGAAGAATTGCTAGCAAGCGTTCCTGAGATTCTTGATATAGCAAATATAGATGCTAAAAAAATCGGCAACATGTGGTCTGATGACATTAGACCAGTCCATTGGAATATGATGATTGATGCATGTCAAGAAGCGTTCGATTCTGGGTCAGTGGGCGTAGTCATAACCCATGGAACCGATACTCTACACGTTAGTGCTTCAGCACTATCGTTTGCTTTTGCTGGAGAAGGTGGAAAGCCCGCAGGCAGAATTGTATTTACAGGCTCACAGAGATCTTCAGATAGAGCATCCTCAGATGCAACAGAAAACTTGCTTTCAGCGGTTTACTGGGCTGCAAATGGTTCAGAAGTTTCTGGAGATGGTGATGCAGCAGTTACTGTAATGCACGCAGGTTCTGGAGACGGTGTTTGCGCTGTGAGTCCAGGCGTAGCAGTTAGGAAGATGCACTCTACTAGAAGAGATGCCTTCCAAATGGTCAACGGGGAAAGGATTAGTGAAATTACAATCACTAGAGAAGGACTAAGCCACACTCCGGTTTCTAAATCGCATAATCGTGAAGTTGCAAAACCCACCAAGTATGATTCCAACATTAGAATCGCTCAATTCGTTGCAGGGCCACACTTGCACCACGATCTTCTCGAAGCTGCTGAAAAGGCAAATTACTCGGCGATAATTATTCACGGTACAGGATTAGGACACCTGCCTATCGAGAACTCAAATGGTGATGCACCTGAAAATGACAAACTTGCTAACACAATCAAAAATTCTTCTATTCCGGTAATCGTAGCAAACCAGTGCATCAACGGACCCGTTGATTTGAACGTTTATTCTAAGGGCAGAAATCAACAAGAAATCGGTGTATTGGGCCATGGTTCAACCGCATCCCCAGAAGCGCTACTAGCAAAGGTTCACTGGGCATTATCAAATGGTAAAGGCCTAGATGTCTTATCTGAAAATCTATGCGGAGAGAACAAATCTTCACTAATGACCTAACCGTTTCAATCAATAACCGTGAAGGAGTGGAAGAAACCATGTCAAGAGATTCCAGTGACGCTCTTGAGGACTTGAGGTACCGCCGTGAAAAGGCCATAATGGGCGGGGGAATCAAGCGACAAGAAAGTATCCGCGTCTCTGGAAGAGGGACTGCAAGGGATAGAATTCGCAGCCTTTTGGACGAAGACTCATTCGTTGAGATTGACACTTTCCTGACTCATAGAACATCCGACCATGGAATGTTCATGCATGAAACGCTTGGAGACGGCGTCGTGTGTGGTCACGGCACTGTTGACGGAAGGAGAATCTATTGCTTCGCACAAGATTTCTCTGTCCATGGTGGCTCGATGGGTGAAATGCATGCTAAGAAAATCTCCAAAGTTGTAGAGATGGCTGAGCGAACTAAAGTGCCAATTGTTGGAATTTGGGATGGAGGAGGTCAGCGTGCTCAAGATGGTGTTGCATCCCTAGGAGGAACTGGAGAATTACTGGACAGATTAGTTCAGTGCTCTGGCCGCATTCCAATGATCTCACTTGTCTTAGGACCTGTAGTTGGGGTTTCAGCATTAGGCGCTAGCCTAGCAGACTTCACTATCCTTGGCAATGACCACGGACAACTATTCATGTCCTCTCCTTTGGAAACACCAGAGTGCATCAATGGAGAGGTTGATGCCGCAGGATTGGGTGGAGCAACGCTTCATGCCAGCCGCTCAGGTATCGCATGTTTGATTGCCGATGATGAAGAAGAAGCGTGTGCACTCGCTGCAGATATTCTTGGATTCCTGCCAGATAACAATGCGTCAAGCCCGCCTGTCGAATTGACTGCTGATGAGCCAACTAGGCTAAACCCTGAACTTACTTCCTTAGTCCCTGATAATCCAAATCGCCCCTATGACATGGTGAAAGTTATCGAAGAAATTGTGGACGATGGCATATTCATGGAACTGTTCAACTCATACGCTGAGAATATCATCATTGGTTTCGCAAGACTTGATGGGAAAACCATAGGAGTGGTCGCTAACCAACCTAAGGTATTGGCAGGATGCCTTGACATCGATGCATCGATCAAGGCTGCTAGATTTATCCGAACCTGTGATGCATTCAACATCCCATTGGTAACATTCGAAGACGTTCCAGGATTCTTGCCTGGAGTTGTCCAAGAGTGGGGCGGCATTATCCGCCACGGTGCAAAGCTGCTATTCGCATATGCTGAAGCGACCGTTCCCAAAATGACTCTAGTTACAAGAAAGGCATACGGTGGTGCTTATCTCGCAATGAGTTGTAAGCACTTACAATCAGATTACAACATTGCATGGCCGACTGCAGAATTAGCCGTAATGGGAGCAGAAGGTGCTGTGAATATTATTCATCGCAGAGAGATTGCTGCAGCCGATGAAGACAAGAAAGAAGAAACTAGGCTAAAACTGGTTGAAGAATACAAATCGAAGTTTGGTGACCCATATGTTGCAGCACGTAACGGTTGGCTTGACGATGTTATCGAACCAGAAGAAAGCAGGATGAGATTGATTCGTGCACTTAGAATTCTGTCCTCTAAAAGAGAATGGTCGCCTCCTAAGAAGCACGGTAACATTCCTTTGTGATCAATCTCTTCTTGATAGGACCATGTACCCAATTAGTAGCAGTACAACTAGGCCCAATCCAATCGGTAAAATCCATTCACCAACCTCGATTTCAGATTCCGCATCATCCTGAGGAATTGATGTTGTTTCAACTTCAAAGTCTTGAGACATTGTGTTAGACCAGACCTGAGCGCCACTGTCCCAAACCTTGACTTCGATAGTATGGCTACCTACTGCCGGAGTCATAGATGTCGTCAAACACGTCAACAGTACATTCCCAGTACATTCAGTTCCAACTTCAATGGACTGGTTGTCTAACTTAACAGAATATACCAGACCTAATTCGCCATCTTTGTCAGAAATAGTCCAGAGTACCGACACTGTATTTCCATCAACGTTAATACTCGAAATACCGACAGTAGGTAAATCAGGTACCGATTTAATCTTGACATCTAGATTAGCAGAAATCGTACTATTTCCATCATTGACATCAATTGTGTAGCTTGCCAATCCAAACATATCCGGATTTCCTGCAAGGACTAATTCGCTTCCCGATATTGAGAAACCTATGATTTCAGACTGACCATTAATCGAGTATGATAGAATATCATCATCCACATTTACAGTGAAATTATCTAGATTTACGATTAATACTCCATCCTCTTCCATCTCTAGTGAGATTGTGTCAGAGGTGAATTCGATTGGGTCGTTCACTGCTTCAATATTGATTGGAACAAAAATTTGCAGATGCTCTGTAACGCCATCAGAAACATGGAATTCAATCAATTCGGCACCATACCAATGAGTTTGAGGGTCAATCAAAACAGTAGAAAGCGAACTGTTAACTCTAATTCCTGGATATTCTCTTGCCACGGTTACAACTAGTTGTTCACCTTCAGGGTCACTGACATACTGGGCAAAATCAACTACGATACTGCTTCCATCTTCAATAGATTGTTGCTGAGGAATTGTTTCAATCTGTATCACTGGGTCGTTAACAGGCAGAACTGTGACATTGGTCGTCAAGTTAGCCATTTCATCTGAAGTTGCTAAGGTAATCTCGATTTGAACTGTACCGTCCCACTCTTGGTCAGCCACATGCGTGATAGTCAATTCTGATTCTGATATTTCTACAGCAAGACGGCTTTCATTATCGTTCAGAAGAGTTGCACCTAGGAATACTATCTCTTCACCATCAGGGTCTGAAGCGAATGATTCTGCCAAAACTGAGACAAATGAGTGCTGGTCTAAAACAATCTCAGGAATAGGCGAAGTGAATTGCATTGGCGTTCCGATTCGATTGATGAAGATGTCAAGCCAGTCTGAAAAAGAGTGATCTTTGACCCTAATTTCAATCAATGAAGGACCTGGCATAATAGAAGAACCGTTAATTTCACACGATGCTGAACCATCTGCTAATGTTCCTGTAATGACATCACCATTTGGTATAATGCAGGACACATTACCTGTTGCGGGGCTACCGTCGCGCATTGTCACATCTGCAGAAATTGTGAATGATTGATTCAACATTACTGAAAACATGGATGAAGTTATGTTGTCCATTTTGTACAACCTTGAACGACTCAAATCTTCATCGATATATGAGTCAGGGTCGGAAGAAACCGATTTATCTTCTCGATTGAATGCACTTTGATATGCAGAATCATCTCCTCGGAGAGAGAGATTCAGATATGGCAGTATATGCTCCAAAGCATGATTTTGTTGGCTTTCTCTACCCATGTTGTCATCACCATCGGCCAACCTCTCGAAGAATGTGTCACTCTCCTGATAACCGATGTGATTGGCGCCCAATGGGTGCATTAGCTGCCATGCGCCAGGCCAACTTCCAAGGTAAGGCATTGCATTCTCATCTGCAGGGGCAATGTCGTCAGTAGTACCGGTTAGAAATAGAGCCGAGGATGGTCTTGACAAGATTGCATCACTCGAATGCTGAGAGGAACTACCATCCAAACCCAGACCAAATAAACCATCAATATCGTAATTTGTGCTTTTTACAATTTCAGCCGCAGTGTGCGCCCCAGTTCCATGACCAGACAGTGCAATGTGATTCAAAGCGAACATACCCTGTGCATCTGGAACAGAAGATTGAGAGCCATTATTCCATCCAATTAGTAGGAACTCGATTGCATCCCAATCGGTTTCATCTTCTACTACCAGAGTAATGTATCCCCACTTGGATAAGCCGTCTTGCAGCCAAACATATTGATCAATGTCCTCGCCTGAATCAGCATAGAACACAACTACTGCAAAAGGACCGTTCAGAGCCATGTTTATCTCTTCACCATCAGTGACTGAAGGATATGATAGCCGATACTCTCCAATCTTTTCACTGTCCTCAATTTGCCAGCCTACGAATCCCGAATTCTGGTTTTGTACGGGGAAATTGTCGGCTAGAACTGTAGGCAGCAATAGAACTGCGACTAGTAGTATTGCTCTTTTCATTCGAGTTGCACCTCCACTGCAACCAATCTTGTCAATAACAATGAAAGCGATGGCAAGTGTTCAGAATACTTCGGAGCCCATAGATTAGCCCATGAGTGTAAGTGCTGTGCACACAGCAACCACCTTCCATCAGCATTTTTCGAAAGATATTCGATTCGTGAATCAAAGTCTCCTTCCATCTTTTGATACCTGACAGAAATGTCTCCACCATCTTCATCAAAATTAATGGTGAACTTGGCATCATCATCACAAAGATTCCAAGGTCCATCTTCATCCAAAAGACGATTACCACCAATCTGCTTTACCTTACCACCATTAGCACTCCAAGCAGCAGCAACAGAACGAGCTGTGCCCCCGCCTCCAGTAATTCCGATTATGTTATCAAATTCATATCCGAATGCATTAGCGACCATACACATCCCTGGGCCATCACTTGATGCGGCCCACCATGAGAGTCCATCCCATCGCAGAGTATTGACTGAGCGGATATCCATTGCATTGTCAATACACTTGACTGCAGCTGCTGACAACTGGTGCTTCAAAGGAGAGGTCAATGAAAGCCACACCTCCTCATCATCAAACCTATGAGGAGTCGATTTAGTACTGGGCAACTCAGAATTTGGAAGACGTGCGTCCCCTTCTACATGCTCCATACTAACATTCACCGCCCTCTCTAGCAATGTATTGGCTCTGAATTTGCCGAGCGGAGAACCTACTAAATCCCAATCTGGAGGAGAAGGGAGGGAACCTGCATATCCCCAAGCCAATGCGTTCTCTACCCCGTCGGTTGGGATTACAACTACACCTTTCAAGCCAGGCAACTCAACATTTTCAGTTCGAGATAAATGTGCATGGACTATAGCAGTTAGAACAGGGGATAAGGAATGTTCAATCGGGTAGCCCGCAACTCCGTGACGAACCTTCCCCATGGCGCTTAACTCTCGCTTCCAGTACTTGAATAACCCTATATTTAGAGTGGGAAAGTATGGGCAGATTGTGGGAACCATCAATAATGAGTATCCGGTAGAATTGTCATGGCGGTTGCTGAGAGAGGCTCTTTCCTTTGGATGATGGTGGCTGTAACTCAGGTTTGGCTATCTATCAAATTATTAGCAGAAGCAGAAGAGGCCATAGCAACTCTATTTGGCGGAGGTGCTGCTGCATGTTTTGTTCTAGCTTTGATAGTATTCCGACAAGAGCAACGTGATTTGCTGCTTAATCCTTTGAAAAATATTCAAAGAGAAGTCCATGATGACGCTATTAGTAAACAAGGTAAGGGAGTTTGGTTCGGAGTCGGTATTTGGGTTCTGACTCTTATCCTTGGTAGCATAATGATCTGAGATGTTCTAATGCTAGACGATGGTTCTGTTGATTTATTCGGTGGCATATGGCCCTTCATTCGTAGATTTCTCATTGTATTTTTGCCGTTGTGGTTGTTCCTAATCCTCCACAATCTTGGAGTGAATGTCATAATCTCTGCGATAATTTCAGGAGCTTCTGCTTCTACAGTAGTGGTTTTTGAAAAATTCAAACTTCGTCAAGAAAATACAGATTGATATGACGGCAATAATGTCATTAAGTAAAGATGCAAGGGAGTACTGAGTCGCAATGGGTCTTTTGGATTGGATAGCAGACGTTCTGGGCATCAATGCCCCCTCCGCTGTTGAGTTTTTATTCATCGGATGTGCATTTTTTGGCGCTATCTTCTTCATCGTAATGATGGCGATTATGCTAGTTGGAGACATCTTAGGTGGCGTTGCAGACACTGTGTTTGATGGAGATTTCAGTTTAGATTCTGATTTATCTTTTGAGTTATTCAGTTTACAAGGTATTGCAGCTGCAATAATGATGTTTGGGTTGACTGGAATGTTTACCATAACTGCAACCGGTCAAGAAGTAATTGCAGTATTTGCTGGTGGTGCCGCTGCAGGAGGTTCTCTCTATGGTGTCAGAACAATGATGAAGGGAATCATGAATCTGCAAGCAGATGGTACAATGAAACATTCAGACGCCATAGGCCAAACAGCCCAAGTATACTCTCGTATCAGGCCAAATCAAACTGGAGAAGTTCAGGTTGATGTTGACGGTACACTAAGAACTCTTACTGCAAGAGCGAATGACAAAACTTTGCTAATTCCAAGAAATGAACTAGTCAAGGTGATTGACGTGATTGGAGCAACATTAGTAGTCGAGCCACTTGATGGTGGTAATGAAATAATAACAGAAGAAGAATGAGGTGATATGTATGGATAGTGGATTTTGGCTAACAATGCTATTTTTTGGTGGATTATTGGTATTTGCATTTGGATTTATTTTGCTTGTAACCCGTTACAAAAGATGTGCATCTGATGAGATATTGGTAGTTTATGGACGTGTTAGTGGTGGCAGAGCATCACGCTGTATTCATGGTGGTGCAACACTAGTATGGCCTTTGATTCAGGATTACAAGAAACTGAGTCTTATTCCAATGACAATTAACATTCCATTGACGAATGCTCTTTCACAAGAGAATATCAGAATCAACGTTCCTTCAACGTTCACTGTAGGTATCAGTACAGATCCTACAATCATGAACAACGCTGCTGAGCGTCTTCTGCACTTACAACCAAATCAAATAGAATCAATGGCTTCAGAAATTATTTTCGGACAACTTCGATTGACTGTTGCGTCTCTAACTATTAGGCAGATCAACGCAGACCGTGACCGATTCTTTGAGTTGATTCGTGAAAATGTTGGTCATGAACTAAACAAGTTGGGATTGAACCTAATCAACGTTAACATCACAGATATTACTGACGATTCTGACTTCATTGAGAGTATTGGACAGAAGGCTGCCGCAGGTGCTGTTAACGCTGCTAAGGCAGACGTCGCTGCTGCTAACCGTGATGGTGACATCGGTCAAGCAGAAGCAAACCGTACTCGTGACATCCAAGTTGCTGAAAATGAAGCTGCTGCTGAAATTGGTAAGAAAGGCGCTGTCGCTTCACAGAGAAAGGAAGTTGCAGCCTTGGAAGCTAATGCAATTGAAGGAGAGAACACATCTAGAGCAAATATCGCTGAGTACAATGCAAACCTTGCTGAGAAGGAAGCTGAAGCAATGCAGCGTGCTGAAGTCGCTCGCAGAACTGCAGAAATGGAAGTTCAGAAGGCTCAGTATATGCTAGAGCAAGAGAGACTCAAGGCGGAAGAAATTGTCCGTGAAGAAATCGCAAAGACTCAAATCGAGATTGCTGCAGAAGCAGAAGCT
>Ga0208277_1001730_pt1 | contig 12601 bp, 10 predicted proteins | sample ETNtaG_5_FD_185782 | JGI IMG/M metagenome (GOLD analysis project Ga0208277, IMG submission 185782) | Marine microbial and viral communities from oxygen minimum zone, Eastern Pacific Ocean - ETNP201406SV205 (SPAdes) (version 2) | ecosystem: Environmental > Aquatic > Marine > Oceanic ...
ATTATAATCTGCTGTTATCAGGGTGCCTGCCATGTCCTCAGTAATTTTTAAGAGTTTTTCATCTACACCATTACCTTCATACTTTGTTGGGTTTATTACCAGTCTTCTTCCATATAAATCTCTTAGTTCTTTCAATAATTTGAGACCTCTTCTTCCTTTAGATCTTTTTTCATTACTACTTGAATCTGCTAAGGTTTGTAATTCATTAATTACACTTTGTGCCACAATTAGTTGGCCCTCTAATAAACCACAATTTAATAGACCATTTATTCGGCCATCTATAATTACACTGGTATCAAGAATTTTTGGGCTTGCAGCTGGAAGTATCCCTTCGTTTACTAAATAGGCATCAGTATTATTAGGATTGAATAGTCTTAATAATGTTCTGCCATGAGTATCAGCTAACTTATATCCAAGGACACCAAAGAAAATATTGCTCAATATAGCGGCTAAGGGTTTTGCAAAAAAAACTTCTCTAGGAAAAGGAATTAATAATATTGGGGCAAGTAGTAAATTCGCTACTAGTAATCCTAAAATTAATCCAACTGATCTACTAATGAGTAAATCAGTTGGCATTGTTTTTATTTGATCAAGAAATGTCTTTCTAAGTTGTAAAAATACAAACCCAGCTGCTAGTCCTAAAAAAAAACCTATTATTGCTAATACGATTCTAAAACCCTCTACATTAGAAACCTGTTTGAGAACATCTACTGGTAATAGATCAACCCCAAGCCATCCCGAAGCAGCTCCAGATAATATAAATAAAATTAATACTAAAATATCTGTCATATATCTAATCTACAAGGATTTATTAATTGAGTAAATAAAGATTTTATTTTTTACTATCTTCAATAGAAATTTCTAGCTAAAAAATATAATTAATTTATGAATAAGTTTCCAAGAAGTGCTTATGTACATATCCCTTTTTGCCATAGAAGGTGCTTTTATTGTGATTTTGCAGTAATCCCTTTAGGTAATAAAATCGAAAGTTCTCACGGGTATGGGAGTAAAACCATAAAAGAATATTTACACTTTCTGCATAAAGAAATATTGTCAATCAAACATAAATCTCCTCTTTCAACAATTTATATTGGTGGTGGGACACCTTCAATCTTATGTCCTCATCAAATCAAAGATTTAATAAAACTTTTTAAAGAGAATTATGGATTGGATTATGGTACCGAAATTACTATGGAGGTTGATCCTGCGAGTTTTAATCAAGATGATCTTTACGGATTCATAAATGCTGGAATAAATAGATTTAGTCTTGGAGCTCAAAGTTTTAATAATCAGATACTTCAAAATGCGGGAAGAAGACATTTAAGAGAAGATGTTGAAAAATCTTGTTTATGGTTAAAGAAAACATACGATTCTGGCCTTATAAAGAGTTGGAGTTTAGATTTAATTCAAAACTTACCACTTAGTGGTTTTAGAGAATGGCAAGAAGACTTAAAAAAAACCATAAAGTTTTCTCCTCCGCATATATCTATTTATGATTTAAATATAGAAAATGGGACTGTTTTTAAAAAACTAATTGATTTAGGTAAATTAAAATTACCTAATGATGATGAAGCTTTTAGTAATAGTGAGTCCACAAATTTTATTTTAAAAGGATCAGGGTATTCTAGATATGAAATTTCAAATTATTGTTTCCCGGGTCATCAATCGAGGCATAACAGAGTCTATTGGAGTGGATTAGGATGGTGGAGCTTTGGACAAGGTTCAACGAGTTCTCCTTGGGGGGAAAAGCTTACTAGACCAAGGATTAGTAAGGAATATAAAGAATGGGTAATTAATCAATGTGAAAACAGCTTAGATTCTTCACTAGTAAATAAAGATTTTATTTATAAAGAATTAGATGAGAAAATTATGTTGGGAATGAGACTTAGAGAAGGTGTAGATATTTATAAACTATTTGAAGAAGAAAACTGGGAGAAAAAAGAGTTTGAAATTAATTTAAAGGGGTTACTAAAAAAATGGGAGATTTTTTTAGAAAGTGGTCTATTAATTAGAAATGGTAATAGGTTCTTTTTAAGTGATCCAAAAGGTATGGAATTAAGCAATCAAATTCTTATTTCTATGTTTAGGTGGTGGTCTGAAATTAACTAAATCTTTCGGAAGCTACCCACTTTTTTAATTTTTCTCTTAGTAATTTCTTACCTTCAATAATTGGTGGGCAAAATGGCGGTTGATCGTCATTAAGACCTAACAAATCGGCAGTAACTCTTATCTGACCATCACAATGCTGACCTGCACCTATTCCTATTATTGGAATGCTTAAGTCGTTTTGGATTTCTTTCGCAAGCATCTCAGGAACGTGTTCTAAAACTATAGAAAAACATCCTAAACTTTCAAGAATTGAAGCTTCTCTTTTGATTTTTTCCTGGCTTTCTAAACTCTCCCCTTGTTTTTTTAACCCAAGATTTAGATAGCTTTGTGGAGTAAGACCAAGATGCCCCATTACAGGAATGCCCATTCTTATAATTCTAGAAATAACCTTTTGTATTTCAGGTTCGCCCCCTTCAATTTTTACAGCTTTTGCATAGGTATTTTGAATTATTTTCCCTGCATATTCTACGGCTTTCTCTTCTCCGCATTGATAAGTAAGAAATGGCATATCGCAGACTAATAAGGGCTGTTCTTCAATTTCTTTGGTAAACCCTCTCGAAACTGCATTAGTGTGATAAATCATATTATCTAACGTTATCGGTAATGTGGATTTGTATCCTAAACAAACCATTGCTAAAGAATCTCCTACTAAAACAAGATCTGCTTCAGATTGCTCTGCTAAAGAACCGGAAATAGAGTCCCATGCAGTTAATGCAATAATCTTTTGATAGTTTTTTTTATATTTAATGAGTTCTGAAGGCAACATAATAAACTATGTATCTTTTTTTTTTAATAATTGCTAGGATACTTATGACTCGGCCTTTCGCGGTTTTAACGCCTAAACCTGGTCAGGACCGGAAGGTAGCAGCCACAAGGGATGCTTGAGGCAGGCGAGATAACCGAGTCACCTTATTTTAACTAACTAATCTATATCTTTTTTATTCTGTCTTAATCTCAAAAACTCTGGGATACTTGCTCCATTAACTTTTTTCTCGGAATTATTATAAAGTTGTTGATTTGACAATCTATTTTTTAGTCTTTGTTGGTTTAGAGGTAGATTTGTTTCAAATCCAGTAGCTATTACAGTGACTTGTATTTCTCCTTCCATTGCTTCATCAACAACAGCTCCAACTATTATATTTGCTTCTTGATCGACAACATCATAAATAATTTCGGATGCTGAGGTCATATCTTCCAATGTCATATCTTTACCGCCAGTAATGTTAATAACACAACCTTTGGCGCCATCAATTCTTGCTGCTTCTAGTAGAGGACTATTTATTGCTGCCTGTGCAGCTTCTAATGCCCTGGACCTGCCAGATCCGATACCAATACCAAGAAGTGCTGTACCCGCCTCTGTCATAACTGACCTTACGTCTGCGAAATCAACATTCACTAATCCTGGACATGTAATTATGTCACTTATACCTTTGACGCCCATTCTTAAAACATCATCAGCGTTCCTAAACGCTTCTTGAAGTGGAGCACCTGCTATAACGTCTTTTAATCGGTCATTTGGGATAACAATTAGAGTATCAACATTCTCGGCAAATCTTGAAATCCCTTCTTCTGCTTGACGCATTCTTCTTTTTCCTTCAAAAGAAAATGGTTTGGTAACTATTCCTACTGTTAAGGCCCCACTCTGTTTCGCCACCTCAGCGACTACAGGAGCCGCCCCTGTTCCAGTACCTCCACCCATGCCGGCGGCTATAAAAACTAGATCTGTTCCATCTAATGTTTGTTGCAGTTCCTCTCTAGACTCTTCAGCAGCTTTTTGACCAATACTAGGATTGCCTCCTGCTCCAAGACCTCTTGTTAAATTCTGTCCTAATTGAACTCTGCATTCAGCAGAAGATTGCAATAGTGCTTGAGCATCAGTATTAAGTACTCGGAATGACACACCTTCTAGATCACTGTCAATCATTCTGTTTACCGCGTTACTTCCACCACCACCAACACCAATTACTTCGATTTTGGCGTTTTGACTTGGAAGGATTTCTCCTGATTGATCAAAGTTTGGATTGTTTCCGAAGCTCATCTTCTAATTAAGAATCTAATACTAGTATTGGGTGCATTATGAACTTACTAGGCTCATAATGTAGGGATTTGTTGATGAAAGTCCTTAAATATTTATTTAATAAGAATTTTGCTTAAAATGTAAAACCCTTACAGACACTATATTAATTTAAAGAGTTTGGCTGAAATTCATTTACAAATATTAGGGTTTGAACACTTTTATTTTTGGGCTGTTTGGGTCAGTAAGGTCAATATTATCTATTTTCTCCGAAAGGTTATTTTTACTTAAATAATCTTTGAGTTTGCTAATTATTTGTAATTGAGATCTGACTAAAGTATGATTAAATCCCAATAATATTAGGTTCAAATCTTTTTCTTCTAAAGTTAAAAATCCATTCGGTGAAAAACGTATTTTAATTATATCAATTTCACTATTTTTGTGTGCAGTTAAAATTTCTGATAATGGTTTTATCGATTTTTCTTGCCATCCAAAAACTTCTATACTTGAACTTTCCAAAGTTTCTTTTTCTGCGTGTTGTTTATATAAGAAAAAACCATCTTCATCAATAAAACCTGATATCTTTTCACTATTTAATACTCTTTCTCCATAAGCCACTGGTGTCCTAGTTTGAATTAGAACTATTAAACCAAAAGGTAATATTTGTCTTCTTACTGAAATATTCTTAAGTGATAAATTTTGCTTTAATTCTTTTTCTATATATTTTGTTTTAATGAAAACTAAACGGGTTGGAATATTCAAAGAAGAATTGTCCACTATATCTTTTTCTGTGAATAATTTACTACCGTAAATTTTTATATTTTGAACATCTATGTTTTTTAAACTCTTTAGGCTTAAAAAGCTTATTGAAAATAAAAATATAATTAAAAAGAAAAAGATTCTTTTGCTAATTTTTTGTTTTTTTATCACAAATCACATCGAGCTTTTTCCATTAATTGCTCCATCCATTCTCTTGCTCTATCCGCATCTGAAAATGGCACATCCATTTCTTTTCCATCACCAACAAGTCTAAGCCTGCACTTTCCTTGAGATTCGATTGTTAAGGGTGCTTCTCCTGAAGTTAAAGCCATTAATTCTATTAATTCAAGTTTTTTGATTGTAAAACTATCTTTTTCTTCAAATGAGCCAGCTTCAAATGCGCTCCATCTTAATTTGCCATTTTTTAACGAAGCTGCTCCAGAACTGTCTAACTTGCAAAGCTCAGAACCCTCTGCCCACATCCTAAAAAGATTTTGTCTTCTTCTCTCTAGCCAACCAAGGGCAGTTAATAAAACGAAGATTAAAAGTAATGGTAACCAGAGAAGTCCATGCAACATTGGATTTAATCTATAAATCTAAAGATATATCTACCAGTTTAGCCACAAGTTGATCAATATTTAAACCTGAAGCCTTCCAAAGCATTGGGAACATACTTTTGCTGGTAAAACCAGGAATGGTATTAATTTCATTGATAAAAATTTTATTGGAATATTTTTCTAGAAAAAAATCTACACGGGCAAGTCCAAAAATATTTAAGGCTCTACAGCTTTGAATAGCTAGTTGTTTAATTTGGGTGACCATTTTAGGATCTATTTTTGCTGGAATAACTATTTTATTATCCGCATTATATTTTGATTCGTAATCGAACCAATCATTCGTATAAGAGACCTCGCCTACTTCTGAGGTGAATAGTTCTGCATTACCAATTATTCCGCATTCAAGTTCTCTGACATCTAAACCTTCCTCTACTACAATTCTTGAATCTATTTCCCACGCCTTTTTCAAAGCCTGAAATATCTCTGATTTATTTTTGACTTTAGAAATACCAAGAGATGATCCTGAATTGGAAGGTTTAACGAAAACTGGAAAATTTAATGAACTATTAATTTCGCTTAATAACTTATTTTTTACGCTTTCATCATTAAGATCATGATTGTTAATAGATAAATAGTTAACTTGGGGTATTTCATGATATGAAAATATTTTTTTCATTAATATTTTGTCCATCCCAACAGCAGAACCCAAAATACCGCAACCTATTAAAGGTTTTTGTGTGAATTTTAATAATCCATGGATAGCTCCATCCTCACCATTAAATCCATGCAAGAGAGGAAACCAAATATCAACACTTTGAAAATCTATTCTATCAAGAAAGTTAATTTTTCTTTGATTAAAAATGCCTTGTTTTATTGTTGTATTGTTTTTAATTGCACTAATTAGGATCTTTTCTGAGTGATCACTATCAAGCCAGTCTCCATGTTTATTTATGTAAAAGGCTTTAACAGTAAAACGTTGTTTATTTATTTTTGAATTAAAGGCTTGAAAAACTGTCTTTGCAGAGGATATCGATACTTCATGTTCATTGGAATAACCACCAAATATTAATCCAATACATTTTTTCTTTTCCTCGATCATTTAGAACAAATTACTTCCAAAGTTCACCTGTTAGAGAAAAAGGTCTTGCTTGGTTTATTTTGACATCTATTTCATCTCCTAATGAAAAATTAAATTTAATGTTTTTTGGAATCTCTACGAAAGTTAATCTATTTGTCCTCGTTCTACCCATGATTTGCGAAGAATTTTTTGGATTTAAACCCTCAATTAAAACACTTTCAATATTATTGATATATCTTTGATTCCTTCTCCTAGCTGTTGTTTCGACCAAAGCATTAATTTCCTGTAATCTAGCTTTTTTAATTTCTTCCGGAATTTGATTAGTCCAAACTGCTGCAGGAGTATTTGGTCTTGCTGAGTATGCTGCTGTATTTACTTGATCAAAGCCAATATCTGATATCAATTTCAAGGTGTCTTTATATTGTTGTTCGGTTTCTCCTGGAAAAGCAACTATTGCATCAGCTGTGATTGATGCATCTGGCATTAATGATCTTATATTTTCAATGATATTTTTATACTTTTTGATAGTGTATCCTCTGGACATCTGTTTTAAGATTTCATCATTTCCACTTTGGAAGGGAATATGGAAATGTTCACAGACTTTATCAAGTTCATAACAAGCTTGAATCAATCTTTTTGAAAAATATCTTGGATGACTGGTAGCAAATCTTATTCTACGAATCCCTTTAACATCATGAATGTAGTACAAAAGATCAGTTAGAGTATTTTCTTTCCTCCCCTCTTTTGTAGTCCCTGGGAGATCTCTCCCATAAGCATCAATATTCTGCCCCAAAAGAGTAATTTCTTTGAAATTATCATCTGCTAGTTTTTGTATCTCACTTTTTATCGCATTTGGATATCTTGATTGCTCTTTTCCTCTTACAGAGGGTACTACACAATATGAACATCTTTCATTACATCCATATATGATGTTAACCCAACCACAAATAGAGCTTTCTCTTCTAGCACTTGTTATGTCTTCAGAAATGAAGGTTTCCTCAGTGGCCGCAACTTGATTACCTAAATCAACTTTCCCCAGAAGGTTCTCAAGGTTATTAACGTGTTGAGGGCCCATTACTAGATCAAGTTCTGGTACTCTTCTGAGTAAGGACTCTCCCTCTTGCTGCGCAAGACAACCTGCAACAACAAGTTTTAAGCCAGGTGTTTTGTGCTTTCTTTTTGCTTGTCTTCCTAGAAAGCTATAAACTTTTTGTTCCGCATTATCTCTGATAGTGCATGTATTGTATAAGACTAAATCGGCATTTAATTCATCATCTGCTCTGGTGTATCCCATTTTCTCTAAAGTTCCAGCCATTCTCTCAGAATCAGCTTTATTCATTTGGCATCCAAATGTGGTTATCCAATAACTGCCAGTAGTTACATCCTTTTGAAATTGTTTTGTTTCTTGTTTTGTTTTTGTTAGCACTTTGCTAGGAATTTTTTATGATTCTTTAATTCAAAATTACAAGTTAAATAAATTTGGTGCAAATTCATGAGGGCGAGCGAGGGGATTCGAACCCCCGAATAGCGGCGCCACAAGCCGCTGCCTTAACCACTTGGCGACGCCCGCCCCACATTTATAAATTTACCAACTCAAGGGTAATTTTTCATAGTTATTTTTATCTTTTAGCGAAATTTGAATTATTTTCTAATTCAGTAAAGTTTTCTTATGTTTTAGAATAAAAGAAAATTTAAAAATTTGAGTAATTCCGGCACAGCTGAGGTTCTTATTCCCAGAAGCCTTTGTTTAATAGAAGATTTTGATAACCTCATTATTGATGTAGAGGATTTATGTTCAGTTTCCATCAGTTGGGAGGACGGATTTGTTTCTGAGTTAAAGCCTTTAAAAAATCAAGTTACAAAACCAACAAATATTTTATTCCCAAGATTTGTTGAAACGCATTCGCATTTTGATAAAGCTTTTACATGGGCAGATTTTCCTAATCTGGAATCAAACTATGGAGGAGCATTATCAATAAATCTCAAAGAACATAAATCTAGAACTACAGATAAGGTTCTTGAGAGAGTTGAGAAATCATTAAAACTTGCCATTCAAAATGGATATCGAGCTATTAGAAGTCATATTGATACATACAAAAGTCAATCGATTGATATTTGGATTGAACTTTTTAAATTACAAAAAAAATTTTCATCTGAGTTGACATTACAATTCGTTGCTCTAGCTCCATTGGAATTCTGGGATACTTCTAGTGGGGAAGAGTTAGCAAAAACATTTTCCTCTCATGGAGGAATTTTAGGGGGTGTTATTGTTCCTCCTTTTAATAAAAAAGATACAAGCAAATTTCTTAAAAAGATGCTTCTTCTCGCGAGTAAATATAAATTAGAAATTGATTTGCATATAGATGAATCAATTATTGAGCCTGGAGCAGGAATAAAAGTTTTATTAGAGACAATCGAAAATTTAAAAATTAATAGTATTCCGATTACTTGTAGTCATCTTAGTAGTCTAATTTCTCTAAGTCATAGTGAGATTTTAAATTTAGGAGAAAAAATGGCTGAGAAAAATATTAAGGTTATTGCTTTACCTCTGACGAATTTTTGGCTGCTCAATCGAATTAATAAAACTACCTCCTTAAAAAGACCAGTTGCGCCAATAAAGCAATTACAGAAATCACACGTGGATGTATCTATAGGTAGTGATAACGTTCAAGATCCTTGGTACCCATTTGGTAATTTTGACCCCTTTTATATGTTGTCTTGCTCTATACCTATGCTTCAACTAAATCCGTGGGAGAGAATGACTCTATCTTCTATTTTTTTAGCTCCAAGCAGATTATTAAACTTAAAATGGGATGGTTTAATTAAAAAGGGTTGCCCTGCTGACTTTGTAATTTTAGATGCACAAAGATGGGCTGATGTTTTTTCGAGCACTTTAAAAAGAAAAGTATTTATAAAAGGCGATTTATATTGCTAATCGACTAATTTATATACAAAACATAAAGAATTTTATTAATGAAATCAAATAATCTTAAATTTATAGACAAATTTAGGGAAGTCAAAAACTTAGAGATTATTGAAGGCCCATCCGACGTAAAAAGACTTTCAAAAGATTTTTATAACTACTCTCCAATCCTTACTGAAAAATTAGACGGATGTATTGCTGATTTGGTGGTGAGACCTAGTGATCATAATGCGGTGAAGAAAGTAGCAGAAATTTGTTGGGCATTTTCTATCCCTCTTACTTTAAGGGGTTCAGGTACAGGTAATTATGGTCAAGCGGTCCCTTTGTTTAAAGGAGTTGTAATGCAGATGAGTAACTTTAATAAGTTAGAAGAATTTGATCCTGATACAGGTTTTGTGAAAGTACAGTCTGGCTGTCTCATGGGAGATTTGAATAAACAATTAGAGAAATATGGGAGGGAATTAAGGTTGCTTCCTAGTACTTGGAAAACCGCTACAATTGGAGGCTTTATTGCAGGTGGATCAGGAGGTATTGGGTCGATTAGGTGGGGATTTTTAAGAGATCCTGGAAATCTTATAGGTTTAGAGGCAGTGACGATGAATGAAAAACCTGTATTATTAAAATTTGATGCTGAAGAATCCGAACCTTTAAATCATGCTTATGGGACTAATGGAATAATTACTTCTTTATTACTTGCTACTGATATCAAACGTAAGTGGTATTCAATAGTTATCGACTGTATTAAATTTGAAAAAACAATAGAAATATTAGAAACTCTTACTAGCGCCGCAGTTGATCTGAAACTGGGGACAATTCTTGAAGAAGAAATTGTAGATCAAATGCCAACATGGTTTAAAAGTAAATCTAGAAGTCACAAGATATTAATCCAATCTACTCTTGGAGGAATACAAACGATAGAGCTGATTTGTAAAAAATTCAAAGTTGAATCTACACTCCTTGGGGAAGAAGAAAAACTCGTTAATGGAATTTCTGAAGTCGTATGGAATCATACAACTCTTCATATGAGGTCTAGGGATAAAAATTGGACATATTTACAGATGCTTTTGCCACTAAATAATGAACTAAAATTAATTAATTTTTTGAGAAAAAAATGGGGTAAAAAAATTCTTTGGCATTTAGAGGCAGTTTCTCAGCAAGGATCACCTCAATTAGCTGCTTTGCCAGTAGTAAAGTGGAATGGGGTAGAAGAATTAAATAAAATAATAGAAGATTGTAAGAAACTTGGTGCGTTTATTTTTAATCCCCATGTTTTAACTGTCGAAGGCGGAGGCCTAGGAGTGGTGGACTCTGATCAAGTAAAAGCGAAACTAAAATTTGATCCTAAAGGGCTATTAAATCCAGGAAAATTAGAGGGTTGGGCAATAAAGGAAAAATTTAATATTTAACATTTCTGTTTATTTGCAAATTTAATAAATTCAGCTACTAAAAAAATAGAACCTGTTAAAACAGGATGATTAGGGGGCCATTTTTTAAGGGCAAATAAATACTCAATGGCAAATTCAAACTTATCAAACTCAATTATGTTTTGAAAGTCAATTTCTTTAATTTGAGAGAGATCTTTTAATTGCCAACTAGGTTGGCTTGGAACTGGCACAAGTAATAAGTGATCATTTTTCTTTAGAAGTGTTTTTAATATTGCGTACATATCTTTTTGTTTTTGGACACCTAAAATCCAATAAATTCCTTCTTCTTCATTCTCCCAATTGCTTCGCTCATTAGAGAGTGCTTTTGCAGCAGGATAATTATGAGCACAATCTACAAGAATTTTTTTGTTTAAATAATTTATTATTTCTAGCCTTCCGTTCCAAGTTGTTTTTTTAAGACCTTCAGATATATATTGTTCTTTAATATTAAATCCCAACTTATTAAGAGCTTCAATTGCTCCAACGGCGACTGAAGCATTTTGCTTTTGGAAAATTCCTTTTAATCCAAGCTCATAGCTGTTTGAAATTGAATCTTTCCAGAATATTTCTGCTCCAACCTCTTCAACTTTTTTGGTTATTAAATTTTCAAGTTGACTGTTTTGTTTGCATGAGATAACAATTGAGTTTTTTTCAATAACTGCTAATTTTTCCTTGGCAATTTTATCAATCGTATCTCCAAGAAATTTTTTATGGTCTAAGCCAATATTCCCAATAGCAATTATTGGTCTTAATTTATGGGCTGTTGTCGCGTCTAATCGTCCCCCTAAGCCAGCTTCAAGAATGAGCAGTTCAACTTTTTCATTGTCAAAAAAAGTTAGTGCGCAGCAAATAATCTTTTCAAAAGGAGTTAATTCATATTTTGAAAAATTTTTTTCTATTAATCTATATATTTTTTCAAAATCAGTTTTGTTAATATTTTTTTTATTAACTCTAATCCTCTCACATATATCAAAAAGATGAGGAGATGTAGTTACACCAAAATTCTTTTTAGCTTCAAAAAGTATACTTTCTAAATATGCCGCGATTGATCCTTTCCCATTGGTTCCAATAATTTGTATTGCGGGGATATTCTTGCAAGGATTACCAAGTTCCTGAAGTGCTTTTTTAATTCTAGATAAACCTAACTTGATATTATCCCTTTCATATTTGGGTGATAATAATTCAAAAATTTTTAAATTTGCATTTTTCAAAATTTAAAGTGGTATAACTCTTCAAAAATTGAATTTAGCTTATCTAAAAGAATATTAATTTCTCTTCTAGATATAATTAATGGTGGAACAAGCCTAACAACGTTCTCTCCTGCAGGAACTACCAGTAATCCTTTATCAAAAGCTTTTAATGTAATTTTTTTTGCATCAGCATTTTCTTCATTGATAACAAGACCTTGTATTAAACCTAAACCTCTTTTACCTCTAATAATATTTGGAAATTTTTTTGACAATTCTTCAAATCCAGCGCTTAATTGTTCCCCTCTTAAAGAAACATTATTTATAAGATTTCTTCGAGTTATTTCTTCTAATACAGTTAAGGCAGCCTTACAGGCGAATGGGTTCCCTCCAAACGTACTTGCATGATCTCCTGGAGAAAAAATGTTAGCTTTTTCTTTTACCAATAATGCTCCAATTGCATGACCTCCTCCTAATCCTTTAGCAAGGGTGAATCCATCAGGTTCAATTCCTAAATTCTCATAACCCCACATTTTTCCAGTTCTTCCTA
>Ga0208277_1001731_pt1 | contig 12599 bp, 16 predicted proteins | sample ETNtaG_5_FD_185782 | JGI IMG/M metagenome (GOLD analysis project Ga0208277, IMG submission 185782) | Marine microbial and viral communities from oxygen minimum zone, Eastern Pacific Ocean - ETNP201406SV205 (SPAdes) (version 2) | ecosystem: Environmental > Aquatic > Marine > Oceanic ...
ATTGCACATCCTCTCCGCCATTTCCAGTACATGGGAGCAGAGGAAAATAGTACCACCTTCCGCCACATGGTCAAGCAACCATTGGCGGCATTTGCGTTGATAAATTGGGTCCAAGTTTGCGAAAGGTTCGTCCAAAAACAACAACTTGGGACGATGGATGAAGGCGCTTGCAAGCATCACTTTCTGGCGTTGACCTTTTGACAAATCCTTGCACATAGTGTCGCGCTTTTCCTGCATACCGAACCAATCAAGCCAATGTTCAACCTTCGCTTTCATGTCCTCAACACCACGCAATCGGGCAACAAACTCAAGGAACTCGGCAGGAGTTAGAAATGATGGAGGAGATTCAGACTCCGGAACAATACCAATGTTTGCCTTGACCTTTTGAGGGTCACGTACTGCATCAACCCCGAGGACTTCAATTTGCCCTTTGCTGGGGCGCAATTGGCCGGTTAGAAGCTTGATGAACGTGGATTTTCCGGCTCCGTTTGGCCCAAACACGCCAAAAAATTCTCCGGCATGCACCTGAACATTGAGTGGGTGGAGGGCGATGAAATCACCGTATTTCTTCGCCATATCCTTAGCGCTGACGAGCGGACCTGCATCTTCAGCCATGCTGTTGAGACGAGGGGGTCGGATTTCATACCTTGCCTTCTACCTTGTTTGGAACGGTGCGATGAAATCATGAACAGGAACTCCTTCGGAGCATCATGGACCACCCTAAGAGCGAAGTTTTGGACATGAAACTCATCCCGATTAACGAAGAGCATGACCTTGGATACATCGCTCGCCTCACCATTGATAGGCCCGATAAACTCAACGCCCTTAATTCAGAAGTGATGGACGGATTGAAGGCCATGTGTGCATGGGTTGAGTCACGAGAAGATGTGCGGGTGATGATCGTCACAGGCGCACCTCCAAATCCTCCGACCGAAGGGAAGAGAGCAAAACCGAATGCCTTTGTTGCTGGCGCAGATATCACTGAATTCGCTGGAGCGGGTAGCGAAGTCATCCGAGTCAAATTTACTGACAACGCTGTTGAAGCTCTTTGGAACCTTTCCAAGCCAACCATAGCGATGATCGATGGATTTGCACTTGGGGGAGGATGTGAGGTTGCTTGTTCATGTGACATTCGTATTGCCAGTGACCGCTCTACCTTTGGGGCTCCAGAAATCAATCTCGGACTCATCCCTGGATACGGTGCAACGCAACGATTGGAACGCCTTGTTGGATACGGTAAAGCACATGAAATGATCATGACCGGCGACATGGTCCCAGCACCCGAGGCATACCGAATTGGACTCGTAAATCATGTCGTGGCTCCAGAAGATCTAGAAGAAACGGTACTTGCTATGGCACGCCGAATCGGCAGCAAATCCTCACACGCATTGCGTGTTGGAAAGGAAGTGGTGCGAAGTGCATTGGATGAATCGCTAACTCAAGGTGTAGCGACCGAAGCTGCTGCATTTGCGGGTTTGTTCGACAGTGAAGACAAGGAAATCGGTGTTCAAGCCTTCATCAACCGAGAAACGCCTCAATGGAAACACAAGTGAACTTAGCCTTCATTCTGTTTTGGCATTGGGAAAACGCATGATGCTGGTTTTCGAAAAACTCGATGACGGTAACGGGCAACGAAACGATAAACGAGATTACGAAGTGGTAAAGGGACAATCCAAGCAAATGGATACCACATTGCGTAGTACCACTTCATGTAAAAGAGGAAGCGAATGGCGGCCGTGGAACGGATGTAAGGTGTTCCATTACGTACCAAATAGACCGTGTCAGCGTCTTGAATCCGTTGTGGGAAGGTACTGATGATGGATTGCCCCTCTTCACTCTCAATGGCTAAAAATCGCAACGATGCTCCAGGTTTCATCCGAGGATGCATGAACACTGCTAGGTGGGTACACAAACCGCAGTCACCGTCCAAAAGAATGACATCGCCCTCGCCCATACTCCGCCCTCATGCAACCGATAGCCTATCGGCACAAAAGGAGAGGGGCCGTTGCCCCTCTCCAACCCGAGATTACGCTCGGTCGTGTTATTTCACAGAAGAATCATCCTATGGTTCGAATGTTGTTCTCACGGAGATACAATCTGAAGTGCGCCATGTGGCGGCCATGCCTGCGACGAAACGATGCATCCATGACAAGAATATCATGCGCTCCGGTTACCGTGTTGTAGGCACGGCTGCGAGAACTGACAAGTTCCTTGTGCATCTTTATGTCACGAGCAGCAAGTTCTTCCTGCGTTGCGCAACAAGGACCTTTAGCACGTTCTCTTTCTGCTCGTAGACGAGCCTCTTCATCACGCACTCCCAGGTATTCCTTTCGGACTTGTTCTTCACGAGGATTGCTAAGGCCTCCTGTGGCAACCCGACGATTTCGTCGGACCCGATTCTCTCTGTTTTTGTCACGATTGAGTTTTCGACCGTGCATTCTTCTTCCAGTGTTCTTTCTATTGTTGGTTTTTCCCATTATGTTTTCACCCCTATTTACCTTGGCAGAAGCGTCGAGCGCTTCCGCCGTGTGGGTCGGTATTATCCTAAACTGGGGTGGGTCAATTCGTCAACATGGAACACTTTTGTGCACATTGTGCATATTATATTTGGACTCCACTGCATATAAAGATATCTTGAATTGTCCGAACTATCTTGTCGCAGAAACTTCTATTTCTTTTAGACAAAACGGGCCATCATGCCTATCCTCACTACGAAGATGTATTACACGGAAAAAACAAGCAAAGTCCCTGGTTGGCCGAAGGGAAGAACCGGGGCGCGACCACCACACTGGAACACAGAGGACTACCCCGATTATTACTACAGACCATTTTTTGAGATCTTAAGTAACGAGGAATCCAATTTTCACACATGTACGGTTGAACAGGCAGAGGCAATTCCCGAAATCCATCATGATGGTGTTCATGTAAAAATCCTCAACAGTAAAATTACTGATTTATGGGCAGAAATTGATGAATACATGTCCAACGATGCAAATTATGAATTATGGACCACAGTGGACACTATGGCACCGATTTGGGACGAGGCGTCCCGCATGTGGTACGTTCATTTTTACCACCGCGTTCGAGAACATTGAGCGAGGATAGGGCTCAATCTTTCATTTCTTCACGCAAAGCAGAGAGTGCATTGCTTGAGGCAGGCAAGGGCGGAAGTGGTAGTGGGTTGCCATCTGGTCCGAGCAACGGAGGCAAAATTTTCCCATCAAGACCAATGATCTCTGGAACTTGAACCTCTGGCTCCGGTTCCGGTTTGATGATGGATTCGAAGCCCACATCAAGGGGCAGGCGTAATTTGAGAAGTCTTCCTTCATCAATACGGATAAAGGTGGCGCCGTAAACATGCCCTGGCTCTGGATGTTCGGGCTGAACCATAACGGAATGACCGTGCCCTGGTGTTTGGAGTAATGCAACCAAATCCTCTCCTGCAGCGTGGTCTTCCCACATTTTTGCAGTTGAGGCTCGAATGTCAGCCATTTGGCCCCGGCGACGCTTCTTAATTCGTTCACGAATCTCATCGTGACGTTTCCTACGGTCGTTCACAGTGAGTTCAATATCAGCATCTTCTACTGACTCTGGACTTACTTCTACGACGTATTCATCGGCCGTATGGACATCTTCAAGTTCGACAGTAATCTCAACTTCATCATCGCCGGCATTGTCTCCTTCGGCCATTGCCTCGGCTTGAGCGGTGGCAGCAGCGGCTATTTTGGCCAACTTTCGCTCTCTAAGTGTCGCACCGTCAAGGGACTGAGCGACAACAGCTTCTGGCAAATCGTCGTCTTCATCATCCGATTCGTCTTCAACATCTTGCTCTTGTTCAGTTGGTGCGGAAACCGAATTGGGCGATGATTTGACAGGTTGTCTTGGAGCAGCACCTAGGTTGATCCAGCCAAAGGCGAGAACGCCCATCAAAGCCACAGCCCCCCACTTCGCTTCATCAGTTAATTCACCGACTGCAGAGAGATAAAATCCCAATACACAGATGAACATTACAGCCACAACGGCCCGTGCGAATCCCATGTCCCTCATTCACCCCAAACATTGATTCTTTATGACCATAATGGATTCACAACAACATCACTCGTGTTCGCTTTGGCTGGAAAGTTCTGTAACCAGAGCATCCAACGCTCGCCTTCGATGACTGAACATTTGTTTTGTTGTTTGAGGCACTGAACCAAAGGTGGCACCGTGCGTACTCGTTGTACCGTAGACTCCTGGTGGCAAAGGCTGACCGAATTCGTCAAGGTCAAGTGGAACAAATATTGGGTCAAATCCAAAACCTTCCTCTCCACTCACAGTAGAAGCTATGGCACCCGGACATACTCCTGAACCTAGAATGGCTCTTGAGCCATCCCACAAGGCTGCAACCGCTTGAAATGATGCGCTACGCAGACTTGCCGCTTGAACTGGATCTTCACTCTGAAGGTGGCTCAAAAGGCGTAAAAGGCCCGGATTACCAATGGTTTTGAAGGCATGAGAAGAATATACTCCGGGGAACCCGTCCAAAGGATTGACGAAAAGGCCTGCGTCTTCAACCATAATGTGCGTATCTCCGGTTGGAAGATGTTGTTTTGCTTGCTCAAGTTTTGCTATTGCGACTTCTTCCAAAGTATCCAATTGAGGCTCTACGATGGTACCTTTAGGTAGGCTCAATTGACGAACTTCATACCCAAGAGGCCCCAGGTGTTGAGTCGCTTCAGCAAGCTTCCCTTCATTCCCAGTGAGGAACCAAATCACAGTGGACATCGTCCATGCCACAATGTTGCCCCCTAATATGATGCCTCCCTTGAGTACGGATTTCAAGGTAATTTGATAGGATTGATGAATGAGCATTGACCATGGTTTCTGATTGGTTGGCCGTAGCGGTTGGAGGGGCATTAGGTGCTATGCTCCGATTTTGGGTAAGTGAAAGCATGCCCTCTGAATCTTTTCCTTATGGTACAATGACAGTCAATTTAGTTGGTTCAGTGCTCTTGGGCGTACTCACGGCAGCTGTAGCAGTAAACACATTGAGTGAAACACAGGCTCTTCTCTTTGGTACAGGTCTGCTCGGTGCGTTCACAACGATGTCAACCTTCTCAATTGAAACTGCAACGTTGTGGGACGAGCAACGATGGAGTGCCCTTCTTTGTTATGTGTCGGTAACGGCACTAGGCGGACCTCTGTTAGCCCTTTTGAGTTGGAAAACAACTGCATCGGTCATGGCTTAGGTTTACTCAAGAATGTTCAACATTCTATTCAATGCCAACAATGCCCCTTCTTGGACATCCTTTGGAACAACAATTTGGTTTGGTTTTTCTCCTTTTACCAAGCGTTCGAGCACATCCATAAGATAGGCTGGATGAATCATGTACATGGTTGAGCAAGGACAAATTTCGTCGTCCAAGCACTCGATGTGCTTGTCCGGATGTTCACGAGCGAGACGGGCAACCATGTTGATTTCAGTTCCAATTGCAACGGATGCTCCGTCCGGCAAGGCTCCAACGTAATTACGAATATACTGTGTTGAACCGTAAGCATCTGCAATTTCAACGGTTTCTTTGGGACATTCAGGATGAACCACAACGAGGCCGTCAGGATGCTCGGCTCTGAAATCATGAATTTGTTTCGGCGTGAACCGCTTGTGAACAGAGCAAAAACCATGCCAAAGGATGATTCTTGACTCTTTGATTTCTCCCATGGCTCCAATGCCCGGAGTCCATGTTGGCATTTTTTCAGACTCAATGCCCATAGCAAGTCCTGTGTTTCGTCCAAGATGTTGATCGGGGAAAAACAGTACTGCGCCCCCTTCACCTGCTCGCTCAAACGCCCAATTCAAAACTCCAACAGCATTTGACGAAGTACAGACAACGCCACCGTGTCGACCAACAAAATCTTTCAAGTCTGCACTTGAATTCATGTAGGTTACAGGAACAAGATAATTCTCTCCTTTTGGTGCTGGATGGTCGGGGTTTTTGCGGCTTATAGGGTCGCTTAAGCCTGATGTAAGAAGAATTTCCTCCCACGCAGATTCCACTTCGTTCAATGTCGCCATGTCCGCCATAGAACAGCCTGCACGCATGTTTGGCAATACGACGGTTTGTTCATCACTGGTCAATATATCAGCAGATTCTGCCATGAAATGGACACCACAAAACACAATGTGTTTGGCCGTTGAAGCAGCGGCCTGTTGACTGAGCATGAACGAGTCCCCGAGAAAATCTGCATGCATCACGATACTGTCTCTTTGGTAGTGGTGGCCAAGAATAAGAAGGTCATCACCAAGTTGTGCCTTCAACTCTTGAATTCGGTCTGCTACGGCTTGCTCTTCCATGGACAGCGTCGTATCCATGAAGTCTACAGAACACATGGGCAACGACACAGACATGGCTCTCATACACCCTAAACGCTCACCCTTTTTGAAACAGTGGTTGAGGGTGAACTTTGAAAACTGCGAGCCCATGAGGCGAGCATGGCCTTTATCGAACATCAGCGACTTCACTTGGGCGCTGAGGCGGAGGTGTGGCGAGGTACTTGGTTTGGAAAGCAGGCCGTCCGAAAGCAGCGCCGTCCACGGTCGTGGCGTCATGCCGACCTTGACCATCGCCTCGGTGTTCGGCGGATGACAAGTGAGGCCCGATTGTTGATTCGCTTGCGAAAACTGGGATTGCCCGTTCCTGCCGTATGGGATTTGGATCACGAAGGAGGGCAGTTGGTGCTTCAGTGGCTCCCTGGCAGAACGCTTATCGAGATATTGAACGATGATGACAGCAATGAACATCATGTTGAAGCGGTTCTTAAATCGGTTGGTTCTGCAGTCCGTATGCTTCACAGAGAAGCGATTACGCATGGGGATTTATCGTCCAATAACATGCTGATCGATGATGGTAATGTCGCTCTCATCGACTTTGGTTTGGCTGCTGTTGAATACGAAGTTGAGCGATTTGGTATTGACTTGCATGTGCTGGATGAGATTCTTGGAGCGTCGCATCCTCAATGGTCACAAGCAATCGACTGGGTTCTGGAAGGATATGCAGAGGTTGATGTTCGCCTCGGTTTAGCTCCCGTCTTGCAAGGAGGTACGGTGCCTTCAGCACAAGAAGTACTGACCCGTTTGGACGATATTCGGCAACGTGTGCGCTATCACGGATGAGATGATTCAATACGTTCTGAGCGGCGCTCACCTTGCCGTTGCCAGGTATTGAAGAATACGATGAAGACCGCCAACACTACGCCCAATTGGAGAATGACGCTTGAATACAAGCGTAATTCGGGTTCCCAAGAATGAATTTCAACTGAAACAACCTCGCCTTCCAATTGGAAATAGACCAAGTGATTTTCAAGGACCTGCGGGCTCCATTGGTCGTTTTTGTCTATGGTTAATGGTTGAGTTGTATTGGTTCCTAAGGTCGTAAAATAGATTTCTCGATCAATGTATTCGTCTCGAGGAGCAAGTGGATTGTAGAAATCACGAGCTGCCCAAGCCAGAATCCCATTTCCAATCGAAGGGTCGGAGACATGGTATTTTGGATTGCTACCCAACCACTGCATTGCCGTTGAACGATTGTAGACCACAAGCCGGTCTGTTGCGCTAACGTTTACGGTTACTGCGAGGTATTCGCGGTTGAAAGCAATGTCAACAATTGAGGCATTGGGCATATCGACTGGAGTGCCCCACTCCTCCAAAATAGCGTCCTCTTCCTCATCCGCTGTGGCGTTGATGAAGTATTCAGTTTGCCCGATGACTCCCATTTGAATGATGGTAACCGAGGAAGCCTTGTCGGATGTTACAAAGGCGACTTCAGAACCAGAACTCGCTAAATTAATCACAGATTCAAACGGTTCAATAGGTACTGAAAGTGAGGAGCCGTCCAAATTCATACCTTGGATGGCTCCCTCATGAACGTACACTACAGCGAGATTGGCACCATTATCAACCAACATCAACTGGTCCGGTTGCACCATTTCGTTTGAATGAAGGAGGGTTTCCGGTTGCTCAACATCAACCACGGAAAGGTGGGTTGAATTTGCAGCGACCAATGTCGTCCCAGAAATAGCGTATGGAGCGTCAATATCAACATCAACAGCTGTAATTTCATACGGCTTTGACCCCGAATCGGAGAGATTGTGGACCAAAAGTACAGCCTCTCCACTTTGATTGTCCAATGTGACCAGCCAGCCGTCAACAGCAGCAGCGCCTTCAGGAGCCTCAACACCACCTGCTGGCAAAGCACTGTGAGTAAGGTCCCAAGTGATGACCGATGAAACGATAATCAAGATGACGAAGGCCATCCGTCCTGTTTCTCTGCTGGTTGGAGAACGGTATCGGGCGAAGGTTGACTTTGCCTTGGTCTTGACAAAATTAAACGCATCTTTTGGCTTTGTCAACACCGTGACAATACGGGCGTTCATCGTCCGCTCATCAAAGAATTTCCACCAAGTATTGGAAGTGCGATCGGCCAATGAAACGGCAGCACCAGCAATCAACATCCCACCGATGATATCGAGGAACCAATGGATTCCAAGGTAAATGATGGTAAAGGCTGTCACTGCTGTATAGAGGAACACCGTATGCCGGTACCGGTTCCACCTTCGGTCATCATCAAACCTTGTTAGACACAACCATACTGCAAAGGGGATACCAATGTGAAGTGATGGCATCCCGTTGGTAAAAGGGTCAATTCGTCGGAACCAATCTTCAATTTCTGGAGTGAGTGTATAAGCCAAAGTTTGCATTTCGGGGATCGTGTCACCCGTAACTCTCACGTTGAAGAACAGATAGAACGGTACAGCAAGAATGTAGACCCAAGCGATGGACAAGGTGACTCGGTCAGCAAGCCAACGGTCGTCAAAATAAGCAAAGTAAAAGATTGAAACATAACAGATGAACATGAATCCTGCAACATAAAAATGAGTAAGGAAGGTGGTGAGCCATGGTGAAAGAAAAGTTTGTTGAACCCATAAGGCAAGGTTGCCTTCTATGGCCCAAACATACGGAGTCATATCCAGGCCCGTGCTCGCCATGAGCACACGGTCAATTTGGTCAAGAGCATCTTTGGCATTGTAAATGGCAAATACAATGAGAATGTGAACCCAATATCTTCGGAAAAAATCAACAAAAGGTGGAAGGGAGATGTTGGCCCATGGGGGTTTGAATACAGGCAAAAGAATGACGCCAAGTGCAAGGGCACTTATCATCCAAGTGAGATAGACGCTCTGCACCTGTCATCAACTCCAATCAATGGTCGGCGAGTCCTGTTCAATAATGCGTCGTTGATTTTGAGCGGATGATGTTGAATTACCATGCTCCATGAACGTAGGGTTTTCCCCGGTCTGGGTCTTTACGGAGCGCTAAATCATAAATTCGTTCAAAGCGATAGATGCCACTGGAGCAACCCGTCTGCCATTCAAAGGCAAGAGCATATTTTCCGATGGTGCGAACTTGAGGCTTTTCAGGTGGATGTGCCTCAACCTGGCGGCGGAGAATCTTGCTTGTTTCATCCTCGTTACGCATTGGTGAGCATTTTGCACACGGGCAAGCGTGACGTAAGTCGTCGTATGATACGACATAAGACGATTCGTTCTCGTAGGTCAAGACCATTTCCGTGGTCTTTCGTTCCAGCTTTTTGAGAGTGGGAAGTTCCGTGCTCATCAATTCACCTCAAACGATTTCCAAACCACCGTCTGAGCCATCAAGAAGTTGTTCTTGGATCGCTGCGACGACTTTCTCAAACGCAATGGCTGAAGCACCTTCTGGTTCGGAAACAATACGATGAACGCCATCATCTCCTCCTCGCACAAAGCCGGGGTCAAATGGAAGCGCCCCGAGGAACGGAACACCAAACTCCTCGGCCGTCGCTTTGCCACCGCCTTCTTTGAAAATATCCAAGGTAAATTGGAAGTGCCCTGCATCGTCTGCAGTTGTTTTGATGGTTGCGCCACCAGGTCCTTTGATGGCAAGGTTGCTTCCAGGCTCTGCAGTTCCTTGGACGGTATATCCGCTCATGTTCTCTACAACTCCAAGAACGGGAACCTTTAGAGATTCTGAAAATGTAATCGACTTACGGCTGTCCATCAAAGCAACCTGTTGAGGGGTGGTAACGATAACCATTCCATCAATATCAGGAAGTGATTGGGCTACAGTAAGGGGTTCATCAGAAGTTCCGGGAGGGAAGTCGATAACCAAGTAGTCAAGTTCGCCCCACTCTACATCACCGATGAATTGCTGGATCGCTCCCAGTTTAATTGGACCTCTCCAAACGACCGGGGTGTCTTCGTCCTCAAGTAAGAAGGCCATGCTGATGACTTTGACTCCAAGGTGGCCTTGTGCTGGATGAATGCGCTTGTTTTCAACATGAAGTCTGCGACCATCAAGACCCATCATTTTCGGAACATTGGGCCCCGTAATATCAATGTCAAGAATTCCAACTCGGTAGCCTTGCTGAGCAAGCGAAAGCGCAAGTCCTGTGCTCACAGTAGATTTGCCCACACCCCCTTTGCCGGACAAAACCATGATTTTGTGTTTGATTTTACGACCAATCTCTTCCATTGACATCTTGCGCTTCATTTGCGCATATGCCTGTTCCATCTGTTTTTGCTCTTGAGGCGATGGAGCGGTAGCTGGAGTTGACTCGCCAGTGCTTGGCGAATTGAGGGTTACGGGGGAATCGGCCATGGTTTTACGAATGAACTGGGCTACTTCAACCCACCCACGAACTGAGGACGAAACACGAGGACTGCCGAGAGAGTTATCGGTTTAGCAAACCATCAACACCAGCATGAATGATGACGGTCGGAACGACGACCGAAATGATGTGCAACACGCTCCAGTCCATCCCTCCATACGCCCAAGCGAGACCAAACGACAAAGGAAGTGCAACCATGAACGATAAGCGATTTATTTCGCGGCGGAGTGCACGGGGTTTAGTTGGACCGATCAAGATGGAAAAAGGGCCAAAAAAGATGATTTGGAAGGTTATCGCGGTCGCAATGAGGCGAAACAGAACATCCAAGTCCATTGCTGCGGCCACAATATGGCTGAGAAAAAGCATGGAGAAAAGGCAACAATTTAGCAACAGGGCAGGCTGTTTCACAATGTTCACTTGAGGCCTACCTATGTCAATCCATTCCTCGTTATTCTCTTGTCCAAGAGTTGATATGCTGCTTGTCATTGTATTGCAACATGAAAATCCTCTTTGTTTGCGTTGGCAATTCATGCCGCTCTCAGATGGCAGAAGGCTTGGCTCGTTCCATGGGCCATGAGGCTTCATCGGCAGGAACCCATCCCGGTCCTGCTGTCGCCAAGCATGCGATCACCGTCCTTGAGCAAAGGGGAATTTCAACCGCAGGATTGAGCCCAAAAAGCGTTGATGGTTTTCAGTCAAGTGATTTTGACATGGTTATTTCAATGGGTTGTGGTGTTCATTGCCCAGCGATGAAAATTGATGAAGATTGGGGCCTTGAAGACCCCGTTGGACAATCCTACGAAGTTTACGAAGACACGGCGGAGGAGATCTTACGGCGTTTGCAGTTGTTGGGAAATCATTCCTCTTCCGCTTGAGGAACATCACCAGAGCCAGTGAGATTAATTTTCAAGACACTCACAGTTCTCATCTTCCCTTCATCGGTCGGAAGCTCTTCTGAACCGCATTCAAGATGTTCGATGGCAACTGTTTCCGGAAGACCTTGAGCGATGTGACCGTTACGACGACGGCAAACTTCCGCCACGTCAACTGCACGGGAGATTGTGGCGCCACGAGCAACGAGTTGAATGGCTCGCTCTCCCTCTTCCATAGCCATGACAACAGCACGAACATAGGCGTGCAATGGTTTCTTTCCGATGAAGATAATTCTGCGTTCTTCTGACATGGTATTCCAATTCCTTTGGGGGCCGACCCATCACATAATGTTTGAGTGACAAAAAAACCCGTTAACGATGCAATGACTTGGATTTTACGAGAATATGCGAGAGCCGGGACTCGAACCCGGGTTCAGGCGTTGGCAACGCCCGGTGATAACCACTACACTACTCTCGCTTGTGTTCCGCCCACTGAGCCGGAGTTTAAACGATTGTCGGCCTCGTCACTTGAAGGCTCATACCAGCGAACCACTGAATATTCCTCATGTTCACATATATTGCGAAACGCGGACTGAGAATTCTTTGCAAGGAGCATTCGCCTTACGCTGGCTACTTGTCAGAATCCTTCTTGCCCTGTTGATAAGCTTCAATCGCAGCCCGAGCAATAGCAAGAGGGTCGTTGACGATTTGGTGGTCAAATGATCATTAGTCAGACCTTTTGCCAATCGGTACCGTTCCACCAGTACGTGCTTCCATCCGGCCTGCGAAGCCAGGTATGACCTTGCTCGTCCGTCCATTGATTATCAACGATAGCTGGTTCGGAGGCTTCTGCCTCAGAGGTTGAATCTTCGTTGTAACCCCGTTCAATCTCTGCAACATTCTCCTCGGAGATTTTCAATGACTTTGCGAGGGTTTTGAGCATCATTCGCTCTTGGTCTGTCACGATGTTGTCTTCCATTGCAGCAGCGTAGGAGTCGAGATACATGATTTCAGTTTCAGAATAGGATGAAACAAGAAGTCGTCC
>Ga0208277_1001732_pt1 | contig 12598 bp, 11 predicted proteins | sample ETNtaG_5_FD_185782 | JGI IMG/M metagenome (GOLD analysis project Ga0208277, IMG submission 185782) | Marine microbial and viral communities from oxygen minimum zone, Eastern Pacific Ocean - ETNP201406SV205 (SPAdes) (version 2) | ecosystem: Environmental > Aquatic > Marine > Oceanic ...
TAAAGTTGATCAATTTGCGGATTTAGCGATACTTAGATATCAAATCCCAGGATGGGATGAGCTTTCGCTAAAAGAAAAAGAACTCGTTTATTATTTAACCCAAGCTGGATTAGCTGGAAGAGATATTATGTGGGATCAAAAGTATAGACATAATCTTGAAATTAGATCAGCTCTTGAGAATATTTACAGAAATTTTAGTGGGGATAAAAATTCTGATAATTGGAATGCTTTTGAAGTATATCTGAAAAGAATTTGGTTTAGTAATGGTATACATCATCATTATTCAAATGATAAGATGAGACCTGGTTTTTCAAAAGAATATTTTGACAATTTATTAATATCAACAAACACAATACTTACCGGTAACGCGTATGAGGTAATTTTTAATGATAAAGATTCAAAAATGGTAGATAAAACTAAAGGAGTTGATAATGTTTTTAAATCAGCCGTCAATTTTTATGGACCAAATATTACTACTGAAGATGTGGTAAGTTTTTATGAATCAAAAAAACAGCCTGACCCAACAAAGCCACTGTCCTTTGGTCTAAATTCAAAATTGGTTAAAGAAGATGGCGAGGTGAAAGAAGTTGTCTACAAGGCTGATGGACTTTATGGTGAATCAATTTCAGAAATTATTAAATGGATAAATAAGGCAGTTGATGTTGCAGAAAATAAACCACAGGGAGATGCCCTAAAAATATTAGCTGAATATTACAGGACAGGTGACCTAAAAACATGGGATGATTATTGTGTGGCTTGGACAAAGGCAACAGAAGGAAATATTGATTATATAAATGGATTTATTGAGGTATACAATGATCCTCTTGGATTAAGAGGCTCTTATGAAAATATTGTTCAAATAAATGATTTTGACATGTCAAGAAAAATGTCAGTATTATCAGAAAATGCTCAATGGTTTGAGGATAATACTACACTCATGGAAGAACATAAAAAATCTAAGGTTGTAGGTGTAAGCTATAAGACAGTAAATGTTGCTGGTGAAGCTGGTGATGCATCTCCAAGTACACCAATTGGAGTTAATTTACCAAATGCAAACTGGATTAGAGCATCTGTTGGAAGTAAATCGGTTTCACTTGGTAATATTAAGAATGCTTATAATAATGCAGGAAGCAGTGGTAGGCTTAAAGAATTTGTTAATGATGAAGAAGAATATGAATTAGAATTACAATATGGCGCTCTAGCAGATAATATGCACACTGCTTTACATGAAGTTATCGGCCATGCATCTGGACAGTTAATGCCTGGGGTTGGAACTCCCAGTGAAACTCTAAAAACATACAGATCAACAATGGAGGAGGGTAGAGCTGATCTTTTAGCTTTATACTATGTGTATAATTCAAAAATACAAGAACTTGGATTGGTTGATGATTGGAAAGCAGTAGGTAAAGCTTCCTATGATGGTTATATAAGAAACGGAATGATGACTCAGTTAATTAGGCTAAATCTTGGTGATGATGTTGAACAAGCTCATATGAGAAACAGAAAATGGGTGAGTGAATGGGTTTACAAAAATGGTCTTAAGGATAATGTAATCGAAAAAATTTCAAGAGATGGAAAAACATATTTTAATATTAATGATTACGATAAGTTAAGAGTTTTATTTGGAAAATTATTGAGAGAAACACAAAGAATTAAATCTGAGGGAGACTACGATGCGGCCGAAAAATTAGTTGAAGGTTTTGGAGTTAAAGTTGACCAAGATTTACACGCAGAAATATTAAAAAGAAATAAAAAATTTAAAGGTGCTGCATATTCAGGCTTTGTAAATCCTGAGTTGATTCCGGTCTACAATGAAGAAAAAGAACTTATTGATATTGAGGTAAAATATGTTAACAGCTTTGAATATCAGATGCTGCAGTACAGTGATAGATTTGGTTTTTTAGACTAAACAAAAAGAAATTTTATTGCTGCTATCAAGCCGATAAAACCAATAAATGCTAGTAAAACCCAAGCACTGCCTTTATAATATTTTCTATGTAGTTTAGCGTCTTTTTTATAGGCTAAAAACAAAACTACTGAGAAAAAAATAGTAAATAAGAAAGCAAAAATTAGTTGACCTTGTGAAAACATTTTTTTTTGCGAAACTAATAAATATTAAAATAAATTAATACCATGAAAGACAAAATATTAGCTGTGAAAGAATTTCATAAAGCATTTAAGTTAGATTATTTAGATCAACCAAAAGCAGATTTGGGTACTAATAAAAACAATTTGCGTTTCAATTTAATGAAAGAAGAAAATGAAGAGTACTTAGAGGCAGCTAATAATAACGATATGGTTGAAGTTGCTGATGCTCTTGGAGACATGCTTTATATTCTTTGTGGTACTATTATAGAGCACGGAATGCAACATAAAATCGACGAGGTATTTAGTGAGATACAAAATAGTAATATGAGTAAATTAGGTGATGATGGAAATCCGATATATAGAGAGGATGGTAAAGTTTTAAAAGGGCCTAATTATTTTAAACCCGACATCAAGGGAATTCTAGACAATTAAACCTTGAATCTCCAATTGTGCGGATCGTCAAGTTCATTGGTTTGTATTCCAACTAAATTTCCTTTCAATCTTTCAGCATAAGAATCATTTTGTGTCTCTAATTCATAAAGATCCCCTTTATGTTGAAAAGCTTTTATTTCACTAACCACAGCTGCTGTTCCAGCTCCAAAAATCTCTTTTAGGCTGCCGTTTTTTGCTGCCGTTTTTAATTCCTCAATTTTTAGTTTTTTAATCTCAACAGATATTCCTTTATCTTTTGCAATTTGAATGATACTTTTTCTCGTTACTCCATCTAGAATTGTGTCAGTAGTTGGAGCAGTTATCAGGGTGTCATTGATTCTAAAAAACACGTTCATAGTACCGGCCTCTTCCAAGTAATTGTGTTCGTTTGAATCTGTCCATATTATTTGGTCAAAACCTTCCTCTTTTGCAAGATTTGTTGGATAGAACTGACCAGCATAGTTACCTGCTGCTTTAGCATATCCTACACCCCCTGAGGCAGCTCTACTAAACTTATCAGCCACTTTAACCTTTAATTTTTTGGTGTAATATAGGGTTGCTGGTGCGCAAATGATCATAAACTTATAGCTTTTTGAAGGAACAGCTTGAATAGCATATTCATTTCCAATAACAAAAGGCCTTATATAAAGTGATCTTCCTTCTCCATGTTTAACCCAATCTCTATCAAGGTCAACGAGTTTTGTAAGTGCCTCAAAAAATAAATCCTTTGGAAATTCTGGAATGGCCATCCTTACTGCAGACCTATTGATTCTTTCAAAATTTTGATCAGGTCTGAATAACCAAACCTCATCGTTTTTGTCTTTGTATGCCTTCATTCCCTCAAAAATAGCTTGACCATAATGAAATACACTTGCCGAGGGTTCAACCGAAATAGTTTGGTAGGGTTTAATTATTGGATTAATCCATTTACCGTCAATAAAATCACATTCAAACATGTGATCTGTGAATACAGATCCAAACGAAAAGTTATTAAAATCTACATCCTGTATTTTACTTTTTTCTGTTTTTAAAATTTTCAAATCGTGATCCATATTAAAAGGAATAAAATTCATGCAAAATTAATCATTTAAATTATATTTACTTCAACTTTAGAAATAAATGAAAATATTAATCACTGGCGCAACTGGACTGATTGGATCTCAAATTGTGGAAGATTGTCTTAAAAGAAATATTAAGATAAATTTTTTAACAACTAGCAAGAGGAAAATTAATAGTCTGTTTAATTGTAAAGGTTTTTATTGGAACCCTGAAAAAAATATTATTGACCTTTCGTGTTTTGAAGGTGTTAGTGTCATAATTAACCTGTCTGGTGCATCTATTTTTAGACTTTGGACCAAAACAAATAAAAGAATTATACTTAGCAGTAGGGTAAATAGCTTGAGATTTTTAAAGAATACATTAATAAAAAATAAAATAAAGATTGATTCCATTGTTTCAGCAAGTGGAATTGGAGCTTACCCAACTTCTTATGACAAAGAATTTGATGAAAATGAGACTGAAAGAAGTAAATATTTTTTAGCAGATGTGATAAAGGAGTGGGAACAAGCTACAAATTCCTTTAATGATATTATTAAAAATGTTTCTATAATTAGGATTGGATTGGTTTTGTCAAAAAAAGGAGGTGTATTAAAACAAACGATTCAGCCCATGTCATTTGGTTTTGGTGTTTATTTTGGGTCTGGTAAGCAATGGCAATCGTGGATTCATATAAATGATATTTCTGGAATATTTTTGCATGCTGCTTCTATGAAATTAAATGGTATTTACAATGGTGTTGCGCCAAATCCCATTTCAAATTTTACATTTACCAAAACCATTTCAAAAATTAGAGGTAATGTTTATTTTTTAATGCCTGTTCCAAAACTATTTTTCAAAATTATTTTTGGAAAAATGCATACTATCCTTTTTAAAAGTCAAAAGATATCTAGTGAAAAAATTGCATCAACTAGTTATAAGTTTCATTTTACTGATATTGAAAGCGCACTGATAAATATTTTAAAGTGACATTTTGGCATTAATTTTAATGTGGCTTCAATTTTGTACTAAATTTTAAAAAAATAACAATGTCTAAAAAGAAATCTAATAAAAAACTTGATAAGGAGGAAAAAATGGATCCTGTCGAAAAACAGACAGATGAAATTAATCTTGAAGATCAGATTAAACTAGAGAAAGATAAGTTTCTAAGGCTTTTTGCTGAGTTTGAGAATTACAAGAGAAGGACTGCTAAAGAGAGGATTGAATTATTTTCTACAGCAAGTGAAGAAGTAATGATTTCTTTACTTCCAGTTTTAGACGACTTCGACAGAGCTTCAATTGAGATTGAAAAAGATAAAGACAATGAAATTTTAAAAGGTATTGTTTTAATAAAAAATAAACTTATTGATTCATTAAAATCTAAGGGGCTAAGCCTAATTGAAATAAATAAAGGTGACGAATTTAACGCTGATCATCATGAGGCAGTTACTCAGATTGATTCACCTGATAAAAATATGAAAGGTAAAATAATCGATATAATTGAAAAGGGTTACAAGTTGGGTGAAAAAGTAATTAGGTATCCAAAAGTTGTAATAGGTAAATAAAATGAAAGAAGATTATTACAAAATACTAGGTGTAAGTAAAGGTGCTTCTGCTTCAGAAATAAAAAAAGCTTACAGAAAAATGGCCATAAAGTATCATCCAGACAAAAATCCTGGTGATAGTGCTGCAGAGGAGAAATTTAAAGAGGCCGCTGAAGCTTATGACGTACTAAGTAATCCTGAAAAAAAATCAAGATATGATCAGTTTGGTCATCAGGCTTTTCAAGGTGGTGGAGCAGGATTCGGAGGCGGAATGAATATGGATGATATATTCAGCCAATTTGGAGATATTTTTGGAGGTGCTTTTGGAGGCTTTGGAGGCTTTGGAGGGGGACAAGGTAGACGGGTAGTAAAGGGAAGTAATTTAAGAGTTCGTGTAAATTTAACCTTAGATGAAATCTGTAATGGTGTAGAGAAAAAAATAAAAGTAAAAAGGAAAGTATTAGCTTCCGGCGCAACTTTTAAGACATGTCCCCAATGTAATGGAAAGGGACAGGTTACTCGTGTAACGAATACTATTCTTGGAAGAATGCAAACGTCTTCAACATGTCCTAGTTGTTCTGGCTCAGGTCAGGTTATCGATAATAGACCAAACGGAGCAGATGAAAATGGAATGATTTCTAAAGAGGAAACGGTTAAAATACCCATTCCGGCTGGAGTCGTAGACGATATGCAGTTAAAGGTTAGTGGTAAGGGAAATGAAGCTCCAGGAAATGGAATTAGTGGGGACTTATTAGTTGTGATTAACGAAGTTCCTCATAAAAATTTACAAAGGGAAGGTGACAATCTACATTATGAATTATATGTAAGTATTCCAGATGCTATATTAGGTACTAACAAAGAAATTGAGACAGTTTCTGGAAAAGTCAGAATTAAAATAGAATCAGGTATGCAGTCTGGTAAAATTTTAAGATTGAGAGGTAAAGGTATCCCAAGTATAAATGGATATGGTAGTGGAGATTTACTGGTTCATGTAAATGTTTGGACTCCTAAAACTTTGGACAAAAAGCAAAAGCAATTTTTTGAATCAATGACCAATAACGAGCATTTTGAACCTAAACCAGAAAGTTCAGAAAAGTCTTTTTTTGACAGGGTTAAGGACATGTTCTCATAGTTGTTTCTTAAAGTTTTATTAAATATTTATTCATACTCCTAAATCTAGGTTGAATAACACTATATTTAGAGAAACCAATTTTAGATGAATAATATCCTAACTATTGACTCTGTTTCCAAACACTACGGAAATTTTACAGCGCTAAATGATGTTTCTATAAATATTCCAGAAGGATCAATTTTTGGACTATTAGGCCCAAACGGAGCTGGAAAAACAACATTAATTAGAATCATTAATCAAATTACTCAACCTGATTCTGGAAAGGTTTTTTTTAATAACTCCGAATTAAAACCAAGTCATATTAAAAATATAGGCTACTTACCTGAAGAAAGGGGTTTATATCCTAAAATGAAAATTGGTGAACAGGCTATATATTTGGCTCAATTAAAAGGATTAGACAGATCTGTTGCTAAATCTGAATTAAACAGATGGTTTGAAAAATTTGAAATTTCGGATTGGTGGGATAAAAAAGTAACAGAACTTTCTAAGGGAATGGCTCAAAAGGTTCAGTTCATTGTTACCGTCTTACACAAACCTAAGTTATTGATCTTTGATGAACCATTTTCTGGATTTGATCCAATCAATGCAAATCTTATAAAGGATGAAATTTTGGAATTACGAAAACAAGGTGCTACTGTAATTTTTTCAACCCATAGAATGGAGTCCGTTGAAGAATTATGTGAAGATATAGCGTTAATTAATAAATCTAATAAAATCTTAGACGGAAAATTAGATAATATAAAGGCAAAATTTAAATCAAATACATTTGAAATTGCAGTTAAAACATCTAATGTTGATCATTTAAAAAACCAATTAGACACACTTTACAATACTAGTACTCCAACTTTTAAAACCCTAGGTGATAATTTAAGATTAAATATTAATCTCAAACCTACTCAGAAATCAAATGAATTACTAAAACTTTTAAATGACAATGGAGAGGTTATTCACTTTAAAGAAGTAATCCCTAGTGCAAGTGAAATATTCATTAACTCTGTAAAAAATAATTAATATGGGTCATTTTACTCTTATAACAACTCGTGAATATTTAAATAAGATAACAAATAAGACATTTATTTTATCTACATTTTTGACTCCTCTTTTTATTGTAGGTTTAATTTTTTTTCTAGGTTATTTGTCAAGTTTAAATAATGAAACAGTCAAAAATATTTCTGTAGTTGATGAAACTGGATTTGTTTATGAAAATTTAAATTCATCAGAATTTTTGAAATATAACCTTTTAGAAAATTTTTCATTTGAGGAAGCAAAAATTATTTCTGAAACAAAATCTGATTACGGTCTTATACATATACCAAATCTTGATTCTCCAAAAGCAATCGCAGACTCTATTTCTTTTATTTCAGAAGACTCTCCTTCATTTACCTTGATTAATAACATTGAAACTCAGCTTGAAAGAATATTGACAAGCAAAAATTTTAAAATTGAAGGGCTAGATATCAACCAAATAAACAATTCTAAGGTTTATGTTAGCTTATTTCAAGAAACTTTCGAGGGTGAAAAAACAACAAAAACTGACGGTTTTCTTAAGCTGATTTTTGGTATGTTTTTAGGAATGCTGTTGTATATATTTATTTTCGCTTATGGAAGTATGATAATGATGAGTGTAATTGAAGAGAAGACAAATAGAATCGTTGAAATAGTAATTTCATCTGTTAAGCCTTTTCAGCTAATGACAGGGAAAATAATAGGAACATCCCTCGCAGGACTTACTCAATTTATTGTTTGGGGATTTTTATTTTTTGTTTTTTCTACAATAGTTACATCAATATTTGGCATAACATCAATGCCAAGTAATGCAGGTAATGCATCAATTATGTTAAGCGCATCTCAAGATAGCGGGATTTCATCCGATTCTTTAGAAATGATTGCAGCCTTTATTAACTTACCACTCACCAATATTTTGATAGCCTTTTTGTTTTATTTTTTAGGTGGCTATTTTCTTTATTCATCTATTTTTGCTGCTATTGGCGCTGCAGTTGATAATCAAACCGATGCACAACAGTTTCTTATGCCAATAACAATTGTTTTAATTGTTGCATTATATGCTGGGATTCTAACCGTTCCAGAAGATCCAAACGGGATTGTTGCTCAAATTTTTTCTTTTATTCCATTAACTTCTCCCATTGTAATGATGATGAGAATACCTTATGGAGTTCCAATTTTTGAACAAATAATTTCAATTACAATTTTATTTTTATCCGTTATTTTAATAATTTGGATAGCAGCAAAGATTTACAGAATAGGTATTTTAATGTATGGAAAAAAGCCGTCATACAAAGAATTAATAAAATGGCTTAAATACTGATTAAATTATGTCAAAAATATTGATTATCGAAGATGAACCAGCTATTAGAAGAGTGCTGGTCAAAATATTAGCTGAAGAGGATAAGTCTCACCAAATTGATGAGGCAGAAAACGGAATAGAAGCAATTAATAAGATTAAAAAAGAGTCTTATGATTTAATTATTTCAGATATAAAAATGCCTAAAGTTGACGGTATAGAGGTATTAGATTTCTCGAAAAAAAACACCCCTGAGACACCAATTATAATGATTTCAGGTCATGGCGATTTAGAACTTGCAGTTGATTCCATGAAGAAAGGTGCGTTTGACTATATTTCTAAACCTCCAGATTTAAACAGACTACTAACTACAGTAAGAAATGCATTAGACAGAAAACAATTAGTTGTTGAAAATAAATTGCTTCGAAAAAAAATTAGCAAAAATTTTGAAATGATAGGAAAAAGTAAGGCTATTAATCAAATAAAAGATCTTGTTGATAAAGTTTCCGAAACTGATGCTAAAATCTTAGTTAATGGACCCAATGGTTCTGGAAAAGAATTAGTTGCGAAATCAATTCATAATCTAAGTAAGCGAGCGCATCAGCCCCTAATTGAAGTTAATTGTGCCGCTATTCCGAGTGAATTAATAGAAAGTGAATTATTTGGTCATGTAAAAGGATCATTTACTGGAGCGGTTAAAGATAAAATAGGAAAGTTTGAGGCAGCTCATAATGGAACAATATTTTTAGACGAAATCGGAGATATGAGCTTATCAGCTCAAGCTAAAGTATTAAGGGTGTTACAAGATAATTGTATTCAAAAGGTTGGAGGTGCAAAAGACATTAAAATTGATGTAAGAGTAATAGCAGCAACAAATAAAGATTTAAAAAACGAGATTAAGGAAGGTAAATTTAGAGAAGATTTATACCATCGTTTAGCAGTAATTATTATAGATGTCCCTCCTTTAAACTCTAGAAAAGACGATATCCCTTTCTTAATTGATCATTTTTCAAAAAATATTGCTGATGCACAAGGCGCAGAGGTTAGAAAATTTTCAAAAAAGGCTATTGATTTAATGAAAAAAAATGATTGGTCTGGTAATGTAAGAGAATTAAGAAATGTCATAGAGAGACTTATTATTCTTGGGGACAAGGAAATTTCTGAAAAAAATGTAAAAGATTTTATCAAAATATAAGATGAGGTATATTATAATTTTATTAATTTCTTTTTGCACATATTCCCAAACTGATGAGAAGGTAATAAGAGATATTTATACAAATTCTCTTACAAATGGTAAAAGCTATGAATGGCTAGATTATTTATCCAATCAGATTGGGGGTAGACTTTCTGGCTCTCTAAATGCTGAAAGAGCAGTTAACTGGACTAAGTCAGAAATGGAATTAATGGGTCTTGATAAAGTATGGCTTCAGCCCGTAATGGTTCCAAAATGGGTTAGGGGTGCTCCAGAATTTGCTTACATTGAAACTGCACCTGGAAAAACTACTCAAGTCAACATATGTGCTCTTGGCGGATCTATTTCAACACCTGTTGCAGGGCTCAAGGCAAAAGTAGTTGAGGTAAAAAGTTTTGAAGAGCTTGAAAAATTGGGTAGGGACAAAATTGAAGGAAAAATTGTTTTTTATAACAGACCAATGGATGCGACCCTGATTGATACATTTAAGGCTTACGGTGGTTGCGTGGATCAAAGATATGAAGGAGCTGTTAATGCAATAGAATACGGAGCTTCTGCTGTCATTGTTAGATCAATGAATTTAGCTATTGACGATTCGCCACACACAGGTAGTATGACCTATGGAGAAATTCCAGTAACGGATAGGATCCCCTCCGCAGCCATCAGCACAAAAGATGCAGATTTATTAAGTTCAATGCTTAAAATGGATAATGATATCAAATTTTATTTCAAACAAAATTGTAAGCAATTGGATGATGTATTATCGCATAATGTAATTGGTGAAATCACTGGCTCTGAATTTCCTGATGAATATGTTTTGGTAGGAGGTCATTTAGATTCCTGGGATATTGGGGATGGTTCTCATGATGATGGAGCTGGGTGTGTACAATCAATGGATGTTTTAAGATTATTAAAAATTTCTGGAATAACTCCTAAAAGAAGTATAAGAGTTGTTTTGTTCATGAATGAGGAAAATGGACTTAGAGGAGGTAAAAAATATGCGGAGGAAGCTTTCAGAAAAGGGGAAAATCACATTTTTGCTCTCGAAAGTGATGCAGGTGCATTTACTCCAAGAGGTTTTTATTTTGACTCTGATGAAGCTAATTTTTCCCAAATACAAAGTTGGAAAAAATTATTTAAACCTTATTTAATTCACTTTTTTGAATTAGGTGGTAGTGGCGCAGACATCGGACCATTGAAAACCTCTGATAATGTGTTAAGTGGTCTCAAACCAGATTCTCAAAGATATTTTGATCATCATCACTCTGAAAATGATACTTTTGAAACGATTCATAAAAGAGAGCTTGAGCTAGGTGCAGCAACGATGACTGCCTTGATCTATTTAATCGATAAATACGGGCTGGTTTCAAAACCTAAACTTTGAATGGAATTTACTTCTTAAAACTTACAATTGCTTGTCTTATTTTTACTAATCTTTCCAGAAGGCCCTCAAGATCATTTAACGGTAACATATTTTTTCCGTCACTAAGTGCCTGAGTTGGATCAAAATGTGTTTCTATAAATAGACCATCAATATCATTCACAATCCCGCCCCTTGCTATTGTTTCAATCATTTCGGGTAATCCACCAGTTACTCCACTGGTTTGATTGGGTTTTTGCAATGAATGAGTCACATCAAGAACAGTAGTTGCATAGGATTTCATAATCGGAATTCCTCTAAAATCAACTATTAAATCTTGATAGCCAAACATTGTTCCTCTATCAGTAATCATTACTTTTTCATTGCCAGATTCAATTATTTTACCAACAGCAAACTGCATGCTTTCAGGACTCATAAATTGTCCTTTTTTTAAATTTATTACCTTTCCTGTCTTGGCAGCGGCAACAAGAATATCTGTTTGCCGAACTAAAAAAGCTGGAATTTGAAGAATATCTACATAGTTAGCGGCTAACTTAGCATCGTCAACTGAGTGAATATCGGTAATAACAGGAATCTTAAAATCAGCACCTATTTTTTTTAAAACCTCAAGTGCTTTTTCATCTCCAATCCCAGTAAAACTATCTAGTCTACTACGATTTGCTTTTTTGAAACTTCCTTTGAAGATAAAGGGAATTTCTAAACGATCCGTAATTCTTATAATTTGACTAGCTATTTCTACAGCCATTTCTTCACTCTCAATAGCACAAGGTCCTGCTATGAGGAAAAAATTATCAGAAGATAAATTTTTGATATTTGGTACTTGATCAATATTCATTTAATCTTTTTTACAAATTTATCATTAAATAAATTAAATGTTCCTCACTTAACTAGTTAATAAAATGTGAAAATCTTAAAATTCTTAAGTTATACACTGATAATTAATTAAAATTATGATGATTTTTCAACAAAAAGCCCGATTTATCTACTATTTCACTAAAAATAAGACTCAAATTTTGCGTATTTATTAAAGTGCCATAAATCAGATATTTTTCAATTTATATCTGTTGGAATAGGATTTTTAGAAATATTGCCTTGCTATATTTTCAATATTTTAAGATATTTTTAACATTTTGGCATATATTTTGTGTAATTTTGGTGTATAACAAATTAAACACTATATAATTATGGAAATGTTAAATTTTATTTTTGACGCCGCTTCTGTAGCTCCTGGTGACTTCACTGGGTTTACATTTTTTATCGGCTCAGTTTCAATGTTAGCTGCTACTGTGTGGTTTTTAATGCAACACGGTCAAGTTGACAAGAAATTTAAAGATTCAATGCTTGTTGCAGCACTAATTACTGGTATTGCAGCTGTGCATTATTTCTACATGAGAGAGCAGTGGGTTCTTACTGGAGAATCTCCAACTGAATTAAGGTACATAGACTGGATTCTTACTGTACCATTAATGGTTGTTGAATTTGCTCTTTTAAC
>Ga0208277_1001733_pt1 | contig 12597 bp, 9 predicted proteins | sample ETNtaG_5_FD_185782 | JGI IMG/M metagenome (GOLD analysis project Ga0208277, IMG submission 185782) | Marine microbial and viral communities from oxygen minimum zone, Eastern Pacific Ocean - ETNP201406SV205 (SPAdes) (version 2) | ecosystem: Environmental > Aquatic > Marine > Oceanic ...
TTTGAACTGCTCATAAGCGGTCATACCAATCATATAAAACGGAATTTCTCTCGTGAGCGTTGCGGCGGTTCCAGAGAATAGTGGTCTTGGCCCATTCGTTGTGACGCCTTTCACCGCGGCGAAAACATTCGTATATTGTTGCGTTTGAAGCTTTTGTTTCAACACCTCGCACGGGATTCTCACGCACGTACCTACTAACGTCCCCACACCGGCAGACATACCTTGCACCGTAATCTCAGAAACGAACGGCAACAGTGTCAATGGGCCAAAAACTAATCTCGCCATTTCGTACGTCGCTGCGCGCATGCCGTGCCCAAAGAAATTCCCAGTGACAGACGGCACGATTCCTTGATACAACGTTCTCACCCCGGCTGGATTTCTTGGAACTGACTTCAATATCCCAAACATTCCAGGACCTTTTCCAACCGTAGCTTGGAGTCTCGTTTTAAGCGTGTCTATTGGATGTAATGTGGACGTGGACATGGCCGAGGCACACCCTCCGGCTAAGGCGGCTTTCAGCGCCATCGAAAATGTCCCTCCCGAACCTTGTGGTTTTGCAAATTCTACCATTGTTGCGGCTTCAAACCATACTTTAGATGGATCGGAATCCATAGCCACCACATCTTGAGGCAATAACATCATAAAGTTTCTAAACTGCCCATACGAAATAAATTTTGGGTTCCCGCTCAGAGCCATGTGTCGCAACATAGCCTTTGCGTTTTCATCCGTCGCTGGTAACCCGAGTTTTGCCAAGGATAACTTCACGTCGTTTTCTTTCAACATCCCCGATCTTCCAACCGATAACGAGTTATATGCTTTCAACATTTTTGATTCGCGTTCGTTCATAACAGCTTTGAAATCTTCCCACGACAACGACCGTGCAAAGTAGTTCGATTTCGCTCGGTCGAAGAATTTCTTAGCATACCAGTTGGGCAGTTTCCTTCTCCGCATGACAAACTTCAAGTCGTCCAAGGTCACTTTCCCAGTTTGTGACACGTCTATTTCTTCCTCAAAGAATTTCAGTCCTATTGTTTAGAATAGAAGACTTCTGTTAGAATTTTATTTTGTTTTCTCACGTGTTGCTCAATCGCATCACAAAAGAGAGAGAAAGAAAGAGAGAGAAGTAGAAATAAAAAGAAATGGTATGGAACAACGCGTAACAATAATAAACATACCTTCCTCTTCCGTGTACTTGAAAAAATCCGCCACCGAGGATAATCTCTTCCGATCTGGATGATGTTCCATGTGCTGTCTCTCTTCTCTGAGTTCCTCTAACGCCGCTTTGAAATCGGGCAACTTGAATTTCCCGGTGTCCTTGTCCACGAATTGTTTCGGAATTTTGTCCTGAAACTGACGGAGTTGTTCGTTCAGTCTCGTCGGATCGATGACCGCGAAGAAGCCAGAGAATGGGACATCGACCTTCCTCCTCCTCTTCCCGCCACCTTTCGTCTCGCCCGTGCCTTGCCCTCCTCTTCCCCTTCCCTTGGCGACGTCGACGCCTCGGATGGTGAAGGCTTTCATGGTCTTTTTCTCTTCCTCTGAATTGCGCCGTCGTCGTCCTTCTTTCTGTGAAGTAGTTTTCGATGGTCTCGTACATAAACGTGTTGGTACAATTTTTCCTTCCTCACACTCTCTTTCTCTTTGTCACTTGTGCCCTAAAAACCAGAAGAAAAACAAAATTCTCTCGTCTCTCTTTCATCTTTGTTGGATCAAAGAAAAGAAACTCCAAAAAAAAAGAAGACGGAGTCTTTTGAAAGAAAGACACTCCGAAAGGAAATCATCGCCACTGTAGTAGAGTATCAACGTAGGGAGAGAATAGAAAAGTCAAGATGGCCAAGTCCACGAACCACACGGCACACAATCAGTCGTATAAAGCGCACAGAAATGGTAAGAGAAAAGTCGCGCGTCTTTTTACGCGTCGCGTCGTGGGAAGTTTCGCCAAGGTCGATTGCGCGGAATCGCAAATGCGTGGGAAGAGGAGCGCTTTTGCCGGGCTTTCATTTTGTGGCGTGATTTCGGGGAAATAGACGCGCTTGCGAAACCGAAACGACGAGTATCTCGCCTCGAGTGGGCGATGCATGTAATGAAAAGCGTTTGCGCGTTCTTACATTGGACGTTGCATCGTTCCATGGGTTTCTTTCAGCGCGTTTCGTATTGCATTTTTTAACCCTTTTAGCTGCTCGCTTCTTGTAAACACCACCACTGACAACTCATTCTTCTCTCCTAAACTACTTTAAAACAGGCATCAAAAAGCCAAAGAAACACGCGAAGAAATCCTTGAAGGGCATGGACCCGAAGTTTCTCCGCAACCAAAAGTTCTGCAAGAAGCACAACAAAGTGAAGTAATCAGTCGCCGAAAGGGTATTGCCTGTGTCGTCAATACGTGTACCAGGGTGTACCTTTGAGGCGCTGTCGTTGTCCTTCGCGCGCACACACACACACGAAGGACGACGCACTTGTGTGTATAGCTTCATAGAAAAAGAGAGAGAGAAGAGAGAGAGAGAACTTAGTCCTTAGAGCAAAGTTGTATGTTTTACAGATAACTATATATAAATTTTGGAAGAGTGACCGTACTGTTTTACGCCCAGAAACGCAAGTAGATGTGCAGCTCTCCTCTTGTTCTTCGTCTGACCTCTTTTTGACCTGATGCCTGAGAAATAAACGAGATCTTTTCAAAAATCTCCAAAAGCTCGAAACGTTGTCTGTCGTCGCTGAAACAGAGAGCTCGTAACGAGAGAGAGAAAGAGAGAGGAAGAAGAAAAGAGCACTACTAATCTCGTCATGGAAGCGTTGCCAAATTTCTTCGGCAACGCGGGAGGCCAACAGTCCGCGGAAGACACGATGGATGTGGACGGGGAAGAAGTCTTGTGCGTCATTCGTTGCGGACGATTAAACAAAATCGAGAATAAAATGAAAGCAGATCCGACGAAAGGGAAGTTACGCGTCGTTAGAGGGATCGATTCATTGACTCGATTGCAATACGGGGAGAGAAACCCGTCGACACCTTTTGAACCGAGCGAGGATATCATCATATTTCCGCAAGAGTGTTTGAGCAAAATGATGAAGCAGCCAAACTGTTTCGCGTTGAAATTTGTCGAAGACTCGTCGAGAGACATGTACTTTTGGTTCCAAGAGAAAGGGGACGACAAAGCGAAGGAAGATTTGTTGAAGAAACTGAACGAGACGTTGAACCAAACGGAACCGATGCAAGGTGGAGGAATTGGAGGAGGTCAACAATCGATAGACGAACCGGACTTTGAACAACAGTTGAGAGATGCGATTGCAGCGTCGCAAATGCCGCCAGATACGCCCGTAAACGAACAGCAACAACAAGAACAAGGAGAAAAAGAACAACAAAAAGAACAACAAGAACAAGGAGAGAAGAAAAATGACGCAGAGATGGACATGGAGACGCCATTTGTGGGAGCGTCGAACACGGCGCCAAAAGCGCCGCAAAAGGAGAAAGACACTACTGCTTTTTCGGGTGGGGAAGGAATGAGCGCGACTGCGTCTGAAATGGCTGCCGCGATGGCTGCGACTATGTCTGGAATTCGAGTTCCAGCTTTCGGAGAAAAGACTCCGCAGCAACAGCAACAGACTGGTGGTAGTTTAAGAGACATTTTGAAGCCGGAAATTGTGGGCCCGATTTTGAGAAACAAGGAAGTGCGCGATCGTTTATTGGTACATTTGCCGGAAGAGCACAGAGAAACGGCTGATTTAGAAGAGTTGGTTCAAACGCCACAGTTTAAATCGCAATTGGAACGATTTTCGGAGGCGTTACAAAGTGGACAGATGGATTTGGGTCAGTTTGGATTGAAAGCAGAGACGAACTCGCCAATTGCGGACTTGCGCACGTTTTTAAAGGCTATTCAAGAGCAAGTTAAAGAGAAGGAAAGCGAAAGTAAAGATGGAGGCACTGATGCGATGGAATAAGAAGGAAGCGCGCAGACATAAAGCGATAACTTAGAGTAATTAATACAAGAACTACCGAATAAGATTAGATCATTAAAGATTCAATCTCAGTCCGAAGAATATCATATGATTCGTTTTCCTTCAAACATTCTTCCACGTATGGTTCGCACGATTTCAAGAACAACTCGAGCTTTTTAGAGTTCAGAACGCGCTCTAAATCCACCCCGTCGGATTCGTACGTTCTGGGCTCGTATTGTAAATATTGGTCTACTCGAGTGGTCGGCGAAACTTGAGTACTTTTAGTTTCCAACTCTGCGGTACTTTGGATACCGGAATCGTGCGCAATAAACGTCTCGCTATCGTTATCCTTATCGTCATCGTCTTTGTCTTGATATACATCATTATGATCATCATCGTTTCCTTCATTTTCAATCTTCTTCTCCATCTCCATCTCCAACGCCGACCCGAGGTCTACCCAAAGTTTTGGCTTGTACTCAAATATATACGTCTTCTTTTCCTTCGCTTCTTCCTCGGCCTTCTTCTCTTCGGCTTCTTCCTTCCACATTTCGCCTAGTTCCGCAGTCAATGCGAGTTCGAAATTGTTACCGTCGCCGTACTTATCCTCCTCGTTCCGTCGTAAAACAAACGTTTCCCCATTGAAAACCGTTTCGTTTTTCTTCTCCTCCTTTATCAGTTGTTCTTTCAAACAATAAAAATCTGAGATGGCTCCGCGGAATCGAACGTCTTTGAGTACCTCGCATTTCTTCACCTCTAGTAACTGTGACGGGGGGTTCTCTTCTTCTTTTCCTTCTCTCTCGTCGTCGTCGTCGTCGTCGTCTTTTTCGTCGTCTTCTTCTTCTTCTTTTTTGGTCAACAATAGTAGTATATCCAAAGTCCCTTGTGTGAGAAAAAGACTGAAAATATTTTCGGGAATCAAAGCGCCCTTCTCCTCCGTCGTTTCCGTTATTTTCGTCTCTTTTTTCGTCTTCTTGTTCTTCGTCTTCTTCTTGGCGTCGCCGGGGTTGCCATCGCCGCCGTTGGTCCTCCTCGCGCCGGTCGTTTTCTTTCCGGATGCCTTCTTCATGACAAAAGTGGTGGTAGTGTGTGTGTGTGTGTGTGTGTCGTCGTCAAAAGTTCCAACGTAAAAGTGTGTGTGTGTTTCGTCTTCGAGTCTCAAAGGTGGTGTATTTTTGTTTTGTCTTGACCAAAAAAGAATTATAAATTTCGTCGGACAAAACAGACGAGAGGACAAAAACCAAAAGCGCCTCTCTTTCCCTTTCCCCACCCCATCCTTGTGGGTGTGTTCAAAATCCTCATTATTTCACTCTGCAAAACATGGTGAACGCGCCGAGAACCGTGAAAGATGCTCCGGCGAATGAGTTCGTCATCTCCTTAGCGCAATACTTTCGATCTTCGGGCAAGGTGCGTCGCTGAAACCGCGCGTTTCGATGAGTTTTAGAACGAGAGATGATTGGGGTCTCTCCTTTCTCTCACCTCGCACACACTCGGAAGCGGGATGGGAAAAATGAGAAAATCGCGGATTTGTAACCCGTATCGTGTCGTTCTCTGGGCGCTTTTAGATGTGTTTATGAGTCAATCGTATGAATTGATTGCTCATAAATGCTATGGTGATCAATTTGTGCGCTTTGCGCGTTCGAGATCGCGTGTTTAAGCGCGCGTGAGAATCTCTGTTTTCGAGGAAGGAAGCCCTTCTTCTCCAGAGGCGGAAAATTCTCTCACCGAACGCGCGCTCGAACACCAACGCGCGAAGGCGTAACGCGTTCATTCTCGCTCGAATCCTTCACTTTGATACTTGTTTTGCATAATACTCACCCATTTATTTCTTTTTACTCCAACAGATGGAAGTCCCGCAATGGGTTGATATCGTCAAAACCGCCACTTACAAAGAGCACGCCCCGTACGACCCGGATTGGTTTTACATCAGAGCTGCCTCTACTGCGAGAAAGATTTACGTTCACGGCAGAATGGGTGTTGGAGCGTTGAGAAAGTCGTACTCTGGTTCCAAGAACAACGGTCACAACAAGCACCACCGCGCGATTGGTTCGGGTTCTGTGGCGAGAGCGGTGTTGAAGCAGCTCGAGTCTGTGGGGGTCATTGAAAAGGACGGCAAGGGGGGCAGAGTCATCACGGCTTCTGGTATGAGAGATTTAGATCGTATCGCTGGTAGAGTGAAGGTTGATCACAAGATGATCTAAAAGAGAGAGAGTGATATTGAATATTGTAGCCTTAAAAACAACCTCGACCTTTTGTTTTTTAGCCACGTCGGTGCAGACGAAGAAGCTGGTCCCGTCGAAAGAAAGAAGCAAGAGTAGAAGTACGCACATTCAGAGAGAGATTAGCTCCTCGCGATGTGGTTTTCTTTGCTTTCGGTGATAGAGTTTAGCGCTTAAATTTTGTTTGTAATGACCTGATGAAAGTCGAACCTTACAGTATATTATAAATGCTTTACCTCCCCTGTCTTTTTGACCTCTTGCTTTCTTCTTGGAAAAATCCGAAGAAAAGAAGAAAAACGAGACAGTTAAAAATCGATTGCGTTCTTTGTAGTCGTCATTGTTCTCAAAACAAGCGGCTACGCGCCCCCTCTCTCTCTCTCTCTCTCCTTCGATCGTGTTCGCGCCACTCCACCTCCCTCTCCCTCTCCCTTCACCTCTTCTCTGCTCGAACTCCTCCTTTTCGTCGTTCTCGACGGTCTTCTTCCTTTCGCGAGATTCGATTGTCGAGTCGAGAAAAGTTTGAAAAGAAGAAGTTTGACGAGACTTTTGGACGACGACGACGACGAAGAAGACTCGAAACGACCAATCGAAGACAGAGCGACGACAAAATGAGTTACTCAATGAAACGTCAACAAAAGGGTCTGTTCCGCGTGTACACTCGCAAAGAAGCCGAGGAGTCGTATAAAAAAGCTATCGAAAGCATGACATCCGTTCTATATTGCGAAGAAGATTTGGCTCGGTATTTGCTCCACGCTTTTGACGCCAAGACGAATAAAATACATGACGCGTATTTCGGCGACGAGGAGAGGACGAAACGAAAGTTGGGTGTGTTAACGGAGGAGGAGGAAAAGGAGGCAGAAAAGAACAACGTGTTACGGTTGGCGATGGAAGAGAAAGAGAAGAAAACGGAACCCGTACCTGTCGTCGCGGCGCCGGTGGTAACGAGAAGAGTGACAACGCGTTCGGCAAACAAATCGGCAAAGGTAGCAGTTGTTCAAGAGGAACGAAAGGAGACAGAGACGCAGGTGAGGTGCGGGATTTGCTTCGAGGATTTTCCCGTGAATAGGTTGGCGACTGCGTCGTGCAAGGTGCATCCTTTCTGCGTGGAGTGCTGGGAAGGCTATTGCGATTCGAAGTTGCATGAGGGGAAGACTGGGATTTTAGACGTGCGCTGCCCGGATCCCGGATGCGGGAAGAGAGTATCGACGGAGATGGTTTTACGTTTTCTCGGCGACGCGGAGAAGGTCGCAAAGTACCACGTGTTCGAGTTGGAACAGTTTATGGAGCAAAATTCAGCGGTGAAGCACTGCCCGGCCGCTGGGTGCGATCGTTTCCTACTCTTGGAGAACACAGACAGTTTGACTCTCGATCAGATTCAGTCGTGCGAGTGTGAATGCGGGAAAGTTTTTTGCTGGAAATGTCAAGAAGACGAGCATGCTCCCGTGAGATGTGACATCGCGAAGCTGTGGATTGCCAAGAATAGCTCGGAATCCGAAAATCAGAACTGGATTTTATCGTATACGAAACCGTGCCCAAAGTGCTCAAGACCAATTGAAAAGAATCAAGGGTGCATGCACATGACGTGTTCGCAATGCCGACACGATTTTTGCTGGACGTGCTTAGAGCCGTGGAGCAAACATAGTGAAGCTACCGGTGGCTACTATTCGTGCAACGCTTTCCGAACGACAGACTCGTCGGATTCAACGAAGGTGAGTGAAAAGGGACGAGCGATAAACGAAAAGAAGAGACGCGCGCGCATGGCGATCGAAAGATACACGCACTATCACGAACGCTGGGCGTCGCACGAGGACGCAGAAAATCGAGCAAAGAAAAGCTTGGAAACTGTAATCGCGACAAAGTTGGACGATGTGGGAAGAAACCACGGCGCTGGCCCGGGAGAAATGACGTTTGCTGTAGAAGCGCAGCAACAAATCATCCAGTGCCGAAAGCTCTTGAAGTGGACATACGCACACGCGTACTATGCGTATAACGAAGAGGAAGGAGACGCCGATTGGAGAAAAAACAATCCGTTTACGAAAAAATCGCTGAAATTAGTTCAACAAGAGAAGGAGTTTTACGAATATGTCCAGGGAGAAGCTGAAAATCGTTTGGAACAGCTGACAAGGACAATGGAGAGAGATCTCGAAGATTTCGGAAATTATGATCAAAGCGATTACGCCAAAGGCGTGGAGCATAAACAAAAAGAGCAGAAAGAAGAGAAAGGTTTGCAAATTCCACAAAGTAAGGAAAACAGACCGATTATTTTCAGAGGAGATGGATTATCTTTCGAGGAGTTCAAGAGGAAAGTGTGCGAACTGACGAGTTTGACAAAAAAATCTTTCGAAACTTTATCCAACCAGATTCACAAAGGTTTTGGATCAATTACCGACGGAATGTCAACCCCGAGAGTGAAACCAAACACGACGGACGACCCGATGGAGATTGCATGAGAGAAAATGGAAAAAGAGGAAGAAAGAGGGATAGAGAGATACTGGAAACTATGTAGCAAGAGATACATGTTAGCAGCGCAGAGCAGCACGAATAGATAGCATTAATTTGGGAGATACAATTAATTTGGGAGATACAATACACATCTTATTTTTTTACCTACACGTACGTATTATTGGAATACGTGGTATAAACACAACTAATTTATGCGCTATAGACCTATTTAAGATTTCTTCAATTTTCCCGCCATTTTCGCAATCGGCGTTTCCACGTCGTTTTCGCAAATCACAACCCCTTCTGGAATTTCTAAATTGGCAATCTTTATGTTATCTTTGATATTCATACTCGACACGTCCACAATAAACGCCTCCGGAATCTGATCGCTTCGACATTTTACCTTGATCGTCTTCCTCATGTGACTCACAAACGCGCCTAACTTAGTCCCCGGACAATCTTCCTGGCCAATCAGTTTCACCGGTATCGGTATTTTTACGATCGTCTCCGGATCGACTCGCATAAATGTGATGTTGTTCACCTGATTTTTATATGCATGCATTTGTATTTGCTGCGGAATCGCTTTCACGGTCCGTTTCCCATCGTCCAGAACGATATCGATAAGTTTCGTCCTCAAACCGTATTTCGTAAACTTTCGCAAAAGTTTTTCCACCTCTCTCTCATTCACCGCGCACACTTGACTCGTCGTTTCTATTTCTCCGTGCTTAAATACGGCGCATGGGATTAAACCTTCTTTCCGCGCTTTATTTGCCGACAATCGTCCGGCTTTCTCTCGGTCCGTCGCGATCAGTTGTAAAGTTATTGTAGATGCAGATGTGGACGATTCTGCGGCGGAGTGTCGCCTCTCTCGCGCTTCGTCCAGTGCCTCCTCCTCCTCCTCCTTCTCCTCCTCCTCGCTCGCGCTTTGCGCCGAAAACACCCTTCCTCCTCTTCCTCCTCCTCCTCCTCCTCCTCCTCCTCCTCGCGTCCTTTGTCGTGTCAGAGTTGCGCACGCCCGTCGCAGCATCGTGGCAAAGACGCAACGAAGAGGAATGAGTATTACGTCGTCCCTGTGTGTGTAGGAGGCAAAGTGCGTTTTGAGGCGTTTGGACTCAAAAAAGGAGGAGAGGAGAGAATTCGACCCCTACAAAAATGTACCAAAAACTCTCATTTTTATCAAGAAAAAAAAGAGAGTTTTTGTGCATTCATTCATTCATTCATTCGCGGGCGTTTTGGGGGCACTCAAATGGACGCCGCCGCCGACGACGACGACGACGACGAACGAGAGAAGGAAGGAAGCGCGAAAGAAAAAAAGTTGGAAAAAAGCACTCTGAGGGTCGTGCAAAGAGAACTGGAGAGCGTGCCGTCCTCGACGAAGGCGGCGAACGGAAAGGTAAAGTCAACTTTAACCACCCCGCTCCAAAAAGCATCGCTTTTTTGTCTCGTCGTCTCGTCCTTTTGTATCCGCGCGCCGCCGCGCGAGACTGGAACGCGCGAGACTCACTTTGCCGCGCGTTCTTCTGCTTTGCGTTTGTTTTTCTCCTTTCGCAGGTGTATAAACGAAGAGGCAACGTCTTTTATCTCTCCACGAAAGAAGAACTGCTGAGAGAAACCAAGGAGAAGCTCGCCGAGATGAGTGAATGACACACGAGTATTGCAACAGACGATGAAGACATTCTCTTCGCAGCAGCAACAACAACAACGAGAAACGATTCAGAGGCAACGCGAAAAACTTCCAATCTATGCGTCCAAAGAGGAATTAGTCTCGCACATCGAACAGAACGAGACGGTTATTATTCTGGGCGAGACCGGATCCGGGAAGACGACGCAAATACCACAGTTTGTGTATGAGCGGATGGTGACGACGACGAATAAAAATAACTACAAATCATCGTCGGCGACGACGAGTTTCAAAGAGAAAGGAACGATGGTTGCCGTGACGCAACCGCGGCGAGTTGCTGCGGTATCTGTGGCGAAGCGAGTAAGTCAAGAAATAGGCGCCAGAGGGAAGTTGGGCGATTTGGTCGGGTACGGTATTCGTTTCGACGACTGTTCGAGCGAACAAACGAGAATCAAATTTTTCACGGACGGGATGTTACTAAGAGAAGCGTTGAATGATCCGCTCTTATCGAGATATGGGGCAATTTTAGTCGACGAGGCGCATGAGAGAACACTGCAGACGGATTTCTTGTTGGGGACGCTGAAAGCGATTCAAGAAAAACGGAGGACGAATGATACTACTAGTACTAATAACAACGTCGAGAACAGGGACGACGACGATAACAACAATAGAAAAAAAAGAAAGAAGAAACCACCTCCACCTCCGCTAAAGCTGATCATCATGTCCGCAACGCTCGACGCCTCTTCGTTCTCTGATTTCTTCGAAGGCTGTCCGATTATATACATCAAAGGCAGAACGTTCCCGGTGGAAACATTTTATTTGAAGGAACCAGAGGAAGATTACATCGACGCCACGTTATGCTCGGTGATGCAAATAAACGAGGATGAAAAAGATACCAAAGGTGACGTGCTGGTGTTTCTCACTGGTCAAGAGGAAATCGAAAGTTTAGGAAAACTTCTCATGCAAAGAGGGAAAGATACACATCCGCAACTCAATGTCGTTCTGCTCTTCGCAGCGATGCCTCCGGAGGAACAGATGAAAGTCTTCGAAGAAACACCCAAAGGTACGCGTAAAATCGTCTTGGCAACGAATATTGCGGAAACCTCGCTTACGATTCCCGGTATTCGATACGTTATAGACACCGGGTTGACGAAAATGCGCACGTTTAAAGCGAAATCTGGCGTAGAAGAGCTGAAAGTTGTCCCGATTGCACGTTCGCAAGCAACCCAAAGGTGTGGCAGAGCCGGAAGAGAAGCACCTGGGAAGTGTTATCGATTGTATACGGAAGATGCATTGTTTTCTTTGTCTGAACAAGTTGTTCCAGAACTTCTTCGAACGAACTTAGCTGGCGTCGTTTTGATGCTCAAAGCCATGGGAGTGAACGATGTGTTGACCTTCCCTTTCATAGACAAACCAAGCACGGAAGGCTTGTTGAGAAGTTTAGAACTGTTGTATTCACTCGGTGCGTTGGATGACAAAGGCGAGTTGAATAAGATTGGGAGACAAATGAGCAAGTTCCCGTTAGAACCGATGGCGTGTAAATGCATCATCGAGAGTCGAAAACAAAAGTGCACCGAGGAGATTGTTGCGATTTTAGCAATGTTAAGCACAGAAAATGTGTTTGTAGGGAAATCAATTCAAGTGGCGAAACATAAAACAGGAGACCACATGACGCTTTTGAATTTATACGTAGATTATTCAAAAGTGTTTAGAAATGGAAAGAAAAATTGGTGTAAAAGCCACGGGGTTTCGTTTCGAGCGATGAATAAAGCGGAGAAGATCAAAGAGCAGTTGAGTCGAAACGTTGGGAACATAGAAGACTGGGAGGACATAGAAGACGAAGAAGAAAAAGAAAAAGAAAACAAGTCGGTTCGGATACGTAAAGCGCTAACAGCTGGATTCTTCATGAACGCGGCAAAGAAGGACCAAGTTTCAGATGGTGGCGGTGCTAGTAACAGTTCGTTCATGACTTTGATTGGTGGTAATAGACTTTCTGTACATCCGAGCTCGACCATGTTTCACAACATTTCCTCGAGAGAGAACCACCAGTCATTGAAAGAAGCCATCGGGATTTCTCACTCCTACATCATCTTCAACGAATTAATACGAACGAACAAGTTGTATGCGAGAAACGTCTCAGTCATAGAGGGAGAGTGGCTGTCTGAATTCGGGGCACGAGTTTTCGGACGACGGTAGGTGAATTTAATTAATTTTACTTACTCACTAGCAAAAGATGCAAGGAAAACGGTCGTGTTAATTTTTTCAACTTTTTGGGCCACACGTCTTTCTTCTTTTTCCTTGTTTTTTTCTTTTTCATTTCTTCTTGTTTCTGTCTAAAATTTATCCCGAACGAAGTATATTTCTTCAAATCTATTCTATCATAGAGAT
>Ga0208277_1001736_pt1 | contig 12580 bp, 16 predicted proteins | sample ETNtaG_5_FD_185782 | JGI IMG/M metagenome (GOLD analysis project Ga0208277, IMG submission 185782) | Marine microbial and viral communities from oxygen minimum zone, Eastern Pacific Ocean - ETNP201406SV205 (SPAdes) (version 2) | ecosystem: Environmental > Aquatic > Marine > Oceanic ...
CATTAGAACTCGCATCATATGGTGATATGGATATTTCTAGAATTCATGAAAAACCAAAAAATAGAAAAGAAATAACAACAAAATCAGTCAATATCGATAAAGTTGAGGATCTTAAAAAAGCGTTAATAAAAAAAATACAAAATAATGAGAAAATATATTGGGTTTGTCCATTAGTTGATGAATCTGAAAAACTAGCTCTTCAATCTGTTAATAATAGATTGAACGATCTTAAGAAATATTTCAAAGCTAACCAAGTTGATATGGTTCATGGTCAAATGTCTCAAGATCAAAAGAATAAAATTATGTCAAACTTCACTAATGGTGATACTAAAATTCTAATAGCAACATCCGTTATCGAAGTAGGAATAGATGATCCTGATGCAACAGTAATGATTATTGAAAATGCAGAAAGATATGGTCTATCTCAATTACACCAGTTACGTGGTAGGGTTGGTAGAGGTAGAAATCAATCAACCTGTATTCTGTTATTTTATGGGCCTCTCTCAGATACAGCGAAGAGAAGAATTAAAATTATGAAAGAAACAAATGATGGCTTTAAAATAGCTGAAGAAGATCTTGATATTAGAGGGTCAGGTGAAATACTCGGATCTAAACAAAGCGGTATTCCAAATTTTAAACTCTCTAATCTAGATATACATAAACATTTACTTGAAATGGCTCGTGAAGAGGCTCTTAATATTATTAATGAAGACCCTCTTTTAAAATCAGATCGTGGTAAGGCACTAAAAATATTATTGCATTTATTTAAAAATGAAGTGGCAATAGATTATCTTAAGTCTGGTTAGTTTATTTTTTTGGAGGGACAACCATGCCCGCAGAAACAACTAACTTAATTGCATCTTCGACTGACATATCTAATTCTATAATATCTTCCTTCTCAAAAAATAATAAGAAACCAGATGTTGGATTTGGCGTAGTTGGAACAAAAACATTTACCATTTCACCTTTTCTATCCTTGAGCTCCCCTTTTGTCTCTCCAGTCATAAATCCTATGGCATATATACCTTTTCTTGGATATTCAATAAGAACTACTTTTTGGTAAGCGGAATCAGAAGAAGAGAATGTTTCTGTGATTTGCTTAATAGCTTTATATACATTTCCAGCAAAAGGAATTCTTGAAATAGCGCTATCAAAATAACCTAGGATTGATCTTCCAAATAAAGTTGAGAAAATCAAACCTATGATAATAAATGACAGAAATGCTATAATTAATTCGAGTCCTGGTATTCTGTAGCCAATAATTTCTGGTAATAATCCATTTGGATTAAATCGGTCAGGAACTAAACCTGCAATAAACTCAACTATAAATATTGTAATATATATAGTTGCTCCAATGGGAGCTGAGATTAGAAGACCAGTAAAAAAATATCTTCTAATAAAACCAAAAAATCTATTTTGTTTCTTTTCAGAGGCCATAATTTGATTTCAATTTTAAGAAATTAAGAATAACATATTTCGATATTAAATATAATTATTTATGAGCATTTTTAAGGAATATAGAGATTATGATGGCATAGGCTTAGCTAAATTAATAAAGACTAAGCAAATTTCTCCACTAGATCCACTCGACTCAGCAATTGATCTAATCGAAAAAATTGATCCAAAATTAAATACAGTTCATCGAAAGCTTTATCATGATGCAACAGAATCGCTCAATCGTAATAAGGATCTTGAGGGAATTTTTGCTGGAGTTCCAATGCTTCTAAAAGATATGGATAGTGCATTAGCTAACCATCCGATGACACAAGGAAGTAAGTATCTAAAAAATACAATAATGCCATACGACAACGTCTTAACAAAAAAATTTAGAAAGACTGGTGCTCTCATTTGCGGAAAATCAGCAACACCCGAATATGGACTAATGATAACTACTGAGCCTGTAGAATTTGGACCTACACGAAATCCATGGGATACAACTAAAACTACAGGAGGTTCAAGCGGAGGATCTGCTTCTGCTGTGGCCGCAAGAATTGTTCCATTTGGTCATGCTAGTGATGGAGGTGGATCTATTCGAATACCAGCGGCATCTTGTGGAACCGTAGGATTAAAACCAAACAGAGGAAGGACATCCTTCTCTCCTACTCATGGAGATAAATGGGGAGGCTTTACTCATTCAGGAATAGTTTCAAGATCAATTAGAGACACTGCTTATATGTACGACAGTCTTTTTGGATTTGAGGTTGGTGACCCTTATGGAGTTCATTATGAAAAAGGAAGTCTAATAGATGCATTGGGAAAAAAAGAAAAACTCAAAATTGGATTTAATCACCAAACAAGAATACCAGTAGAAATAAGTGAAGAAGCTAAAAAAGCTGTCATGTTTAATGTGAAGCTATGCGAAAATTTGGGTCATGATGTTGAAGAGGCGACATTAGAGTACGATGGATTACTTTTATCACGTGCTTTTGTGATAATTATTAGTGCTCATGTTACACAAATGTTTAAAGAGCTTAAGGAATTAGTAGGACATAATTTTAAAAAGAAAGAAGTAGAAAGTACTACTCGATTATTTAATTACTTAGGTAAGACATTTAGCGCCAGTGATTATACTTGGGCAAGATATACAACTCAAAAAATTGCAAGATCGGTAATGGAGCAAACTAATAAATACGATGTTATGATTATGCCTATTATCTCTCAGCCACCTGCAAACATTGCCGATATAAGACCAAAAAAATCAGCTGAACTGCTCAATGAAATTATTATGTCCTTACATCTTGGAGGATTATTTAATATTGAAAGTATCAGGAGGACTGTTTTAGATGGCTTAGCTCCTCAAAGTTTATGGTATGCACCTGATGCAATGCTTCAAAATATAACTGGTCAACCTGCAATATCATTACCTACTTATTGGACGGATAATAACCTACCATTAGGTGTGCAATTTGTAGGAAGATATGCTGATGAGGCAACGTTATTATCTCTTGGCGCTCAACTTGAAGAAACCGCTCCATGGATTCAGAGAATTCCTGAAATTATTTAGTTTCCTGATCAATTAAACTTTTAAAACCAAAGGTAAATATAATTGTGCTTATGAATGCAATAAGTGTAATTAATTTTTGAGAAACAACTGATATAACCATGCGATCATAAGTAATAAATTCCTTAAACATTTCCTGATTACGAGGATCAAAATCTGGTGGAGGTGGTGAACTTGTCTCAAAAATAGAATATGCAGCAACACAGATAAAATAAATAAATGCAACAATGGTATATTTATTATTTGCTGGACTTAAGAAAAATGCAATTACCATGAATAGAATTCCTATGGTTTGAAGGTGAAAGGCAAAAATTACAAACCATACATGCTCACTAAAATATAAATCAGCTGGTGTTAATGCCACTCCTATGTAGCAGATACCTGATAATATTAATATTACAGTTGCAACAACTGAATAGATGTGTGCCTTTTTGTTTGAACTAAATATATTAGGTACATAAATATAAGAAAAAGAGGCAAAGCCAATCATGGCAAGTGTACTATTAAATAAAATACAAGATAAGAAATTTTCGTGACCCCCACTTGTTTCGTATACACCTAGATCACTAAAAAAATTTTCAGTAAACGAGTATGATGTTAATTCGTAATTATATAGTGATCCACCAGGAAACAAATAAATGGCGATTGCATTAACTATAATAAAATAAAATGCCATGAATCTAAGTGCATATATAGGAATGTAATTCTTAGAAATCATGTGAGATTAATAATTATTTAAGCGGAAAAGCTAGAATAAACAATAAAAACAACAAATGCTGCTACCATTACGTACATTATTTTATTGTCAAGATTCATAGCCGCAATATATAATCGTTTCTATGGAAAATCCAGAACGATATACAAACTATAAAGATTTTTTTCCTTTTTACTTGAAGGAACATAGTAAGAAAAATACTCGAATACTTCACTACTTTGGAACTTTTGGATATTTAACACTTTTATTATCGCTAATTATTACACAGAATTACTACTTCATTCCTTTAATTCTCGTGGCTGGATATGGACCAGCATGGATTGGTCATTTTTTTATAGAAAAAAATAAACCAGCTACATTTAAATACCCATTATGGTCACTAATTGGAGATCATCATATGGCTTACCTTATGATTACCGGTCAGCTTAAAAAAAGAATGAACCAATCTCCAAAGTCTTAACTTGCACTAAATAGATTCAATAACTTCTTTAGCAGCTCGAATTCCACTTCTATGCGCACCTGAAACAGATGCATACTCCTCTGCTGTAGCCTCACCTGCAAAAAATAATCTTTCCTCAACTGGTTCAGTAATAGTTTTTCTTAGATGATACGCTCCAGGTTCAGCGCTTGCATAAGATCCTAACGTAAAAGGATTGCTATCCCAGGCAGTGGAAGCTGCTTTTACAAAATATTTATCAACATCAGAACCAAATAATGATCTTAATTCATTCATTGTAAAATCAATTTGAGCTTTTGATCCTTCCTTTTCTAGTTCTCTAGCAAATTCACCGCCGGTATCGAAGTATGATAGATTGCTTCCACTTGCATTAAGATATGAGCCCATTCCTCTTGGTGATGATGCATATTGAGAATCCATTTTATAATACATGTAAACATCATCTTTTTTTGTACCAAAGATATTCTTTTCAAATTGAATGGCTACATGATTATAAACACCCATCGTAATGCCATTAAATGAATCATATTTTATTGATGGAAGCAATGGATCAAATTTAATCTTATCTGCGGCAAGAATTCCTGTAGAAACAGTAACGATACATTTTTTTGCCTCTATAGTTCCTTTATTTGTTTCTACCTTAATACTTTTTGAGTTGTTCAAATTAATTTTTTGTGCCTCTGTATTCAAACTAACAGGTATATTTCTCCATCGATATGCAACTAAGGCACCATAGCCCTCTTTGCAAATCCAGTCCTGACTTTCAGGTGCATAGTTGTACCAATCAATGCATGAGAAATGTGAATAATCTTTAGCCATGCTGTAAGGGCCAATATTCAAATGTACAGTATCATACCATTCAGGGTAAATACCTGGGATAACCTCAGTAGGTGAAATATCTTTTTTGCTTGCTCGACCTATTGCATGTTCAGCGGCATCGTATTGCGCCCATAAATTATCTTCGGCTTCAGTTCCATTTATTTTTTTATTACCATCCATAACTAACCATTCAGTTTCTTGTTCGGGATAAACGTGAAACCCTTTATCTTTAACTTTTAGGCCGTATTTTTTAAATGGATTGTATCTTCCATTCTGTACCCAATGAGCACCAATATCATAGGGAACTCCGAATGTATCATTGTCAGTGTGAACACGACCACCTATTCTATTGTTCGCTTCAATACAGGTAACTGAATAACCATTTTCGATTAGATGTGAAGTTGCTGCAAGTCCTGCGGCCCCCGCACCAATTACGATAACGTCAGGATTAGATGAATAAGAATATGATGGAAGTCCTAATGATCCAAATGTAGCAATTGCACCAGTAATAAACTTACGTCTATTGATTTTCATATAATTTCTATACAGAAACCTATCAGCATAACTAGTAGCGATACTTGACTAAATATCCATGGAGTGCTTCTTAGAAGTCCATTTCTCATAAAGATATGAAAGATAGAGTGCAGTAGTCTAAACAGAAAATAAGACCATGCTGAATAAATCAGTATATCTGATGAAATTCCTTGAGCATAAGAAACAGCAATTAAAAAATAAAAAATTACAGGAAACTCGAACAAGTTTTGTAAATTATTTTTCTGTAATCTAAGCCATGTAGGTGATTGCTCGTAAGGCTCGAGTGGAACATCTTCGCCCCACTCTTTACCTTTTCCAATGAGCATACTAGATGAGATAAAATGAATTAAACCAACTGATAAACTCAGCGCTATTAATGCTATAGCTGGAAATAAAATGCTATCAAACATTAAAGCATTTCAGCTAAACGTATCCACATCCACATTTGAACTGCGACAGAAACAAGCCATGGAATTGCTCTTAGAGGAACATTAAGTCCTGGTACAATTACATTTGCAAAAATATGAATTAATGAATGAACTACCCTTATCCAAAAATACGAGCATGCAAGCATCACAAAATAATCATCAACATTTCCAGTTGCATATATTGCAATACACACAACATAAAATAAAATTGGAAATTCAAATAAATTAGTTAAATTTCTTTGTGCGTAAGTTAAATGATTAGCTCCACCTTGAAAAACGGGAACAACCCAATCTGAGTGTTGGTGATTTTTATCAGCATTGATCGATTTTAGTCTAAGTATCAAAATAAGTGCCCAAACAGAAAATGTAAGCATAAACATCTGATAAACGGGCATGAAAATTTCAGTATCCATAAAAACTCCTTGATAGAAATTAGAATCTACATAATTATATAGTAATACGTTTTATTAACCATATTTATGAAAGGAGGTGGTCTATGTCTACAGATAGTATTATGGAGCTTTGCTCAATTCGACGAGGTTATCCAGTCTACAATAGATATGGAAACCTCCACTTTTTGAGTGGAGCTCCGTTCTAACTTATCTTAACCCCCATAGTAATATGGGGGTTATCTATTAGATTATATTTTTAAATTTGGTTTAAATTTTCTTGCCTTGTTCTTGGCGTTGATTGCAACGAATGAAAATTCCCCAGATGCTACGACAACCTCTTTTTGATCCATTTCAGATCTTTTTGCTGTAATCTTTAATACCATCTTTGATTGTTTAACTGATTTTATGGAACCATATACATTTAGAAACTTTCCTACATGCATTGGATTTTTATATTTAATATTTGATTCAACTAAAACTGCATTCCCTTTGGAAATTAGTTGAGTCATATAGATGCCACCTTGTGCCATTTGCGTAATAACCCATCCTCCATGACCTGTTCCATAAGGATTGCTATTCTTTGGTTGGCAGATGTTTCTAATTAATAATTTTTCCATATTTTTTTCTTAGATAGTAAAGACTGAATAGGCCAAATATACAACCTGTAATATTGAATAGTAAATCAATAATTTCAAAACCTCTATATGGTAAAAACAAATGTATAAATTCAATAAAGATTCCAATTATAATTGCTGAGATAACATATTTATCGGAAATATTTGATCTATTACTGATAAACATTGCTACTGACCCTAAAATAAAAAAAAGTATGAAATGATCTAGGTTTCTTAGAATTATATTGTCTATATCTTTATATGAATCCCAATTTCCATCAGGTACCTTGGTATACATTATGATTATGGCTAAAACATAAATAATATATAAAACTTTAAAGATATTTTTAAGCATACTCATGTATATTATACTACCTCAAACAATGATCATTTAATATGAAATCTGATAAGCCAGACCATTACGATAATATTGATAACATCTATGAAACAATTTGGCATCTGCTTGATAAAGGAAAAAAAGATATAAATTCACCCTTCCATCAAGCTTATTTAGCAACTCATAGCGAACTTTATCCATCAATAAGAACAATTGTGCTAAGAAATGTAAATTCAAAAGATAAAATAATTTCATTTCATACTGATATTAGGTCAAAAAAAATAAGTGAGATACTAAGCAATAATAATATTTCAATCCTTTTTTATGATCATGGTGAAAAAATACAAATAAAGTGTTCCGGCAGAGGAATAGTCAATAATAAAAATGAAAATTCAAACCAATCATGGGCGAAAACAATGCCATTTAGTAAAAAATGCTACATTGTAGATGAACCTCCAGGATCAACCTCTAAGATACCTACATCTGGTTACAAAAAAGAACATGAAGTTGAATTGCCCGGTGAAGAAATATTGAATTCTGGATATGAAAATTTTACACTTGTTAATATGGAAATATTAGAAATTGAATGGTTATATCTATATCGTTATGGTCATCGAAGAGCTAAATTTATTATAAATAATAAAAATCTAGAAAAAAAAGTCTGGTTAACCCCGTAATGAAAGAACCTTTATTGTTCACTCCTGGCCCGTTAACTACTTCTATGAAGACTAAGAAAAGTATGTTGGTCGATTATGGTTCATGGGATGATGAATTCAACACTATTACTGCAAAAATAAGAAAAAAAGTAATTAAAATTGTAAAAGGCAATAAAGATTACACCTGCGTACCTCTTCAAGGAAGTGGTTCCTTTGGTGTAGAGGCAATGATCATTAACTTTGTTAGAAGAAACGAGCCTTTATTAATTTTGATTAATGGCGCGTATGGTGAACGCATTGAGCAAATTTGCAAACATCATAAAATTAAATATGTACCTTTTGTATGGGATGAAGATAAATCTCTTAATCTTGATAAACTTAATAAAACCTTAAATAAAAATAAAAATATAAAACATCTTGCGTTTGTACATTGCGAAACATCAACTGGAATACTAAATCCGTTAAAAGATGTAAGTGATATATGTAAAAGAAAACGCATTAACCTCTATATCGACGCAATGAGTTCTTTTGGTGCACTTGATATAAATGCAAACAAAATCAAGTTTAAAGCTGTTGTGGCATCACCAAACAAGTGTTTAGAGGGTGTCCCCGGGATAAATTTTGTAATAGCCAAAACTATAGATTTTAAAAGATGCAAAGGAATATCTGATAATCTCTCAATGGATTTGCATGATCAATGGAATTACATGGAAACCACAGGTCGATGGAGATATACACCCCCTACTCATGTGGTTGCGGCGTTCTTAAAAGCATTGGAACAATTTGAGAAAGATGGAGGACTTAAAGGAAGAGCTAAGCGATATAATCAGAATCTCAATACTTTAATTACAGAGATGACTAAGATTGGATTTCAATCATTGTTGCCAAAATCTGTTCAGGCACCGATAATTGTTACCTTTATTTCACCAACAGATAAAAAGTTTAAATTTAATAGATTTTACAATCATTTAAAAAAGAAGGGATTCATAATTTATCCTGGAAAGATGGCGAAGAGAGATTCATTTCGCATTGGGTGTATTGGATTTATTGGAAAAAAAGAGATGAAAATGTTAACAAATGAAATTGCAAAATTTGTAAAAATGGAGAAAATATCTCTGAATTAAACGGAGGGTACATGACGAATTATTTAGATGAAAAAAGATATAATGGAAAAGTCCAGGCACTAATTCTCGATTGGAGTGGTACAACTGCTGATGCATACGTTGTGGCTCCTGCTGTTGTTTTTGTAGAGGTTTTTAAGAAACAGAATGTTGAAATATCAATGGCTGAAGCACGGGGTCCAATGGGACTTCGCAAAGACCTTCATATTAAAGCTTTAACTGAAGTCGATGAAATTAAAGAACGTTGGAAGGGTGTTCACGGTCAATACCCAGATCAAGCTGATGTTGATAAAATGTTTGCAGATTTTGTTCCTATGCAACTTGCTTGTTTAAGAAAATATACAAATTTATTGCCAGGTGTAGCCGATGTTACCCAAAGAATTCAAAAAGCAGGAATTAAGATTGGAAGCACTACTGGGTTTGTTCGTTCAATGGTTGATATTCTTGAAGAAGAGGCAGCAAAACAAGGATACAAACCTGATGCTTCTGTTGCAGGTGATGAAGTTATTAATGGTGCACGTCCATCTCCTCATATGGTTTATAAAAATTTAGACATGCTTGGAATAACTCCTATTCAATCAGTAATCAAAGTTGATGATACAGTTTCAGGTGTTGGTGAAGCAGTAAATGCAGGATGTTGGGGAGTTGGTGTTACAAGATATTCAAATTATATGGATGTTGATACACCAGAAGACGGAGAAAAACTTTCAGATGATGAAGTTGCAAAAAGGCAAGCTCATACTAAAGATCTTTTAGAAAAAGCAGGTGCCCACTATGTAATCGAGTCGATTGCTGATATTGAACCAGTAATTGAAGACGTTAATAAACGTCTTGCAAATGGAGAACGTCCTTAAATAGCTAAATGTCTATTCCAATCTATTCTAGTGATCCTGATAAATTTATCAGTGATCTAACAGATTGGTACGATACTTCAGGACAAAATAAATATGATGAAGTAGTCACAATTAGTGATCACATGCTTCAAGCGGCAACTATTGCTCATGATGAAGGTGCGAATAAAACTGACGTATTATCATGCCTCTTTCACGATATTGGCCACATGATTATTGATGACGATAAAAACTACATAAAAGAAGATAGAAATAAATTCCATGAAACCGTCGCTGCTGAATATCTATCTAAGATCTTCATTGAAGATGTCATTGGACCAATAAAAAATCATGTAAATGCCAAACGTTGGCTATGCTCAACTGATAAAACCTATTATGAATTTCTCTCACCTGCCTCAAAGCAATCATTTGAAGAACAAGGCGGTTACATGACTGTTAAAGAAATGGAATCTTTTTCATCCTCAAAATACTTTCATCATGCCATAAAAGTCAGAGAATTTGATGATCGCGCTAAGATTAAAGATAAGACAACAAATTCTATTCAATTTTATAGAAACCATATTATTGATTGTTTGTTGCCCTAAATGGATCTTGTAGTATTTTTAGTCGTACTCAGTGCAGCACTTATGCACGCTATATGGAATAGTGTTATTCAAAGCAGTCAGAATAGTTTCCTTGAGAGTTTTAATTTTGCTGTTTGGAAAATCCCTTTAACCCTATTATTAATCATACTATTACCAATTCCACATCAAGATAGCTGGCCCTACATAGCAACTTCAATATGCATTCATTTTGTTTATACCTATTCACTTGTTTATACATATTCAAAAAATGAACTAACACAGGCCTACCCTATCTTTAGAGGTAGTGCACCTCTAATTATTTTATTGCTCAGTTATTTTATTCTTAAAGAAAATATAAGTTCAATTGGTTGGTTAGCGGTTATTATTACAAGTATTGGTATTATTTCGATGTCTATAATTGGAAATAAAATAAATTTTAAATCAAGCATATCAATATCAATAGTTGCTATTGCAATTGTTTCTTACTCTATTGTTGACGGGGTTGGTGCAAGATTAAGTATGCAAAGCTTTAGTTATCTTGCCTGGGTCTTCTTTATACATTGGAGCATATATTCAATTTTTATCATCAATCAAGAAGGTTATAGCTCATGCATTAATCACGTTAAAAACAATTACATCAAAGGAATGTTTGCTGGAGGAATTTCATTTCTTGGATACAGCTTAATATTATGGGCCATGACAAAAGCTCCTATACCTTACGTTGCAGCTTTAAGGGAAACTTCAATTATCTTTGTTGGAATAATTGGATACTTATTCCTCTCAGAAAAAATGACAATCTATAAAATATTATCATTACTAACTATTGTGCTTGGAGCAATATTACTCAGACTAGCCTAAAAGATTAAGAGGGTGTCAATAAATGACTCTTCCTCTCAATCTATTAGAATTTTTGGCAATTAATTTAACTATATTTTATCCGCCAAAAGAGGCTTTTATGAATGCAAAATTAATATCCTCATAGCCGCCTGGAATGATGACGTAATGAATTGATAGCACAATCGCTACTGATACAGTCAATCCCATAATCATTTTCAAGAAGTCTTTACCGATTATAGGAAACACGTATCCAAGCTTATAATCTTGTGCAGTTGTCGCTATGGCTAGTTCTCTTCCGCATAGAATTCCAACAAATACCCATGTCGTAGACATTGGAATATCGTTGTATTGCTTAAAGTATAGAAGAATAAATGCATAAACACCGTCAATGATTGTAGCCGATCTCACAAATCTAGTTCCCGTTTTATCAAGAACTATCTTTTGTATACGACCACCTTTTTCATAAAAAATATAAAACAGTAATACTGTGCATAAAGTCATTATAGCAACAAGCATCATTAACGGTAAGTCTCTCGGAAGAAATACTGCGATGTTAGCCATATCATGAGAAAGCCATGTATACCAAAGAAATCCCGTTGTCAGCCATTGAAAGACTCTCCATTGTTTAATGTGTTCAACTTTGTCAAATTTCTCATTAATAAAACGCGATAACATAACCCAAATTGCATAAGCAATAACTGCAGCTAGTGCGTATCCAATAACAGATTTAATAAGAACTTTTTCAAGAATAACAGTTGATGCAAATGCAGATAAAACTAAAAATGTAGTTGATACAGGAACACCAAATCTAGTTAGCAATAAAAGGAATCCAGGGGCTGCTGCGTGATACCATTTAATTTCTTGAAATGGAATTTGATTTAATCGACCGTAAGAAATATCTCCGTGAATGTACCAACCGTAAAATAATGTAAGACATAATACTAATGATGCAGAGCCTGCTAGTATATACCATTCAAATTTTTCAGAATTAGACGCTATAAATGTACCTAAGGTTTGAACACTATCATTCGCAATAACGGAATATGCTGCTAACGTAAAACCTATTATCATATAGAGGTAAGTGATTTCCATGCCTATATATCCTTTATATCAATTTTGATTGTGGAACTTAATCTAACTGAGATATAATTATAAGAAAGATACATTGCTTCAATGAATTTCATTGCAGAAAAAAGCAATATTCCCATAGAAAAAAAGAAATTAGATTCAGTTAATTCGTATTTGATTCATGTAC
>Ga0208277_1001737_pt1 | contig 12579 bp, 14 predicted proteins | sample ETNtaG_5_FD_185782 | JGI IMG/M metagenome (GOLD analysis project Ga0208277, IMG submission 185782) | Marine microbial and viral communities from oxygen minimum zone, Eastern Pacific Ocean - ETNP201406SV205 (SPAdes) (version 2) | ecosystem: Environmental > Aquatic > Marine > Oceanic ...
CGTGGTGGTGGTGTGCGTGGCCTCCACCCATCTTGAGTACGACCATGTCGAAATCATGTCCATCTTCATCTTCGAATTCGAGAACAACTTCTCCCTTTTCTAATTCGTAAATTACGATAACAAAATCAGTTGGACAACCATTAGGGTTTGTGATTGTCTCCATAGGCGAAGCATGCCCATGTCCTTCATGGGCATCATGTTCGTCATGATCCTCCTCACCATGTTCGTCATGATCATCCTCACCATGTTCGTCATGATCATCCTCACCATGTTCGTCATGATCATCATCCATAACTGGGAACGACATATTATATGTTACATGTTCTGCATGAAGTTCAGTCATTGATTCCCGATCCATAACTAGAGTAGCATTCTCAAAAGGACCCTCATTGAGATGTTCGCATAGTTCTCCGACAAGTAATGATTCGTAATCGAGGGCTGTTTCGCCAGAAGGCATAGCATGAGTTGAAACAGATGTAGGGGCAGCGACACTAAGTCCAGTCAGTGTAGATTCTACCCACGGTTCAAGTCCTAAACCATGATAAAAGAAAACATCAGCATCTTGTAATCGTAGTATATCTGTGGCTGTAGGCTCATAATCGTGTACAGGAGTATTAGTTGGACTAAGTAATTCTACCTCGATCAAATCTCCACCAACTGCGGATAACAATTGTTCAACGTGGTATGTTGATGCAATTACTTTCCCTAAGTATTCTTGATCTTGATCAGATACTTCTTCCAAAGTTCCACCGAGACACCCAGCTAGGCTAGACATTACCATAATCAAACTGGCCATTAGTACTCTCAAGGTTCTACTATTCATGGCCTCGCGAACATTATTAGATATTTAATATATGTTAATAATTAGAAAAGTCGTAATTATTATTACTGTGTATGAAATCGCAAAATTATGAGTCGAATAGTGTCGTTTAGTACCGATAATGAATTCGCAGAGCGCCTAGATGAAATGGTCGTCAATTCAGGTTATAAGAACAGGAGCATGTTTCTTAGAGAAGCCAGCATCAACTTCTATGAAAAGAATTTACGAGGTGAATTGAATCATATGTCACCTGACATTCTAATAGAAGGTACAGCAGTAGTATACTTCCAGCACGATGTTGAACATAAATTATCAGAAATTAGACATTCAGGGACTGTAACAGTATCATCCTATCACCATAATTGTCTACCAAACAGTCATTCATGTGTTGATATTATGCAAGTCAGCGGTTTATCTGGTTCAGTCAAACAAATGGTTTCAGATTTACGAAATATCAATCAAGTAGATAGAGTGGAATTTGTAATAGCTCCTGATCGAGATGAAGGATGCTGTTAATTATCCAACAATCTTAGAAATTTTTCCTGTGCAACCTTCTTCGGAACAGAAACCAGCACATCGAGTACGTCCATTACTCATAACGATTAATTTCCCATCTCTGATGGGGCCATATGTTTTGCATTTTAGACAGAACCCTTCGTATGACATGATTGATCGGAGATTAGGAGAGATTTGAATGATACGGAGATTGTTGAAAAAATATTCAATTTATCTCTAGAGTAGGGGGTATTCGGCATTAATTTGAGTAATTTTGCGTTTTTCAAAAATAATCAATAGACTGCTCTAATATTTGGTATTAAATATAAATTAAAAATATAAACAATGGCCGATAATGTACGTTATCGGCCCTACTATAGTCGAGAAATTAGTAATAACAGTAAATTGTGATTTAATGTAATGTGCAACTAGTAGAATCAATTCTACCAGTAAAATATTCCATTATATGTAAATTAATATTTATAGAATTATTTCTAACTATTTGATTTTACAATTGACTATGGTGAATTGTCATTTTAACCGGATTATCTCCTGGCATTAAGCACCATCCATCGGCACTGTTCGTTCTCAAGATGTTTAGATCTGCAACTCCGCCTTCAATCAATTTCCCAACACCCTCCTTTCCATTTACAGTAGATGCTGCATTTGCAGTCACTGCTATTAGTGCAGCTATTGGTGGGATTCTCATCCTATGTACTGCTAAACTGCCTACGAAAGGAATAGATAGACTTCTGCAATTTGGATTAAAATCGCTAGCTAAGGACCATTTCCATCCTTCTTCGATGCAACGCGTAAGATCAGTGGTAAAGGAATCTCCATGGACATAAGGTGTACCTGGGAGGAATCCAGTGTTTACATCTGCATTAGATGCTTTAGCTCTAGCATCATCTGAAGAAAATCCAGCGTGGTCTGCAGTTTTAGCACCCAATTCGGATGCTAGAGTGAGGCCTCCTCCATCGGTAAATTCGTCAACATGTAAACGAATATCAAGTCCATGTTGCATTGATGCACGACATATTTCATCAGTTGTTTCAATTGAAAACCATCCCGGTTCACAGAATACATCAACATAACTAGCAATTCCTTGATCTATAATTGCTGGAATTTGTTCATCAATAAGATGCCGATTCCAATTATTTTTGTCTACTTGTTCGGGATATGCATGTGCTCCTAACCAAGTATGGTGGAGTGATACTCCATTATTCTCTAATGATGAAGATGCCTGTAACAATCTTAATTCTGTTTCTAAATCTAATCCATATCCACTCTTTGCTTCTAAAGTCGTAGTGCCCAAATTATGTGCTCTTTTCAATCGTGATTTGCCAATTTCAATTAATCGATTTAAAGACGCTTTTTGCGTTGCTGAAACAGTAGATGCAATACCTAATCCTTGTTCTGAAATTTGTCTATATGACATCCCACTCAGTTTCATAGCCATCTCATTGGAACGATCTCCGTCCCATAGAAGGTGCGTATGTGCATCAACAAATCCAGGAATAATTGCTGCACCTTCAACATCGATATAATTGAGATTATCATTTGAACCAGAAGGTAATCCCCATTCTAGTTTCATTTCTTCATTGGTGGAAAATTTAACGATCATCCCATCTTTGATATGCATAGCCAAATCTTCGGTAACATGTGCATCTCTATTTAGCATTAATTCGCCATCTATTCGTCCATTATTTTCATTGGATTTACTGAGATGAGCGACCTCCGATGCACCAACAATAACCGTGTCCATGCCCGTCGATAGCGTCAAGGCTTGAAATGGATGCGGTCATCCGAGTCACATGGCGCAGGGGTGGATACTAGGGATTGAGAGCACCGCCCATACATTCTCATTTGGCGCAGTAACAACAGACGGAACGCCAATTCCCTCAGCATCATCCATCATTCGTCCAGTTGAAGGCGGGATTCATCCTAGAGAAGCGGCAGATCATCATAGTGAGATATCCGGTGAATTGCTACGACGTTTACTTGTTGAACAGGATTTGATGATGGATGATTTAGAAGGCGTTGCATTTAGCCAAGGACCCGGATTAGGCCCCTGTCTTAGAGTAGGTGCATCTGTTGCACGAGCTATTTCTACTTCACGTAAAGTTCCATTGTTAGGTGTGAATCATTGTGTTGCTCATATCGAAATTGGACGTGCAATTTGTGGATGTGATGACCCTGTTCTTTTGTATGTTAGTGGAGGTAATACCCAAGTAATTGCAAGACTAGATGGTAGATATAGGGTATTGGGTGAAACATTGGATATTGGAATTGGAAATATGTTGGATAAATTTGCTAGACACCACGGTTTCCCCTTTCCAGGTGGACCCGAAATTGAACGGGCTGCGTTAAGATATTTAGATACCATAAGTCATCCTTCAATTGAAAATTTAGAGCTACCTTATGCAGTACAAGGAATGGATCTTGCCTTCTCTGGATTATTAAATGCGGCAGATACATTAGTCCAAAAAGGAGCATCCTTTGAATCAGTTTGTTGGTCATTACAAGAACATGCTTTCGCTGCATGTATTGAAGTTGCAGAACGAGCCTTAGCTCATACTGGAAAATCTGAACTTCTTCTTGGCGGTGGTGTTGCTTGTAATGAAAGAATTAGAGAGATGACTTCAATAATGTGTGATGAAAGAGGTGCTACTGGCCATTGGCCTCCAAAGATGTATTGTGTAGATAATGGAACAATGATTGCTCTTCTTGGACGCTTACAACTAATTTCAGCAGGCCCCACTGAATTGATAGATTCGGCTGTTGACCAGATGTTGAGAACTGATATGACTGCAATTGCATGGTCTTGATCCTAGGAAGCCTTTAGAGGGGGCATTATACGGATTGGGTATTGGAGGTCGAGTTCTGGCACGTAGAGGTAAGGGTGGACAAAGGAGAGCTCCTCCTCGACCACGTCCTCAAACACCAACACCTCCACAAGGTTTTACACCACCTGTCGCAGAAACTACACCTGCAAATATCGTTCCAAAATCTGCTACGACGTCTCCAGTGACTCCAGTACAGAAGCAGTATGGTGACATTGTTGCAGATACACCTGAAGAACCAGAAGTGGTTGAAGTTGTTGAAGAAATTGAGGTACCTGCTCCGGAGGTTGTAGATGAAAATCCAGTTGCTGCAGCTGAAGGGACAACTATTCAGGATGGTGCTGATCGTAAATCACTTGGATTAACTAGTCTTGAAACCACAGTCGTGGAGACAGTAGTCGAAGTAGAATCTGACGAGGACCGAACATCTAATTTATTGAAAGATGCTCAAGCATTTGCAAAATCTAAAGGATATGGGGCTCAAATAGCCACTTCTGTTCCTGCTCCCGAACCGGTTGAAGAAAAGAAGGAGCGAACTCCACGTAGGATTTCTAAGGCAAAAAAGAATAATCAACGCGTCGAACAACGTGCTACTCGAGCCCGTCGATTAAATCGATCAAGACATGTTGAATATAGATATGAAATGAGGGCTTTATTGAAAGAAATTGAGGTCTCTCCAGAACAACATTCTGTTTTGCTAGGAACAATTTGGGCGAAGGGCGAACGGCAAGATGTTAACGCAGCTAAGGAATTTGTTCGTGAAAGAGTATCTTCTGGAGCAATAACTGAGGAGCAGTGTGAACGTTTACTTTCTATCATTGATTCATATACAACTCGTAGATGAACGACAGGATGATGTTCATTACCCCTATGCCAATTCATGGATTCGGACCAACCTCGGGGTCGGACCCTAGGCGGAATTGATTTTCCAGGGGTGCCAATTTCAACTGATTCTTCATCTGGTACACCTCCGTATACACGTGGTATCCATGAAGAAATGTATCGAACTCGAAGATGGACAATGAGACAATATGCTGGATTTTCAACAGCAGAAGCAACAAATGAGCGTTTCAAATTACTACTAAATGAAGGGCAAAAAGGCCTCAGTGTTGCATTTGATTTACCTACACAGTTGGGTATGGATAGCGATGACGACCTCTCTTTTGGCGAAGTAGGAAAGGTTGGTGTGGCAATTGATTCAATTGATGACATGAGATTATTATTTGATGGGATCAATTTAGGCGAAGTATCTACATCCATGACAATTAATGCACCTGCATCGATATTGTTTGCCCTATATGTTGCAGTAGCAGATGAACAAGGAGTCTCTAGAGATAAACTTCGAGGTACAATCCAAAATGATATTCTCAAAGAATATATTGCTCGTGGTCTCTATGTTTTCCCTCCTGAACCGAGTTTGAGATTAACTACAGATGTAATGCAATGGTGTGCACAAAACACCCCTATGTGGAATACAATTTCAATCAGCGGCTATCATATACGTGAAGCAGGTTCTACAGCAATCGAAGAAGTAGCCTTTACACTTTCAAATGCTATTGAATATGTGGATGCAGCAATTGATTCAGGCCTAGATATTGATTCATTTGCTCCAAGAATATCATTTTTCTTTGGATGCCATAATGACTTTTTTGAAGAAATAGCTAAATTTCGTGCAGCGCGTGAATTATGGCATAATATTGTTTCAGAACGATATAATCCAATTAATCCTAAATCATCTCAACTTCGATTCCATACACAAACTGCTGGTGTTTCATTGACTGCTCAACAACCTATGAATAATGTTGTTAGAGTTGCTTACCAAGCTATGGCTGCTGTATTAGGTGGGACACAATCATTACACACTAATGCATTTGATGAAGCACTTGGATTACCTACAGAAGATTCTGTGAAGATTGCACTTCGTACTCAACAGATAATCAGTGAAGAAACTGGAGTTCCAGAGGTAGTCGATCCCTTGTCTGGTTCTGTACATATTGAATACCTCACTGGACAGATTCGTGATCAAGCATCCAAGAAAATAGATGAGATATTACAAAATGGTGGTGCAATGGCTGGAATAGAAAGGGGTTATCAGCAACGTGCAATTCATGATTCAGCCTGGACTCAACTATCAGATATTGAGTCAGGTGAAAGAAAGATCATTGGAGTCAATCATGCAACTGATAATTCAGAAATTATCGATGCAGGACAGAAATTAAATCCTGAAAATGTAAAGAATCAAATTGAGAGATTGAAATTACATCGAATGTCAAGAAATGAAGATGATGTAAATGATTGTTTGAAAAAATTGACTATTGCATGTGATTCTGATGGACAATTATTTCCTCATATTTTGAATGCAGTGAAATGTGGAGCTACAGTTGGTGAAATAATGAATGCAATGAAATCAATATTCGGGACCTGGCGTGCTCCCAGTGGAATTTAGGTGAAATTATGGGTATTGAAATTGACCATATCGGAATTGCAGTAAATAATTTAGATACTCGTACTCCATTTTGGGTTGCATTAGGCTTAATTTTAGGTGAAGATGAAGACTTACCAAATGATGGAGTAGTTGCTCGTTTTTTATCTACAAGTGGTGAATCAGATATTGCTCCTCGCATAGAATTACTTCAAGCCACAGGTCCTGAAACCCCAATTGGTCGATTTATTGAGCGTCGTGGGGAAGGGATACAACAAATCGCATTTAGGGTAGATGATATACAATCTACAATTGAAATCTTAATGGATAACGGCGTTAATATGATTGATGAAAATCCAAGGAAAGGCGCCCATGGTTCATTGATAGCATTTGTCCATCCTAAGTCTACAGGTGGAGTTCTTGTTGAGATTGTTCAACGAACTTAAATCCCGATGGAGTAAAATGGACCGGATGGTTCCGAGGGTATGATGCAATCAATATTGACTCCCATTTCCGACACTATTTCATCCATAGAATCAGATGCAGTGAGGGGTTTGATTGACAATCTTGCCAATGCTTTAGATTCATTGCGATCTGAAGGTACAATTTCTAATGATGCATATCTTGATGCAGGAGCAATCCAAGGTGGAATGATGATGATTGCTAACCTAATTGATGCTGGAATTGATAGAACTGAATTAGCAGTTCACATGTCTGGACTTGTTTCAAGATCTAATCGAGTAGAAGAAGCTCATCCAGGTCTTAGTGCAGCGGTTGAATCTGTTTTGTCTTGAGGTGAAAAATGAATTCTCCTCTACTGATAGTAGACGGGGTCTCTAAAAATTTTGGAGATATAGCAGCGCTTTCGGATGTAAGTATACAATTAAACAAAGGTGAGATAGTTGGATTAGTTGGAGGAAATGGAGCAGGAAAAACCACTCTTCTAAGATTATTATGTGGGGTCTATCGTCCAACAAATGGCTCAGTACGTTTTGTCGACGATGGTGAAAATAAACCAGTAGATGAGGTAAGAGGGAGGCTAGGAGTAGTACCTGAATCAACTGGATTGTATAGTCGATTAACCGCATGGGAAAATATTCGTTATCATACTAGAATTCATGGACGTGATGATGAAAAGTCTTGGAATCGAACACATCGATTTGCTAAATCTCTTGATATTGTTGATGAATTACATCGACCAACTCGTGGATTTTCACGAGGTATGCGTCAAAAGATTGCATTAATTCGTGCGATAGCTCATGGTCCTGATTTGTTATTATTGGATGAACCCACAGCAGGATTAGATGTTACAAGTGCTAGAAAAGTAAGAGATTTAGTTCGTCAACTTGGGGATGATGGAGGCACTGTAATTTACAGTACCCATATGTTATCTGAAGCCCAGAGGATATGTGATAGAATTATCATACTACACAATGGAACTGTGAGAGCAGATGGTTCACCAAATGAATTACTGCAGATGACCTCCACAATTGATCTTGAAGATGCATATGTCTCATTGACTAGTGATGTGGCACGGTCAAATCCAATTGATAAAGAATCAACAGTGTCTAGTATTCTTTTAGGAATCTTTTCTAGGAAAAATCGCACAAATGATAGAGGTGAGGATGAATGAATCGACCTCAAGTTGTTTGGACTGTAACTACCAAAGAATTGTTAGATTTTGTCAGAGATTGGAGAACTTTAGCAGCAATGTTACTTGTTCCATTAATTCTTTTTCCAATTATTTTTGTTGCTGTACCTATGTTTTTACAGGGCGAGGCAGAAGAATTAGGAGAATATTCAGTTTCAGTTCATTTGGTTATCGATCAAGATGCAGATATGCCTAATGAATTACTTGACTTACTCAATTCATCTTCTGTAATCGTTGAATCTGTTGAAGCCAATTTTGATAGAAATATTTCCCTTTCAAATCATTCTACATTTAGAGAAGATGCGTCATTATCTATTCGTAATGGTGTATTAGATGCGGTATTACTACTTCGTACAGGGAGTGGAAATGCAACAGAAAATTGGGAATATGTGATATTTTCAGATAGCACTGATGAATTATCTAGAGAAGCTAGAACTAGATTATTGAATCAAATTGATATTTGGGAAGATGAAATAATTGATACTACATTATCTCAAAACCAATTACAACGAGATGATGTATACGATCCGGTTACTTGGGATGGTACTGTAGGTGATGCTGATATTGCTACTACTGGAGAGCAAGCTGCATTCACATTTGCTTTATTTGTTCCATTTATAATTTCATTGTGGACTGCAACATCTGCAGTTCAACCTTCTATTGATTTGACTGCTGGAGAACGTGAAAGAGGGACATTGGAAGCATTATTGACAACTCCAATTGCAAGATCTGATTTAATGTGGGGGAAATGGCTAGCTGTCGCGATAATTGCTAGTGCATCAGTACTATTGCAATTAGTAGGGCTTTTCGTAGCCATTAGATTCCTCGCAGCAGGTATCCTAACACCTCCAACAGTATCGATTGTTGGCTGGATTCTATTCGTAGTGACAATTTTGCTTTTCGCAATTTTTGTTGTTGCAGTGGAGATGGCTATGGCTATGAGGGCAAGATCAGTAAAAGAAGCCGGATCGACACTTGGTCCAATGGTCATATTATTCATTGGCCCCGCATTATTTGCACAATTTGTCAATATGGAAAATATTGAAGCATGGTGGTTCATTGCTCCAATATTCAATATTTGTTTAGGGATGAGGGCATCATTATTGGGCGACGTTTCTTATATTCATGCGATTTTATGGATGGGAAGTAGTCTTCTCTATGCTTTGGTAGCAACTGGGTGGGCTTCTAGGCAATTCAATAGGGAAGACTTGGTTGAAAGCATATCTTGATATTACTGTAGTAATACTATGGTATTATTACCTATTGTATGGACCGCTAAATATGCCCAAGGTTAGTCTTGACATGCCTCAGCAAATTGTAGAGGACTTGAAGAAACATGTTGGAGATGAAAAAAAGTATGTTAGTTTAGCAGATGCAATAAGGACCGCATGCAGGAAATTATTGGATCAATTAGATGAAATTGATGCACGTCACGGAAGATTGGAGGAATAATTATGGCTGATAGGGATGAAGCAGAACAAGCTGTAAAGACAATTTTAGAATATCTTGAATCAGATGCTTCTCGAGAAGGTCTTCAAGAAACGCCTAAGAGAGTAATTGATTCATTTGATGAAATATTTTCTGGATACAAATTAGATCCTTCTGATGTATTGTCATCGACATTTAACGCTGAAGGTTATGATGGTATTGTTTTGTTACGAGATATTGAATTTCATTCAACTTGTGAACATCATTTACAACCATTTAGTGGTAAGGCACATGTTGCATACATTCCTGTCGACAGAATAGTGGGAATTAGTAAATTAGCACGACTTGTAGATATGCACGCTAGACGTTTACAGAATCAAGAGAGAATTACCAAATCTGTCGCAGATGATTTAGAGACTCACATTTCTCCATTGGGATGCGCTGTTATTGTAGAAGCCCGTCACGGTTGTATGCGGTGTCGTGGTGTTGCTAAGCAAAATGCTGTGATGACAACTAGTACGATGAAGGGTGTTTTTTTCGATAAATCTGATGCACGCGCTGAATTAATGCAATTAATTCAATCTAGGCCTTTAGATGGTTGATGTGATTTGATGAATAACGATCAATTGTATTATGATTCATTGATAGCACAAGGCCATCCACCTAATCATGCGTTACATTATACTCGAATGTATTATCCCAATTTCTATCCAAATATGGTTCAACAGATTACAAGTCCAACAATGAATTACTATGTTCCAGTAGTGCAGGAAACAAAGAAGGATCAAACTGTATTAATTGTAATTGGAGTAGTAATTTTTGCAATAGTTGTTGTTGCAATGTTGATTATTGCGGGAATCGCTTCTGTACTAATATTTGATACAGCAGATAATACTCCTGAGTTTGGATTTCGACATGATGTTTCTAATCAATTATTTGAAGATCTAGGGAATAATATTGCACCATACGATTCTAATGATTATCCTGATTTTAGTAGTGTAGTATACATTGAAGGAACTGCATCTGATGGTGAGGTCTATTCTGGTTCAGGAGTAATTATTGGAGAAAGTTGGGTGTTAACTGCAGCACATGTTGTAGAAGGAATGAAAGTATCAGAGACAAATATTTGGTTTGGAAATGATTACAAATCTGCCGAACAAATTTCAATTTCTGGTTATTACATCCATCCTGGATGGCCAGTTGCAAATAAATTTTCATCATCTGAAATCAATGAAATTATGGAAGATGGAACAGATATTGCATTAATTGAATTATCAGAACCAATAGATGTGAATTCATTTACTGTTGCTAGTTGGAATAATGATAGTACTTTCATAGCGGCAAATGATATGCTCGATTCTACGATTTTTATCTCGGGTTTCGGGGATTATAATCAGGGAACTTCTATGTGTACTGATTATTGCTTAGATTCAGATGGAGTATATTCCAAAAGAAGGGCTTGGGAAAATAAACTAGATCGAGTTGTACTAGATATTGATTCATCTGTTGATTTTGATGAGAAAAATACATGGAAAGGAGGATGGATTGTATACGATTTTGATAGTCCCTCATCTGATAATAATGCTCTTGCTAAGGGCGAGACATACAATTTTGCTCAAGGTGATTATTCGTATGGTGGCCCAGGAGATAGTAGTCGCGAACCTACTACTCTTGAGGGGACAAGTGTAGCAGGTGATTCCGGAGGCCCAACATTTGCATTTATAGACGGAAAATGGCAAGTTATCGGTTTGACGTCTCACGGTAGTGAAGCAGCAAATTATGGTGATGTTGCATTCAATACTGCTGTTTCTGCTCATACTGAATGGATATGTAGTCATGAATCCTCAAATGTAATTCCAGGGTGTTAATATGGTTGAAGCAAAATATCCAATTGTTGAGATTTTTCATTCTGTCCAAGGCGAGGGATTTCATACAGGCGTACCACATGTATTCGTTCGATTTGGTAATTGTAATCTAAGATGTGAATGGTGCGATACAGATTTTCTCAAATATGACGAAATGGAGTTAAATGATATTGTGGACAAGGTTCTTTCATTCAATTGTAATCGAGTAATTTTCACAGGTGGCGAACCTTCTATGCAGGATTTATCAACAATTGGAGCTGCATTGAAACAACATGGTATTCACTTATCAATCGAAACAAATGGAACAATTACTGTTGATCCAATTATTGACTGGATTTGTGTATCTCCAAAGGATCAAATGTACCCTAATTCCGTTATTCGTCAAAGGCAAGGAGATGAGTTGAAGGTAGTTTATTGTGGACAAGATTTGTCGATGTATGATGAACTTAAATCAGGATTCTCGCACCATTATATTCAACCACTATACATGGAAAATGAGAGTGTTGAATCTAATGGAAAGAGCTTCCAAATTGTTGAAGATTTAGTAAAATCATCTCCCGGTTGGAGATTGTCTTTACAAACTCACAAATGGATGGGTGTATTGTGATGTCTTCTAGAGCAGTAATGGCTTTGTCTGGTGGTATGGATTCCACTTCATTACTCCTTAGATTACTGACAGAAGGATATACTGTAACTTGTATTAGTTATCGATATGGTCAAAAACATTCGATTGAGATTGAAAAAGCAACTGAAAACATCAATCGATTATTATTTCATGGATTTAACGTAAATCATAAGATTATTGATCTTAGTTCAGCAATGGGTTCATTCTATTCTGCTTTAACTGATGAAAATTATGATGTTCCAGAAGGACATTATGAAGAAGAACAAATGAAACAAACTGTGGTACCTAATCGGAATGCAATTTTCTCTTCAATTTTGTATGGAATGGCATTGAGTATATCTACAATTGAAGATACTGAAGTGGTTATTGCATTGGGTGTTCATAGCGGGGATCATGCAATATATCCCGATTGTAGGCCTGAATTTTACAA
>Ga0208277_1001739_pt1 | contig 12560 bp, 12 predicted proteins | sample ETNtaG_5_FD_185782 | JGI IMG/M metagenome (GOLD analysis project Ga0208277, IMG submission 185782) | Marine microbial and viral communities from oxygen minimum zone, Eastern Pacific Ocean - ETNP201406SV205 (SPAdes) (version 2) | ecosystem: Environmental > Aquatic > Marine > Oceanic ...
GAACCAAAGCGCGCCATCGGGTGCGTACGCCATGTCCGACAGCCCCAAGTAGGGTTGGGACCCAAGGCCAGTGCTCAGCACTTTGAAATCACTTTGCCCAGTCAATTCGATCAGACCATGACGATAATCAACTGCAATGTGCCTCCCATCTGGCGCAATGCGCATGGCATGCGGTTCTCCATCGATCTGATGGGCCAATGACCAATCCCCTTCTGGGGAAACTTTAAATACTCGACCATAAGGGACGTCTGATAGCCACAGGTTGCCGTCCGCGTCAAAGAAAGCAGCCTCAAGGAATGAGTGCATGGATTGGCCGGGGCGGGTCATCTTAGCCCAGGCCGATGGTTCGCCCATGTGGCGGTATTCTTCTGGCAGACGAAAGGCCGGAACTGCGGTTAATTTGAAGGTCATACCACCACTCCCTCTGCGAATAGTCTGTCAATCTCAGCTGGGCTCAGCCCTGCACTTTCCAAGATGTTCCGGCTGTGCTGTCCTAACATTGGCGGTGCAACAGTTAATTCAGGGCCACCTTGGCTCATTTGATATGCCGCGAGCGGCAAGGTAATATCTGCATCATCCGGTGAATTCTTAAAGTAACCACGGGCCGAGATTTGGTTGGTGGCTACGGCCTCTTCTAAGGTAGTAACGCGCTCGGCGGGAATATCGCTGAGTTCAAAGTGTTTTTGCCAAGCCGCTGCACTTTTTTGCATCAACACTTCGCTAATCTCCGAACTCATTGTATCGGAGTGCATCCAAACATCCTCCCAAGTCTGTATGTCAGCTAGGAGGGGTATATCATACCCAAGATCTTTGAAACAAGTCCCCAGCTTGCGGTATTGGGACGGCTTGAAAGCCCCTAAAATCAAAGTACCTTCGGCGGTTTCATAGGTCTGAAGACCAGCTTCAAAACGCTTAGGTGCATCTGGCGCCATCTGTTTAGCCGCAGCCTCGGGGCCCATTAGGCTCAACGCCACCTCTAGCATAGAGGCGCTTATATAACAGCCCTCGCCAGTCCGTTGGCGTTGCAAGAGTGCTGCGGCAATTGCGAAGGCGGCCGAGTACCCAGCCGCATAATCCACAAACGATAGCCCTGGCTTTACGCCATTGCATTGCGCAACCGTGCCAGAGGCGGCTTGGATAGTATTGTCATAAGCTCCTTTGAACGCCTTGGGCCCTACGTCACCATAGCCTGTCATCGCACAATAAATTATTTTGGGATTGTGGGTCTTGATGTCGTCGTAACCCAAACCAAGGTTTTGCAATGTGCCGGTTGCATAGTTTTCTATTAAGACATCTGCGTTCTTCACGATATGCAACATAGCTTCGCGTCCCTGCTTGGTTCGAATATCCAGTGCCAGGGATTTCTTGTTGCCGGCCTGCACTTGATAGGTCAGCCCAATACCTTTATCATTGAGCGTTGAAAGCGGGCCGCGACTTCGTGCGCAGTCTGGTAAATCTGGGATCTCGACCTTGATCACATCAGCACCAAGCAAGGCAAATTGATAACCGCAGAATGGGGCTGCGAGAACCTGAGAAATCTCAATGATCTTTATGCCATGCAATGCGCCGTTCAAACCTAGTCTCCTGACGAGTGAACTTACCAAGAAATGGACTTGAGTTCTGCTCTATTGTTTTATATACAAAACTTAGTTCAGCATGCAAGACGGAATATCAGTAATGTCCAGCATACTACATCGGACCTTAGAATTGACCCCACCCACTGCTGTTGCGGGGGAGGGTAACTATTTAATTGATGATGCTGGAAAGCGCTATTTGGATGCCTGCGGTGGAGCTGCTGTATCCTGCCTCGGTCATGACAATGCAAAAGTGCGCGAAGCGCTAAAGGCTCAATTGGACAATATAGCCTTTACCCATAGTGGGTTCTTTACCAACCGACCAGCAGAAGAGCTGGCACAGTTTCTAATCGATCGCGCACCTAAAGGAACCGGACTGGGTCGCATTATGTTTCTAGGGAGCGGGTCCGAAGCGATGGAGGCTTCGCTTAAACTGGCCCGCCAATACCATTTAGAACGCGGCGAACCCCAACGTAGCAATATCATTGCCCGCGCGCCATCCTATCACGGCAACACTCTGGGTGCTTTGGCTACGGGCGGTCACGCAGGTCGGCGTCGACCGTTTCAGCCTTTGCTTATGAATGTCAGTCATATTGACGCGGCCTACGAGTACCGTATGCGGCGCGAAAGAGAGGCCGAGTTGGATTTTGCCTTGCGTATGGCTAACCTTTTGGAAGAGGAAATCCAGAGGCTGGGCGCCGATACCGTCATGGCATTTGTGGCAGAACCTGTCGTCGGTGCGTCACTCGGTACGCAGCCCGCGCCTGCGGGATACTTCAAACGTATCCGCGAGATTTGTGACACTTATGGCGTACTTTTTATTGCGGATGAGGTGATGTGTGGCATGGGTCGCACCGGAAGTCTATTTGCATTAGAGCAAGAAGGCATAGCCGCAGATATTACTACTTTGGCAAAGGGCCTTGGTGCTGGCTATCAGCCGATTGCAGCCGTTATGGCGGCGGAAAATGTCATTCGCATTATAAAGGACGGTAGCGGAACGCTTTGGAACGGTCATACTTATATGTCTCACGCCATCGCCACCGCTGGTGCACTAGCCGTGCAACAAGTGATCGAAGAAGAAAACCTGTTGTCAAATGTCCGCACGCGTGGTGACCAGTTGCGCGAGGGCCTGCAAACCCGGCTCGGCCAACACCCACATGTCGGAGATCTTCGCGGACGTGGTCTTTTCTGGACGGCAGAACTAGTGCAGGACCGCGCAACCAAAAAGCCCTTTGATGCGACGCTTGGTCTTGCCCCAAAGGTACAAAAAACAGCGCTTGATTTGGGCTTAATGTGCTACCCCTCTCAAGGGTGTGCCGATGGAACGCAAGGCGATCATGTGTTACTTGCCCCCGCCTATACTTCGACACGTGAAGAGATCGAGACCATCTGCGATCTGATCACTCAGGCAATAGAGATAGCGCTCGCCTGACGAGGTACGCAGTATTCTTGGGCTTTGCTGAATATCAGTTGGGGCCTTCATATCCTAACTCGCGCGAGATACGCAGTGCTGTTGCCTTGGTCTCGGGCAAGTAAAAGCTCTCGAGTTTATCAAAATCAAAACCGCTATCTGGGCCAGAGAGATTGACACAGGCCACAACATTACCTGCTTGATCCCAAACTGGAACCGCAATGCTGGAACCTCCTGGCTCTCGGAATCCATGGGAGACTACGAAACCATCTGTCCGAACCTGATCAACCCGGGCCTTAAGCGTCTGGAAACTTGTGGGCGTGTGTTCGGTGATCGAGGGCATATCCAGACCTTTGCAAAAAGCAGCCAGTTCGGCATCGCTCTTTCCCGACAAAAGGCACCATCCGATTGCGGTGGCATAGGCTTCAACCCGCTTCCCCGTGACCATGTTTGAGACAAAACCCGAACGCGCCTGATGGCTGCCAAGATAGAGGACATTATGCCCCTCAAGCACACTCAGATGAGTACTGACACCCGTCGTATCCCGCAACTGCGCCAGCAAAGGGCGCGCGATCGTGGTAATTGGCTGGTTGCTAAGATAGGCAAAGCCAAGGTTAAGTACCTTAGCCCCCAAGGTATAGGTATTCTTTTGCTCGCCATCTTTAAGAAACTCCATTTGCTTAAGCGTATAGACCAGCCGAAAGGCCGAAGAGCGGCTCAAGTCCATAGCGCGGGCAATTTCGCTCAGCGACATGGGAGTCTTGGCCGCACCAAGAATTTCAAGTATACGTAGACCGCGATGCAGCCCAGGGACAAAGTAGACATCATGGTTGGCAGATTCAGTCACAAGTTTCGTCAGCCTTTCAATTCACCGATTATTGATGTTTTATATACAAAACAACTAGCATTCAATAAGGGAAACGGAGAAACCGCATGACGCAAGATAATAGGTCCAACCTGCTAGAGGCGACCAATGAAGATACAAGCGGGCCGTTTTTCCCAATCTATTTTCAAGATGAGAGCCTTGAGGATCTCACGGTTCTGGGGCCTGGCATTGTTGGGGGCCCAAGCGGTCAGCACATTATTTTATGCGGGCGCGTTTTGGACCGCCATGGCGACCTAGCCAATGGGGTTCTAATGGAGTTCTGGCAAGCGAATGCAAAGGGCATCTACAACTCGCCTTCCAATGCAGGACATTCAGACCTTGATCCTTGGTTCAACGGCTATGGCCGCCTACGCAGCGCCAGTGGAGAGTATAAGTTTCGCACCATCATGCCCGGCCCGTCTGACAATCGCGCGCCTAATATCACCATTACACTATTTTCCGACGGGATTAGCCGCATTGTTACGCAGGTTTTCTTTGAGGGGCAGAAGGCCAACGAGACTGACCCTGTGCTGCAGCCTTTGGACATTGATGATCAGGCGCGTCTTATTGCGCGCCACGATGGGCGGACGGTTGATGGGGCCAAAGTTTACCTTTTGGATATCGTTATGGCTGGGGCAAATGAGACGCCCTTCTTTGACGATTTCGAGAGTTGAAAGGACAAGAAAGATGACTCAATTTGGACGTCAACTTGGAATTGGCCCAACTGACAATACTTCGGACCAGCGGACCCCGCGCAAACCTCTCCGCCTGATCCCAAGCGTGGCCAGAGAGAGCTTTGTTCCTATTGTGCCAGCCCGCTATGTCACTCGAACCCATGAGTGGGACATGACGCGCATCGCCCCCGGTCGTCCCCGTAGCGATGGAACGCCCATCGAGGTGACAGGAACGCTGCGGAATGAAAACGGAACGCCCATCCGTGATGCACTTATCGAAATTTGGAACGCTAACCACCATGGCCGGTATCGCCATGTTGAGGACGCCTCTGGGCTGCAGCTAGATGAGAACTTTTTTGGCATGGGTCGTGTGGTGACTGATGAAGATGGGAATTACCGTTTTTGGACTATTAGCCCAGGTGCTTATTTGGCACGGCCAGACATTGGACGCTGGCGGCCCAAGCATATTCACCTATCGGTAAGCGGTGGTTCTGCGCGGCTGATTACACAAATGTACTTTCCCGACGAGCCCAATAATGCATCGGACCCGATGGCGATTCTTATGGGCGATGGATTTGAAAACAACATTGGGAAACCCTATGAAACAATAGATTTGGATGTCGATGAAGGGTACCGGTTCGACATCGTGGTGGGTGGTCGCAACGCTACTTTCTTTGAATAGACTCAATTTTTAATCCGTCTCTACAAAATACCGTATTCGAACATTCCAGAAATAGCCTCTCTCGTGATTTTTTATTTTGATATAAAAACGATGTTTTCTATACTATACAAATCTAGGTTATCCAGCAAAATCTGGACTGCGAAAGTTACCCCGCTTTGTCGGCTAAATTCATGAGGTAAGCCACTGATGCCCCAAAAGATCCTGTTTATAATGTGTGATCAACTACGCTACGACTATCTTGGTTGCACAGGGCATCCCCACATCCGCACACCAAATATTGATGCCTTGGCAGCACGTGGCGTTCGTTTCGACCGCACTTATGTGCAATCCCCGATTTGCGGTCCCAGTCGGGCAAGCTTTTATACAGGCCGCTATACACGCTCGCACGGATCGTTGTGGAACGAGCATCCTTTGCGCGTGGGCGAAATGACATTGGGCGATCATCTGCGACCTTTGGGTATGCGCACCGTTTTGTGTGGTAAGTCCCATGCCACGCCTGACTGGGAAGGCATGAAACGGCTGGGCATAGAAGCCACAACCGCGATTGGCGCGTTGCTTGTGGAAGGCGGTTTTGAGGTTTGGGATCGCTGTGATGGGGTTGTACCCGACGGTGCTGAGAAACAGCCTAGCCACTACAACGACCATTTGGCCGATAAAGGCTATGATGGAGAAAACCCCTGGCACCATTGGGCCAATTCTGGGCGTGGCGAAGACGGAGAAATCCTTTCTGGTTGGTTATTGAAACATGCCTCTGAACCCGCGGCAGTAGCGGATGAAGATAGTGAAACTCCCTACACTACCACCCGTGCGATTGAATTCATGGAACAGGCAAAGGACGAGAGTTGGTGCCTACACCTGTCTTACATCAAACCCCATTGGCCCTATATCGTACCAGCGCCTTATCACGACATGTATGGACCTGAGCACATCATTCCGGTCAACCGCTCAAACTTAGAACGTCAGGATCCACACCCTTTGATGGCTGCCTATTACGATTATCGCTATGGCCGTGCGTTTAGCCGAGATGATGTGCGCGAGGCGGTAATTCCCGCTTATATGGGGCTGATCACCCAAATTGACGATCAAATCGGGCGTTTGATGTCCTATCTTAAGGAAAGCGGTCAGATAAACGACACTATGATTGTATTCACTTCCGACCACGGCGATTACCTTGGTGATCATTGGATGGGAGAAAAAGAACTATTCCACGACGCCTCTGCTCGGATCCCGTTAATTATCGTCGACCCGTCAGAAGAGGCGAATGTGACGCGCGGTTCAATCAGCCAGTCACTGACTGAGGCGATTGATCTTGTTCCAACTTTCTTGGAGTTTGCGGGTGGCGAGGTGCCTGATCATATTCTTGAAGGGCACTCACTACTGCCCGAGATATACGATACCGGGCAAACGCCCCGAGACTTTGTAATCTCGGAATACGACTATTCTGCTCGCCCGCATTTGCGGCAACTGTCCAAAGACACCAAGTCTTGCAGCCTGACCATGGTTTTTGATGGAAGATGGAAATTCATCTGGGTTGAAGGACATCGCCCTATGCTTTATGATTTAGAGACAGATCCAGAAGAGGTGGTGGACCTCGGTGACAGCAAGAAACATCAAACACAGATCGAGCGGATGCGTGAGATGATGTTTAATTGGGCGAGGCAGCAGCACACGCGAGTTGCGATATCGGACGCGCAGATCGAAACAGGCCGCTGTCACGATGATGCCGAGGACGGTGTCTATCTGGGCTTTTGGGACGAAACTGAACTGAATGCCTGGAGACAAAATCAGCCGGAGTAGGCAGTTTTGAGTAGATTGGCTTTACTGGAGATGCGGAATGAATAGTTTAACCAAACGCCTAGAGCGACTTTACGCCAGTGCTGTATATGACACGCTTCGTTCAATGGGACACGATAATTGCGTGCTCCCGCCAGGTATCGCAGCCCTTATTCCTGGCCAAAAATTGGCAGGCGAGATATTCACCATTGATGGACATTTCGAAGTTGGGCAAGACGCTAAAAAAACCCTGCTTGAATGGTCAACAGTCCTATCAAAAGCACCCTCTGGGAAAGTTCTTATTTGTCAGCCAAATACCCATGAAGTTGCATTGATGGGTGAGTTATCTTCGGAGGTACTGAAGAGAAAAGGTGTTCTCGGCTACATTGTTGATGGAGCTTCCCGTGACGTTTCATTTCTGTTAGAAAATGAATTTCCAACCTTTTGTAGATTTAATACACCAAAAGACATTGTTGGTCGCTGGGTTGCGAAAAGTATGGGTGAACCAATAGAAATTGGAGGAGTTAGAATTGTCAGTGGAGATTTCGTTCTTGCGGATATTGATGGTGTAGTCATCATACCAAGATCCGTGGCAGACGAAGCGATTACGGCAACTGAAGTGAAAGCTAGTACTGAGACTGAAATGCGTGCTGCTCTGATGGATGGTATGGACCCAGTGGATGCTTATAAGAAATATGGTGTATTCTAATCATCAAAGTCTGTAATTGCATTCCAAACCCAATGAAAAAAGACAAAGTATTCTTTATTAGGCGTAGGAAAAAGTGGTGCTCACTATGATCATGCTGGATACCATCCGCCACCAGAGATGGTACCTATGGGTGTCAACAAACTATCATGAGTTACGACTTCACCCGTCACATCGGGCAAGTCCACTTTGCCTGATTTCAGGCGTATCACGCTGGCCTCGGGTTGTGCTGTTTCGCCCAAATGGCCCAGGTCAGGTCGGCTCAGAACGCGAGCAGGAGCGATGCTTGCTGCGGCAATGACATCGGGTAGGGACCAACCAAGAGCTAGGAACTTGGTCATGACGTTTAGATTGTCATGCGCTGGGCCATCAATACAAAAAGCGTGGATATCTGAAGAAATAACATCGGGACGGAAGCCCGCGGCGTCCATTTTCCGCGCCGTATCCCAAGAAAACGATCCCATGCCATGGGCGATGTCGAAGATCACACCGCGTTCCCGTGCCGCCAATACTGCATCTCGCACACGGCCATCGCCGTGGCAGGGCGCATTGGGGAAGGGTCGGAAGCAATGGGTAAGTACATCACCCTTTCGCAGACGCGCTACCACTTCTGAATAAGAGGGCGGTGGTTCATCAATATGAACCATTAGCGGTAGTCCTGTTCTGTCCGCCACATCTTGCGCTACATCTAGAGGAGCAATTCCAGAAGGGCCAGAAGCATGGGCACCCAGACGTACTTTGATCCCAACGATCACGCCAGGATGAGCATTAGCCACAGCTGCAGCTTCGCGCGCAGCCATTAGGCGCATATCATGGCTTTCGCCGACCATGATAGTACCGCCAAAAGCATAGATCCCAGCAAAGGAGACATGCAGATATGCTAGGATACGCACCCTTGAGCGATCTATAACATGCTCCCGGAAACCTATGAAATTCCCTGGCCCCGCGCTACCCGCATCGATAAGTGTTGTACAGGCGGACTTATCCGCGAAATTTTCAGGCTTCACCCCAAGAGAGGTACCACCCCAGTAGACGTGTACGTGCAAATCAATCATGCCCGGCGTTACGATACAGTCGGTGCAATCAATCACCTCTGCTCCATCAAGTGCAGGCACGTCGAGGCCCAGTATTTTATCTTTTCCGATAACTAGATCGGCCATCCGATCAACGCCATTTGCGGGGTCAATTACGCGGCCACCGCGCAGAACAAACGAGCCAGTCATAGCGGTTTATAAGCGATGGCTTCTATTTCGACTGCTATGTCAATCATAAGCCGCGACTCTGCTGTTGAACGAGTGGGGGGGGACGATGGAAAATGCTTGGCATAGGCTGCGTTGAACGCAGCGAAATCATCCCGATCTCGCAACCATACCGTTGTTTTGATTATATCAGACAATGTGCAATCGGCGAGGGCCAATACCTTTGTTATATTTGCAATCACCTGATCAGTTTCAGGGCCAATGCCGCCTGGGACGACGGCGCCGTCCGCTCCAACGGGCACCTGGCCAGAAACGAAAACGAAATCTCCTGCGCGGATTGCGGGCGAGAGCGGTACATTAGCAGTGCCAAAGGTTTGCTTATTGGTCATGTTGAAGCCTTTCATATTTTGTTTGGTGTTTTTTGCGGGGTATCTCGAAAAGACCAAGGCAAGCAGTCGGTAAATCAGGTCGTTTCATGCAGGCGCATGCGGCATTGATTTCTTCAACTTTGATCTTGGCGCTTCGAAATATAAGCATGCATTTCCTCATGTTACTTGCAACAAGTGCAAGGCTGTAAATAGGTCGGTTATCAATGTTTGTATCCCTTGGCGAAATGAGAGTGGCAGCGTCAACGCCGCCACTCTTATTGCTTAATCCTGCATGTAGTTTGCAGAATTTGCAGCCTTGAGTTCCGATTTCATCAAGTTCAGGAGTTCAGTTGCCTTCGCATCGAGGTTGTTGGCGATGTGTTTTTCAAAGGCCGGTTGAGCGGCATTAACAAACCCCTGTCGGGTTTCGTCATTTAGCGCGGTAACCGTCATCTTCTCCATTAATCCTGCTAAGCCACGATCCGAAGCTTCAATCGCCCTTGCCAAGCCCCGACTGGCGACCATACATTCTTGGGCGGCCAAGTGCATTGTGGCTTGCTGTTGGGAGGTCAGTCCGTCGTACATCGCTTTGTTAACCATGAATGTATATGGTGAAAACAGGTGGTTTGTCAGAGTCATGTACTTCTGAACTTCAGAAAAGTTTGAGAACGAGATGATTGGGATAGGGTTCATTTGCCCATCGATCACTCCAGTCTGAAGGCCAGAATATACCTCGCCCCAAGCTAGTGGGTAAGCTTCAGCGCCAAGTGCTTGAATGATTACCTGATGCGATGGCAGGGTCATCGTACGAATCCGAACGCCTTCCATGTCGTCCAGCGATGCGATTTCCTGTTTGGAATTGGTGATCGCAAAGAAGCCGCCCGTGTCGGGAAAGCCAAGAACGACTACATCGCCAAGTGTTTCTTCGATATCGGCAGCCAAGGCTTTGCCAAAAGCACCATCAAACACATGATAGGTTGCAGCGTTGTTCGCAAATGCGAAGGGCATGTTCAAAACATCAATCCGAGGGTAATAGCTAGCCATAGCACCGGTGGATGACAACGTTGCGTGGATAATGCCATCACGCACTTGCTGGACATGCTCTGATGCGTTGCCAAGTTGGTTATTACCAAAAATTTCGACCTTTATTTCTCCATTTGTGGCAGACTCCATTATATTGCTGAAAACGCCAGCACAGGCGTGTTGTGGGTTATCGAACACATCTGGATTGTTGTCGGTTCCAAACCGGATCGTTTCTGCATTTGCAGTGAAGGAAACCGCGCACAGAGCGATTGCGGCTGTCATTGTACGTATTTTAGTCATTTTTTGTCTTCTCCTCAGTTGTTTAGTTTAGTTTGCGAAGCCCAAAGCACGGGGCAAAGCCAGTGCGGCGTCTTCCATAAAGGCGAAGACGAATAAGATTGCGATCTGCGCCAATAAGAAGGGGAATAATTTAATAGAGATGCGTTCGACGCTTTCGCCAGTTACCGACGATAAGACGAACAAACAAGCTCCCACCGGAGGGGTCATAAGTGAGATGTTTAAAGCTAGAATAAAAATAATACCGGCGTGAATAGGCTCAAGTCCAATGCTTGCAGTAAGCGGAACGAGGATGGGTGCCAATAAGATCAAGATAGCGGTAATATCCATGATCATACCAATCATCAATAGCAGTGTAACTATGATTGCGATAATTACAAAAGGGTTCTCGCTAACAGCCAGCACGGTTTGTGCAATAGCTTGGGGAATACGCTCAAATGTCAACCAAAAGCCTAGGATGTTGGCAAAGGCGATAATCACAAAAATCACCCCGGTGATCCGTGCCGTGCGAACAAGCATTTTGTATAAATCTCGCCAAATCAAGGTACGGTAAACTACCCCTCCAAGAAACAGTGCATATGCCACTGCAACAGAGGCCGCTTCGGTAGGTGTTACGATACCACCCAAGATACCGCCCAGAATAATCACGGGCATGAAAAGTGCGGTGAGTGAATGTTTAAACGCTTCACCAACTTCGGCAAATGTGGCGCCGCGTTCGGCCACGGGTAGATTTTCCCGTTTTCCACCAATCACGATGATTCCCATGCAAACTAAGGCTATCGCCAGACCAGGCAAGATGCCTGCGGCAAACAATCCAGCAATCGATACGCCCATTAGAGAGCCGTAAATCACCATTAGCCCTGAAGGTGGAATTGTCGGGCCAATGATGGATCCTGCGGCAGTGACAGCACAGGCGTAATCGCGGCGATACCCAGCTTTCACCATAGCTGGCACCAAGGTACGGCCAAATGCTGCGGCATCAGCGGTGGCTGATCCAGTTAATCCGGCAAAAAATACCGAGGCTAGCATATTAGTATGAGCTAATCCGCCCCTAAACCGTCCCACTAAAGCCTGCGCTAGACCCACAAGGCGCTGGGTGATGCCCACAGCGTTCATGATTTCGCCGGCAAGGATGAAAAACGGCATTGCCAGAAACGGGAAAAGATCTAGTCCGGCAAATATCCGCGACGGTGAAATGGCAAGGAAAGATGTGCCGCCTATTAGGATCAAACCACACACCCCTGCCGCACCGATGACAAAGCCGATTGGCATTCCAATCAAAATTAGCCCGATAAATACAACAGCAACTATCATGTCATACTTTCTGCTGTGTTTGGCCTATCGGCGTGTGTTCCAAGATCACGCAATAGCGTAAGAAGCATTTGCACAGCAGCCAGAAAGGCGGCTACCGGTACAGCCGTGAAAAAAGGCCCCATGCTTACTCCAAAAATCATCGCCTCTCGCTTAAAACCGCCCAGCGCAAAAGGAATTCCTACTACAAAAAGGTAAGTAAATAGCGAAAGAGTCACTAAATCGGCAAAGATTAACAATACACGCCGGACAATGATTGGCAGTCTTCCAACGAAGCTCATCAGGCCAATGTGGCCACGTCTTGCAATGCCCGACGAAATGGCAAGGAGTGCGACCCAGATCATCAAATAGCGCGCGAAGGCTTCGGGCCAGTCGAGTTGCCATCTGAAATAGTAACGGTCAATGACGCCCAGCCAAACGTTGAGCACAAGTGCTGTCATGAGTATCGCCAGAACGAATTCGACGATCTTGTTTATTTGATTGCTCCATACATCTGCGGCTTTCCACCCTGGATAATCATGTTCGGGCAGTGCATCTTTCAACTTAGTCTCCTTTTACGTTCAACACGATTGTGGTGGCGTTTCTACGAGAGAATCGTGCCTCTTTAATTCTAGCACCAAATTTTTGGTTTGAGTAGTTTAACTATTAATTTTGTATTTCTGCCTAATTTTAGTAGT
>Ga0208277_1001740_pt1 | contig 12558 bp, 10 predicted proteins | sample ETNtaG_5_FD_185782 | JGI IMG/M metagenome (GOLD analysis project Ga0208277, IMG submission 185782) | Marine microbial and viral communities from oxygen minimum zone, Eastern Pacific Ocean - ETNP201406SV205 (SPAdes) (version 2) | ecosystem: Environmental > Aquatic > Marine > Oceanic ...
ATAAAAGTAAAAATGGTTTACCTTTTTTTCTTTTATTTTTTAACCAGTCTAGAGCTAAACTTGTTGTAATTGAGGTAACGTAGCCTTTAATTTGTTCTTTAACACCATCGATTATAAAGTCAGGATTATAATAATGTCCTTGGCCAGGCAAAACAGCTGAATAGTCAAATCCTTGGGGTAGTCCTCTAAGGTGAATCTTACCAATCATTGCCGTTTCATAACCCCCTTTTTGAAGATGTTTAGCAAAGTTGTCTTGATCCCAATTAAAATCTTGAATATTATCTACTTTCCCGTTAATGAAACTATGTTTTCCAGTTAGCATTACAGCTCGGCTAGGTGCACAAATAGAATTTGTTACAAATCCTTTTTTGAACAAGGCGCCTTCTTTCGCTATTCTGTCAATGTTAGGAGTATTGTTTAGATTATGTCCATAAGCACTTATGGCCTGATAGGCATGGTCATCGGACATAATAAACACAATATTTGGAGGGGTTTCATTTTTTGACTGACACGAAAGTAAGATTGTAAAAAGAGACCCTAAAACAAATGCTTTTTTATTCATAATTTTTTTATAAAAATTCAAAAATTATTCCTTAAATATAAGTCAGCCATATTAAAAACCTTCTAATAAAGATTTAATTTTTATGTAATATCAATTATTATAACCGAATCTTTTTAATTGCTTGACACTTGAGCGCCAATTTTTAGAAACTTTAACATAGAGCTCTAAATGTATTTTTTTTCCAAAAAAATCTTGTAACGATTTTCTTGCTCCAATACCTACTTGTTTTAATGCAATCCCTCTATGACCAATAATAATACCTTTTTGAGTTTCACGCTCAACCAAAATAACAGATCGGATCTTGATAATTTTTGAGTCCTCAAAAAAATCCTCAGTTACTACTTCTACAGAATATGGTATTTCCTTATTATATCTTTTCAGAATTTGTTCTCTTATTGATTCATTAACAAAAAAACGTTCAGGTTTATCTGTTAGCTGATCTTTAGGGAAATAAGGCGGGCTTAAGGGTAGGAGTTCTGTTAGTAAATCTAATAATTCAGAAACAAAAAATCCAGTTAAGGCTGAAATTGGTATAACTTTAGCTTTAGGAAAAACAGATTGCCAGTGAGCTACAGTTTGTTCAACTAATTCTTGACTAGAAAGATCTATTTTATTAACTAGAATAAATAGAGGAGCTTTACTTTTTTTAATTCGTTCGAAAAACTTTTCATCCTTAAGTTCAGTTTCTAGCGAAGTAACTACGTAAACCAATATATCTGCATCAACTAAGGCTTCTTTAACAAAGTTCATCATCGAGCTTTGCATTTCATAAGCCGGCTTGATTACACCTGGTGTATCTGATAAAATCATCTGAAAATCTTCACCGTTTACAATCCCTAAAATACGGTGTCTAGTTGTTTGAGCTTTTTCAGTAATTATTGATAATTCTCTTCCAACTAAAGCATTCAAAAGGGTTGATTTTCCAACATTTGGATTTCCAATTATAGAAATAAATCCTGATCTGTGATTATTTTTTTCTTCCAAAACGAATTTGATAGTTTTGTAAAGGTAGTAATAAAAAAGGCCTTCAACTGAAGATCTTGAATGTAGATAACTCCTTTGAAATATCGAATATTTGTTTTTATGGAAAGAGATTTTGAATTGACTATTCAAGCGATATATCAATTAAAAATATCAAGAATATTAAATGAACACAGATTAGTCCAATAATATTTCTTTGATAAATTCAATTTCTTTTTTATCAAAAGGAGTTTTATCTGGTAAATAAATATCGTGATGCCATATTTTTGGCAAAGAATCAAATTGTTCTTGCCAAGAAGACCATGGAAAAACAGTATTTGTCTTACCTGCTACAAAACCCCAGTTTATAGCTGCCACTTCTTTTTCTTTAAATAATGGGAGCATATTTTGGAAAGTATTTTGTTCCCCACGTGCTAAATATTCAGTACATAAAAGAGGTCTATTGAATTTTTCTAAATCTTCTATTTTCTTTCTCGTTTCATTTAAGTCTCCATAGGCGTGAAATGAGATAATATCTGAATTGGAAATCGCAAACTTATCAATTGCTGATAAGCTGTCAAGATTACCCCAGGTTTTAGGGTTTTTCCATAAACCTACAGTTAATGGTTGTGATGGGTTTACCTCTCTTGCCCAATTGAATGTTTTTTTCAGTAAGGATAATGTATATATGTGTTTTTCTTTCACTTCAGGTCCTCTATCTGGGTATCTTGGGTCTATTGGTGAAACATTATCAGGTTCATTATATAAATCCCATCCAACAACGCGGTTATCTTCGGCAAAATGACTCATAATTCCTTTAATGTAATTTTTCACTTCAAAATGACGTAAACTATCTCCCAATATCGCTGACCCTGGGGCTTGAACCCAACCAGAATTATGAACATAAGGTATAGGTTCAGGTTGCTTACCTAATTTGGGAACAGGATGCCAAACATCATCTAGTAAAACTAAAAGTGTTTTAATTCCTTTACTTTCTGATATTTTTAGATAATTATCAATTCGTTTTATGAAACCCAAGGAATCTTGTTCCCATAGCAGATTATGCAGATATACACGATGTAAATTCATGCCTAATTCAGCACTCCATTCTAATTCTTGTTCGATTGTTTCAGGGTCAAAAGTGTCTTTTTGCCAAAATTCTAATTGATTTATTGAATTGCTGGGATTGAAGTTTGTTCCTGCCATCCACCCGTTATCTTTTTTCCATTCCCAGGCTCTTTTTTCATCCCATTTATTTTCAAGTACTGAAGAAGATTTTTTTTGACATTGAAAAAAAAATAGCATAAAAAACGCTAAAATCGAAAGGTTTAAAAATGTTTTCATGTTAGTTTGATATTTTTTCAATTTTCTAAGATAATAGATTTAATTATTTATATGAATATAGAAAAATCGAACCTCAAATTTGAACCCTATATTTAGGTTAATAAATTTATTTAAAAGGGATAAGGAAGATTCTAATAAAAAACGGCTACACTTTATAAAAGTATAACCGTTCTATTGTTTTAGTAGCGAGGACTGGACTCGAACCAGCGACCTTCGGGTTATGAGCCCGACGAGCTACCACTGCTCTACCTCGCGATTTGAATAACAAATGTAATTAATTTAACTTGATTTAACAAGACAGTTAATTAATTCTAAATGCTACTAGATGGAAGATTAATTCATTCTGATTAAGTCACTTTATAACTTAATTTAATTATGCTCAATTTAATACTATTGAAAGTAGAAACTATTTAATTTAAGCACCCCGTAAAAAAGAGCTATTTTTGCAAACAAATTGAATCCATGAGTAGTATCGTTGCTATAGTTGGAAGACCAAATGTTGGGAAATCAACTTTTTTTAACCGTTTAATACAAAAAAGAGAAGCGATTGTAGATTCTGTAAGCGGAGTAACTCGCGACCGACATTATGGTAAGTCTGATTGGAATGGAAAGATTTTTACTTTAATTGATACTGGTGGATATATTGAAGGTAGTGACGACATTTTCCAAAAGGAAATTGATAAACAAGTAAACCTTGCTATTGAAGAAGCAGACGTAATAATTTTTATGGTTGATGTATCGGATGGTTTAACTGGCATGGACCAAACAATAGCTGAACTATTAAGAAGATCTGAAAAACCCACATTTTTAGCTATTAATAAAGTTGATAATGCTCTTAGGATTCAGGATACCCCTGAATTTTACTCACTTGGGTTTAAAGAATTTTTCTCTATATCTAGTGTAAGTGGAAGTGGTACAGGAGAATTATTAGATGAGTTGGTAAAGCACTTCCCTGAAGAAAAAGAAGTTGAAGAGAATTTACCTCGATTCGCTGTTGTTGGAAGACCTAATGCGGGTAAGTCTTCTTTTATAAATGCTTTAATTGGAAAGGATAGATATATTGTAACTGATATTGCAGGGACCACAAGGGACAGTGTTGATACTAAATATAATCGCTTTGGATTTGACTTTAATCTGGTAGATACAGCTGGAATAAGAAGGAAAAGTAAAGTTAAAGAAGACATTGAATTTTATTCTGTTATGCGCTCAGTTCGTGCAATTGAATATTCTGATGTATGTCTTCTTATAGTTGACGGAAGTCGAGGTTTCGATGGTCAAGTTCAAAATATATTTTGGTTAGCGCATCGAAATAACAAAGGTATTGTCATATTGGTAAACAAATGGGATTTATTGGAAAAGGATACCAATGCATCTAAACAATATGAAGCTAAAATAAAAAAGGAGATTGCGCCTTTTGTTGATGTGCCAATTGTTTTTATTTCTACGTTGACCAAACAGAGGATTTTTAAAGCTGTAGAAACTGCCGTTGAAGTATATAAAAACCGTTCAAGGAGGATCCCTACCAAAGCATTTAATAATGTCATGCTGCCAATTATTGAAAAAACACCTCCTCCAGCATTTAAGGGTAAATTTGTTAAAATAAAGTTTTGTACCCAACTACCAACTCCACATCCTCAATTTGCATTTTTCTGTAATTTACCTCAATATGTAAAGGACTCTTATAGACGTTTTTTAGAAAATAAACTTCGTAATGAATATAATTTTGAAGGAATACCCATTCAAATATTTTTTCGGAAAAAATAGATTTATAAGTTTTTCTTAAGCTTTTCTAATGATGCTTTAAGTTGTTCAAGTTTTGATAGAATTAATTCTTTCCTACTATCAGTAGATTTTAATTGTAATTGTTTTTTTGCACCCTGTAAAGTCATTCCTTTTTCTTTGACCAAGTGATAGATAAATTGTATTGTTAAAATATTTTCAGGAGTATATTTACGTGTACCACTTTGCTTTTTTTTTGGTTGAATTTCCTGGAATTCTTTTTCCCAAAAGCGAAGTAAAGAAGGTTTTACATTGAAAGCATTTGCAACCTCTCCTATTGAATAGTATCTCTTTTCTGGAAGGTTTACATGCATAATTAATCCATAGATTGGTTCTCTTGGTTAGATTGAGTCAATAATGCCTCAAATTCTTTTGGCGAAAGATTTCCATAATAGAAATTCAAAGGATTAATTTTTTTATTATCCTTAAAAATTTCATAATGTAAGTGGGGTCCAACAGACCTTCCAGAGTTTCCAACATAACCAATAATATCTCCACGTTTTACTTTTTGTCCTCTTCGCACATTATACTTAGAGAGATGTGCGTAAAGACTGACATAACCAAAACCATGATCGATACGAATGTGGTTGCCATAACCTGAAGAACGGTTATCAGCCCGTTTTATAATTCCATTACCTGTTGCATATATTGGAACTCCTCTTTTGGCAGTAAAGTCCATACCATAGTGAAAACGTCTTTTTTTAGTGAAAGGGTCAATACGATATCCATATCCTGAAGCCATTCGAGTCAAATCTTTATTTTTGATTGGTTGAATTGAAGGTATCGCTTCAATTAGTGCTTCTTTGTTTTCAGCCAACTTTTCGATTTCGTCAAGCGATCGGGATTGAACTACAGTTTGTTTTATTAATATATCCAAACGTTTGGCTGTGTTTATTATAAGTTCAGAGTTATCATACCCTTCCAATTCACTGTACCTATTAACACCTCCAAATCCCGCTTTTCTCTGTTCTTCAGGTATAGTACTAGCTTCAAAATAAACACGATATAAATTATTATCCCTATCCTCTACATTTGAGACAACAGCTTCTAATTGTGTTAGTTTCTTGTTCAGTATTTCAAATTGAAGTTCATAATTTTTTAAAGATCGTTTTTGTACAATTTCTGATGGTGTATTGATAACATCTGAATTGAGTAATATAAGTAAGCCAGTTATACCAAAAAATAGAGAGGCAAGAGTGAAAAGTATAATATTGGAAACACGATTTTTATTGGTAACTTTAATTGGAAGGTAAGAAAGTGTCTCTTGGTCGTAATAGTATTTAACTTTACTCATAAAGATTTGTAAATTTTTCGTTTCTTTTGCATATTAAATACTATCAATGAGTCCAAAGATATAAAATTTTGGAAGGATTTATTGTTTTTAACCTGGTGGTACAAATTTATATGGCTGCCTTTTTAAATGAGATATTGAATGAGGTCCACTGATGTTAGACAACAGTTTTTAGATTTTTTTGCTTCCAAAGCACACAAAGTAGTTCCTTCAGCCCCAATGGTTGTAAAAGATGATCCTACTTTAATGTTTACAAATGCTGGGATGAATCCTTTTAAGGAGTATTTTTTAGGGAATGCTAATCCCATATCAAAGCGAATAACTGACACACAAAAATGCTTACGAGTATCAGGGAAACATAATGATCTTGAAGAAGTAGGAATTGATACTTACCATCATACCTTTTTTGAAATGCTTGGAAACTGGAGTTTTGGGGATTATTTTAAAAAAGATGCTATTAATTGGGCTTGGGAACTGTTAACACAAGTTTATAAAATTGATTCTGAAAAATTATACGTCACAATATTTGAAGGTGAACAAAAAGAGGGAATTGAAAGAGATAATGAGGCCTTTAATTTTTGGAAAAAAAATATTCCAGAAGAACGAATTCTCTTAGGAAGTAAAAAAGATAATTTTTGGGAAATGGGGGACCAAGGACCATGTGGGCCTTGCTCTGAAATTCATATAGATATACGTTCAAAAGAAGAAAAAGAAAAAGTCCCTGGATCGAAGCTCGTTAATAAAGACCACCCCCATGTAATTGAGATTTGGAATTTAGTTTTTATAGAATTTAACAGAAAAGCTGATGGGAGTCTTGAAAAATTACCTGAAAAACATGTGGATACAGGAATGGGATTCGAGAGGCTATGTATGGTTCTTCAAGACAAAAAATCCAATTATGACACCGATGTATTCATTCCTTTAATTCGTGAGATTGAAACTCTGACTAACTCAACTTATGGGAAGTCAGAAAAAACGGATATATCAATTCGCGTTATTGCGGATCATTTAAGAACTGTTTATTTTGCTATTGCTGACGGACAATTACCAAGTAATACTGGAGCAGGATATGTAATAAGAAGAATTCTTAGAAGAGCTATCCGCTATGGATTTACGTTTTTAAATCAGAAAAAACCATTTATACATCTTCTAGTCAAAATATTGTCTCAACAAATGGGAAAAGCTTTTCCAGAATTAATCAAAGAACAGCAATTAGCTTTTAATGTGATTAAAGAAGAGGAGAATTCTTTTCTGAAAACTTTAGATGATGGACTTTCTTTATTAGACTCAATCTTAAATAAAACTAAGGGTAAAAAAGTTGATGGTAGAAAGGCATTCGAATTGTACGACACATTTGGATTTCCATATGACTTAACAGCATTAATATTAAATGAAAGAGGTTATACTTTAGATCAAGAAAGTTTCAATGATTCAATGGAGAAACAAAAAACAAGATCACGTGCCGCAGCTGAGTCAAAAGCAGAAGATTGGATTGTCTTAAGTAAATCTGACTCTGATGCTTTTATTGGCTATGATCATTTAAATTCAAAGATTAAAATAACTCAATACAGAAAGATGACGACGACAAAAGATGGAGATTTTTATCAATTAGTTTTTGATGGAACACCATTTTATCCAGAAGGTGGAGGCCAAGTAGGAGATAAGGGTTATTTAGAGTCAGATAATGGTGATGTATTCTATATAGTTAATACTAAAAAAGAAAATAATTTGATAATTCATTATTGCAAAAATCTTCCTAATAAAATAAACGGTTTTTTTAATGCTGTTGTCGATGTTAAACAACGACAGAGGGCATCATCTAACCATACCGCAACACACCTCATGCATCAGGCGCTTAGAGTGATTTTAGGAAATCATGTCGAACAGAGAGGGTCAATGGTCCACTCAGGTATGTTTCGCTTTGATTTCTCTCATTTTGCAAAGGTAACCATCGACGAAATAAAAGAAGTAGAACAATTTGTAAATTCTAGAATTCAAGAAAAAATACCCCTTGAAGAGAGTAGAAATACTCCTTATGATAGTGCCATAAAAGAGGGTGCAATGGCACTTTTTGGAGAGAAGTATGGTGATACAGTTCGCACCATCCGATTTGGACAATCTGTTGAGCTTTGTGGGGGAACACATGTTTCCAATACATCGGAAATATGGCATTTTAAAATCATTTCTGAAGGTGCAGTTGCATCTGGTATTCGAAGAATAGAAGCTATAACAGGCGATGCTGTCAAAAAATATTTCGAAGATCAAACAGCTTTACTAGAAAATGTAAATAATTTATTGAAACAAACTCAGGACCCTATAAAAGCAATTAGAACTTTACAGTCAGAAAATACAGTCTTAAAGAAAGAACTATCATCCCTTTCTAAATTAAGATCTCAAGTTCTAAAAAACGAATTAATTGGGGAGTTAAAAACTATTTCTAAAATCAATTTCATCGCGAAAGAGGTAGATTTAAATGCTCAGGAAATGAAGGATCTTTCTTTTTCAATAGGTGAACAATTAGATAAAGCAATTTTGATATTTGGGTCTCGTAAAACTGGCAAACCACTGCTTAGTTGCTATATTTCGAAGTTTTTGGTATCAAACCATAATAAGGATGCTGGGGAAATTATAAGAGAACTCGGGAAATATATCCAGGGTGGCGGGGGTGGTCAACCCTTCTTTTCAACAGCAGGAGGTAAAAACTTGAATGGTATTTCTGAAGCTATAAAAGCTGCAGAAAAAGTTTGTTTTAATTAAAATTATTCTACAGTTGGGGGGTAATTTTCAACAATTTCACGAACGAATAAAGCAATTCGTTCATCCCTGTTTTTCATAAACTCATTTATACCTCCTCTTCCTTTTCCTTGCCAAACAAGTTGTTTTGTAGAAGCATCGATTATATTAACATAAAGTGTACCCTCAGTCCTAGTACTGACAGAATTATAACCTCCAGTTCCCCAAAGCCAAGGATTAAACCCCCAGCCCCAACCCCAGCCCCAGCCAAAATTGTTTCCATTGTTTACATAAATCTGTTCTTTAGCTTTTGTTGTGAATCCAATCAGAAGATCAGGAGTTTCAGATTTGGATAGTCCTTTTAAATTCATTTCATTGTCTAGCGATTTTAGAATACGGCGTTTATCTAGATCTGAAATATCTACTTTATCAATCTCAGGTTTGAAATAAGCAAATGTTTCATAATTGGAAAAATCAATACTATGGTCAAAGTCTGAAAAAACCTTGACAGACGAACAAGAGCAAAAAATAAAAATTGATACTAGTAAAATAATATTTTTCATAAGCTAAAGTTTATATTGATAGTGCAAATATAATGCCGTACTATATTCATTCTAAATTAAAAATTATAACAAAATATAACTCATTTTAAACAAAAACATTGGCTACTAATTATAAGATGCTTTTTTCCAGAGTAAAATTATTGAAGTAAAAGAGTATCAAATAATATTCTTTGTTCTCTAATGTAAATAAAAAATCCAATGCCATTTGCTTATTTTTGAAAATGCAGATGTTTAATACATTTAAGAGTAGTATAAATCAATCACTCGATAATATCGAAGGACACTCTATTGTAATAAAAAGGGAGGATTTAATCCATCCAATTATTTCAGGGAATAAATTTCGTAAGCTAAAATATGTATTTAAAGAAGTGATTGAAAGAAAAATACCTACTGTAATTACTTTTGGTGGAGCATTTTCAAATCACTTAGCAGCTGTTGCATCTGCAGGAAAGTCAATAGGCGTTCAAACAGTTGGTATTATTAGAGGGGATGAGTGGAAAAATAAAATTAATCAAAGTGTAACATTATCATTTTGTAAAAAGGAAGGGATGCATTTAATCTGTATTCCACGAAAAATATATACTGAGAAAGATGCTGCCATTGAGGTGCAACAAATCTTAAAAAAATACCCTAAAAATAGATTAATTCCAGAGGGAGGTACAGAGACTCTAGCAATTCAGGGTTGTTCTGAAATTATGGAGGATGAAGATTTAGGGTTTGATTCTATTTGTTGCAGTATTGGTACCGGGGGAACGTTTATTGGCCTAATCGAGTCATCATCATTAAATCAGAAAGTTGTAGGTTTTAATGCTTTAAAGAATCCCTCTATTACTGATTTTATATCCATTCGAACAAAAAAAAAGAATTGGGAGATAAATTCAGAATATACCTTTGGTGGCTATGCTAAGACAGATGATTCATTAATTTCCTTTATGAACACATTTTATCAACAATATAAAATTCCATTGGATCCAATTTATACGGGCAAGATGCTTTTTGCTATTTTTGAATTGATTAAGAAAAAAGAATGGAAATGGGGAAAGAGTATATTAGTTATTCACACCGGAGGAATTCAAGGTATAGCGGGAATGAATATTCAACTTCAAAAAAAGAATGCTCAATTAATATCTTACGAAAAATAATACTTTTAACCTCTCTATCTTTTTATTTCATTTCATGCGGAAGTAAAAAAGTTGTGATTCGAAATAATTCGCAACCAACCCAAAAAAAAGAAGTAATAAAAACTTCAAAAAAAGTAAAAACTACTCCTAAACCAGAGCTAGTTAGTAATAAAGAAAAAATTGATAATTATATCGAAAAATTTGGGCCTATTGCCCGAGATGAAATGAAAGCTTTTGGAGTTCCTGCAAGTATTACATTAGCTCAAGGAATTTTAGAATCAGGAATGGGATATGGACGTTTGGCATTACAGGGGAATAATCATTTTGGAATCAAGTGCCATTCTGATTGGAAAGGGAAACGTATTTATCATGATGATGATCTAAAAGGAGAATGCTTCAGGGTATATATTGATCCAGCAAAATCATATCGAGATCATTCACTTTTTTTAACTGGTCGCTCGAGATATTCTTTTTTATTTGATATCAAAACATCTAATTATGAAGCTTGGGCAAGGGGTCTTAAAAAAGCTGGATATGCAACTGACCCAAAATATCCTGATAAATTAATCAGTTTGATTGAACGATTTGATTTAACTAGATATGACATTAAAAAGTCTAAAAAATATGTAGCAGAAAAATCAAAAAGTACAATTAAACAAATTCACACCGTCCAAAAAGGAGATACACTTTACTCCGTTTCCAGAAAGTATGATATATCTATAGACAAATTGGTTGAAATCAATCAAATAAATGATAAAACTATTTATATAGGTCAAAAATTAAAAATTATAACTAAAAACTAATTCATGCGTTACCAAAGAAGTAGTGCTTTATTTAAAGAAGCCCAGAGGCATATTCCAGGCGGTGTAAACTCACCAGTAAGAGCTTTTAAATCTGTAGGGGGCACCCCTATATTTATAAAGAATGCCAAAGGAGCTAGACTTTATGATGAAGATGGGAATTCCTATTTAGATTATATATCCAGTTGGGGCCCTTTGATTTTAGGGCATGCTTATTCTCCAGTAATTCAAGCAATAAAAGATCGTTCAGACAAAGGGACTTCATTCGGAATCCCTACAGCTCTGGAAAATGAAATGGCAAGCTTCGCATTGAAGATGATTCCTAATATGGATAATATCCGTTTTGTGAATTCAGGAACAGAAGCTTGTATGAGTGCAGTTCGGTTGGCACGTGGAGTTACAAAAAGAGAAAAAATAATAAAGTTTAAAGGTTGTTACCATGGGCATTCTGACGCTTTTCTAATTCAGGCAGGGAGTGGAGCGGTAACTTTTGGAAGTCCCAGTAGCCCAGGAGTTACAAAAGGAACAGCAAAAGATACCATTCTAGCTAACTATAACAACCTTGAGGATGTAGAAATCATCTTCAAAGAACATTCAGACAAAATCGCTGCAATTATTATAGAGCCTGTAGCAGGAAACATGGGTTGTATTCCTCCCAAAGAGGGTTTTTTGGAAGGTATACGATCTTTATGCGATCAAAACGAGAGTTTACTTATTTTTGATGAGGTAATGACTGGTTTTCGATTGGCAAGGGGAGGTGCACAAGAACTTCTGGAAATAAAAGCAGATATTGCTACTTATGGAAAAGTATTAGGAGGTGGACTTCCTGTTGGAGCTTTTGCAGCTAGAAATGAAATTATGAAACATTTAGCTCCAGAGGGACCAATTTATCAAGCGGGAACTCTAAGTGGAAACCCTTTAGCTATGTCAGCTGGATTATCAATGCTTAAGGCTTTACATGCCGATGAACAGATTTATAAGCGATTAAATAAAAAAACTGAGAGGCTTGAAATAGGCTTTAGAGATGTTTTAAAAAATAAAAACATTCCATACCATATCAACAGATTGGGCTCTATGATTTCTCTCCATTTTACAGACAAAGCTGTATTTGATTTTGAAACTGCTGCAACTGGGGATTCAAAACGTTTCAGTAAATATTTTCATGGAATGTTAAATAAAGGGATTTATCTACCACCTAGTTCTTATGAAAGTTATTTTTTAAATGATGCACTTACAGACCAAGATATTGACCAGACAGTGAATTGCTTTGCTGATGTTTTAAAAGATTTATGATAGTTGAATTTTAAAAATGAGTATTTTTAAAAGTATTATTTTCACGTCTAGTTTAAGATGGTTTATTTGATTCAAATCACTGAACCAATTCAATAAACAAACCTTCTTCATT
>Ga0208277_1001745_pt1 | contig 12549 bp, 11 predicted proteins | sample ETNtaG_5_FD_185782 | JGI IMG/M metagenome (GOLD analysis project Ga0208277, IMG submission 185782) | Marine microbial and viral communities from oxygen minimum zone, Eastern Pacific Ocean - ETNP201406SV205 (SPAdes) (version 2) | ecosystem: Environmental > Aquatic > Marine > Oceanic ...
TCAGTATCTATATTATCAAGACCAACACCCAAACGTCCAACAAATTTTAAATTATCCGCCTTATCAAGAACTTCTTTATTAACTTGCGTTTTATTTCTAACGATTAATATATCAAAATTACTAATTATTTTTTTTAATTGATTATTATTTACAGATAAATTTAAATCAACTGTAATATCAAAATTACTTTTTAACATTTCTACACTTTTATCTTCCATGAATTCTGTAATTAGTATTTTCATAAAATTATATTTTCCTTACCTGAATTTTTTTTCCAAATTTCTTTACAGATGAATAAGAGGGTAAAGAGTAAATACCTCCTTTTTTAGTACATTTTAATGAAGCGGTGGCAGTTGCTAATTGCATTGATTTCATCACAGAATATTTTTGATGAAAAAAGGCTGCAAACGCACCATGGAAAACATCGCCCGCACAATTAGTTTCAACCACTTTAATTTTTGGAGGTTTACAATTAAAAATAATACCATTTTCAATCCAATAAACACCTTTTTCCCCAGCAGTGATCGCATAAAATTTTTTCTTCATTGAGTACATTTTTTTTAATGAACCAATAATCGATTTAATTTTAGTATACTCAAAAGCTCCAGTCTCTGAAAAGATGGGGTGAGAAGACAGATCAATAATTTGTTTTACTTTAACGTTTAATTTATAATTATCTAAATCAACAACCTGAACTAAATTCTTTTTTTTACAATTTTTAGCAATATAGAGAGTTGCTTCAATCCATCGTAAATCACTCATATAGGTTGTATTTTTTGCAAATGTAATTTTTGGTAATTTTTTATTATTAAGTAATTTTTTTTCATTAAAAGCTGCAAGAAGTCTTTCACCATAACTATCTTCATAAACATAACTTTGAGATGACTTAGTACCCTTAATAGTAATAATATCTTTGTGTTTAATTTTAAAAGCACTCAACTCCCTTTTTAAATGCTTGGAAACATCATCATCACCTACTCTTCCAATAAAAGATGAGTCTAATCCTAGTTTTTTTATAGTAAAACTAGCTACTGCAGCTGATCCACCAAGTCTCTTTTCAATTCCTTTAGCAAGTAACTTGATTGGCTTTTTAGGAAAAGAATTAATTTTGATAATATGATCAAGAAAAATTGAACCAACTGAATAAATCATAGTAGTTTATAAAAAATTAAAGGTAAGTAACTAAACCTATTTCTTTTCTAAATCGATCTCTTATTGTAACGGCATTAAGAGGTATTGGTTTTATTGGCACATTACCTGACTTTATTTTTGATATAATAACATAAGAATTATTATTATCATCTAGCGCTTTCTGTAAATTTTCACTAGTTTCTTCACCAGAGCATTCAATAACATTTTTGCAGCCAGCTCCTATTGCTACATCTTTTAAGGATGTTCTTTCATTCGTAAATGTTTTTTGATCTCCTGTAGATCCATAAGACCCATTATCTACTATTAAAAGAGTATAATTTGAAGGTGCTCTATTACCAATCGTTGCAAGTGTATTCATGTTCATTAAAACTGAACCGTCACCATCAATACTGATAACGTTTTTATCTATAGCTAAGGAGAGACCTAAACCAATTGAAGAAGCTAAACCCATACTTCCTAACATATAAAAGTAATTAGGTCGGTCATTAATCTTATATAATTCTTGAGAAGGAAGACCAATATTACAAACAACAAGCTCTTCTTGGATTGTATTTTGCAAAAGATTTAGTAATTCAAATCTATTCATCTTTAATCATCTTTCATTAAATTAAAATTACATAAAACAGCCACTGGACTTTCAATTACTTTAGAGTGGTTAGTAAAAGTAGAAATCTTATCAAGATCTTCTTCTGTATTGCAATGAAGCATTGGAATTCTTAATGTATTAAGAATGTCTTCAGTTACACTGGCCATTCCACCTTGTGCACCTACAGGCTCTCCTGGTGTGCCTCTATAACTGATAAGAAAAACGACAGGCATTTGATATAATTGAAGAAGTGAGACAATAGAGTTTACTGAATTACCAATACCGGTGTTTTGCATCATAATGCAAGGCAGCTTATTACCTAAATAAGCACCAGCACATATTCCCATTCCTTCTTCTTCTCTAGGAATTGCTGAATAATAAATATCTTTATCATTCTCTAAAATTGTAATCATATTTGCCAAAAGTTTACATGGAACGCTTAAAAAAAAGTCTGCACCACCTGATTTTAAGTTAGTAATTATTTTTTGGCTAATTTTCATAAGTTTTTATTAATAATCTATAGAAACGATAAAACAAGATTTTATTTTTTTAAAAATTGTTACGTAATTTAATTTTTATTTTTGATAAATAATTTTTATTTTTTCTTAATATTGGAGATGGAAAATTTATGTGATTAATAGCATCTGGAAAGTGTTGAGGCTCTAAACACATACCGTATTGAAAACCATAAGACCTATTATGTTTACCAAAATATTTATCTAACATCATATTGCCCGTATAAAGCTGAATTCCATGTTGATTAGTAAAATACTCCACACCTAAACCAGTTTTTTTACTATAAATTTTAGCTACAGGATTTTCCATTGACAGATCATCCAGAACATAATTATGATCAATTCCACCAGAGCTTAGAAATTCTTTGTTAATTAAAAATTCTTTTTGTAAGTCAAATTTTGACCCAACAACATTTAAGAGTTTGCCTGTTGGAATAGATTGTTCATCTGTTTCACAAATTGATTTAGAATTAATACATACAACATGGTCTTCATTATTTTGATAATTATCTCCGTGACCATGAAAATTCCAATAATTATGATTAGTCATATTTACAATTGTATCTTTATCAGAGGTCGCTCCAAAATCTATTAAGAGCTCATTATTATTATTTAATTCGTAAGTGACAGTGCAATCAAGGTTGCCAGGATAATTTTCCTCCATATCTTGTGAAAGATATTTCATTATACATTTGATAGAGTCTTTTGATTCTTCAATATTTTCTATCTTCCATATTTTTTTATTAAACCCAACCTTACCCCCATGTAAATGGTTAGGAGTAACATTTGAGTATAGTTGATATTCATTATCATCTATATTAAACTTTGAAGACCCTATCCTGTTTGCAACTCTTCCAACTATAGTATTAAAATAACCATGGGACTCAAGAACCCCATCGATATTGCCGTAGCCTAATAAAACATCTTCTTTTTTATCTTCTTGCTGATTAATAGGAATATTAACTTCATGAATGTAACCGCCATAAGTATAAAATTTAAAGCTAAAATTATTGTCATTATGAACTTCAACTGACTCTATATTTAATTGAGATGGATTATCTACTTTTCCTATCTTAACTTTCATTATGCTTTTCTTTCTCTGGTTTTAATAAAATTTGTTTGACGTAAATATATTATTATTCCTCCAGCGACTATAAATAAAGCGCCTGGAAATAATTGATCAACTGGCCATTCTTTAAAGAATACCCAGCCTAATATTAAAGCAAAGAATATCTCTATATAATCAAAGGGCATAATTTTACTCAGTTCTGCTTTTCTAGAACCATAAATTAATAATAAAACTCCTGAACCACCCGCAAAACCCATTATAAATAATATAAGTAAATCATATAAACTTTTAAAATTTTCCCACATATTAAATGTAATAACTAAAAATATTGCACAAATAACTGTTCCAATATTAGCATAAAGATTAATTAGTGGTACTGGTGTGTCGTTTGAAAAATTTAAAGCAGTTACTCTAGCAAGAGAATATCCAAAAGCTGCCATTACAGGAAGTAACATATAAAAATTAAAACTCTCTGACCAAGGTTGCATAATAAATATTATTCCAACAAAACCAGTTAATACAGCTAACGATTTATACCATCCAAATTTTTCACCAAGTAGGGGTATTGCTAATAATGTAATCATCATTGGGCCTGTGTACTCCATTGTTGCAACCAGAGCATAAGGTAAATAAAGATAAGAGGTGTATAAACATAGTTGTGCAAAAGACATAATTAGTCCTCTTGCTAAACCAAAACGCCATCTTTTTATTACTAATTGCCTACCATTAGCATGCCAGTCTTTTGAAAAGTATAAAGCAATAAAGCATGGGATCATTCCAAATAAATTTCTAAAAACTGATAATTGTGCTGCTGGATAATCAGCCCTAAGATATTTTATGGCGATGCCCATACAGTCTAATAAAAATAATCCTGATAAGGAAAGAATGACTGCTAAAAATAAATTACTTTTCACCCACAATTAACACAACATTGATCAACCCAATGATCAGGGCTAACTTCTATAAGCCCCATTTCGATATGTCCCTCTTTACAATCATGAGTTGGATTAGGGCATCTTGTTCTGAAAACGCAACCTGAAGGTGGGTTCATTGCACTAGGAATCTCACCTTGAAGTTCGATTGCCTTTGATTTATTTTCTGGATCGATAGAAGGAATAGATGATAACAAAGCTTTAGTATAAGAGTGTCTTGGATTACTAAATAATTCTCGAGATGGTGCCATCTCAACTATATGTCCAAGGTACATCACCGCAACTATATCACAAACGTGAGCCACAACACTCAAGTCATGACTAATAAATAAATATGTTAAATTCAATTCTTCCTGAAGCTGTTTCAAAAGATTTAAAATATCAGCTTGTATCGACACATCCAAGGCTGCAACACTTTCATCAGCCACAATAAATTTTGGATTACTTACCAGAGCTCTTGCAATTGAAATTCGTTGACGCTGACCTCCAGAAAAAGCATGGGGAAATCTTCTTAAATGCTCAAGATTTAGCCTACATTTTGCAGCAATATCTCTAACCCTAGCATCAGTTTCTTCTCTTGAGTTTGTTATTTTCATTACCTCTAATGGTTCTGCAATTATATCTCTTACTGTCATTCGCGGACTAAGAGCTGCGTATGGATCTTGGAAAATTAATTGTGCTTTTTTTCTATATTCCTTCATTTCCTTTGAAGTTATCGATGTTAAATCATAATCTTTTTCATCATCATGAAATATTACATTTCCTTGACTAATTTTATTTGCACCTAATATTGCTCTACCAAGAGTAGTCTTACCTGATCCAGACTCACCAACTAAACCAAAGAAGGATCCTTTTTTAATTTTAATATTGATATTATTAACCGCTTTAATTTTTTGCTTTTTAGCTAAAAAATTTTCTTGATAATCAAATGCTACTGATAAATTATTTACTGATACTATATTTTCACTCATAATTTACCCACAATTAACACAACATTTATCAACCCAATGCCCTGGATTTACTTCAATTAATCCCATTTCAATATTACCCTCTTTACAATCATGCGATGGATTTTGGCACCTAGTTCTAAATACACATGCCGAAGGTCTATCCAATGGACTTGGAATATTTCCTGGAATGGGCTGAAGTGGGGCATCCAAATTATTGATATCTGGAAGAGCATTTAACAAACCCCTTGTGTAAGGATGTCTAGGATTTTTTAAAATCTCATTAACTGGACCACGTTCTACAACACTACCAAGATACATCACTGCAACATCATCTGCTACTTGGGCAATAACACCAAGATCATGTGTAATAAATATAACACCCATGTTGTACTCTTTAATAATATCTTTCATTAAATTTATTACTTGTGCCTGAATAGTCACATCTAATGCAGTTGTGGGTTCATCTGCTAATAATAATTTAGGCATTGTTGATAATGCCATGGCAATCATTGCGCGCTGTCTCATCCCACCTGATAGCTCAAAAGCATATTGATTAAATCGCTTTTCAGCATCTGCTATCCCTACTCTGTTTAACATATCTATTGATATATTTTTTGCTTCTTTTTTATCCATGGGTTTATGAATCATTAACTGCTCAACCATTTGATTACCTATTTTAATAGCAGGCGCAAAACTAGCCATAGGTTCTTGGAAAATCATTGATACTTTTCCTCCGCGAATTTTTTTTAAATCATTCTTAGATGTAAATTTTAAAACATTTTCATCATCAATGATTATTTCAGCATTATCATTGTAAATTGTATTACCTGGATTAAGTTGCATTATTGATTTTGCTGTAACAGATTTACCAGACCCTGATTCACCAACAATTCCTAAAACTTTGCCCTGATCTAATGTTAGAGATACATTATCTATTGCTGTGATCCGACCTTCATCAGTATCAAATTTAACATCAAGGTTATTTATTTCTAAAAGATGGCTCATATAGATTAATTTTTTGTTTTATGTGGATCGGCTGCATCTCGAAGACCATCTCCGACATAAACAAAAGTTAAGATTAATACAACTAAGAAAAAGACCGGTATAAAATACCATTGATAATTTAATAACACATCAGCCTTTGTTGCATTTTGTAAAAGTACACCTAATGAATTTACAGGTTCTCTTAATCCTAATCCTATAAAACTTAGAGCTGTTTCTGATAAAAGCATGTATGGAAAACTAATAACTAAATCAACAATGATGTAACTCGTAAAACTTGGCAACAGGTGTCTGATAATAATATGTGTTGATGACGCACCACACATTTGAGCAGCTAAAATATATTCCTGACTTCTCTCACTCAGTAAATGTGTACGAACTCTTCTTGCTAAAGTTGGCCAAGAAATTAAACCTAACAAACAGGATATGAAAAAGAATCGTAATTCTGAACTCCATTCTAAAGGGGCAAATGCAGCTAAACACATAAAGAGAGGTATTGGCGGAACAGTTCTAATAGCGTCAGTAAACATTTGAAGTAAGCTATCAACCCAACCACCATAGTATCCTGAAATACCTCCTATAACTAAGGAGAGGACAAATGAGATAAAAACCCCAAGTGTTCCAACAGCAAGTGAAATATATATTGCACTTAAGGTTCTACTAAATAAATCCTTTCCGGCTTTATCTGTGCCAAAAAGATGAATACCACCCTCATCAACTCCAAACAAGTGAGTATCAAAAGTAAAACCAGGAATTTTAAAATCTAACGCCTCACCTGGAAGATTAATATTATAATTAAAATATTTATACTCCCAGCCTTTTACAAAAAAATATACATAACGTCTTTTTTCAGTATCTGTTTTATATACCCATCTAAAATTGGTATCTGCACCTCTATATTTAGTCAGCGTATGAAGGAAGGGTCTTGGAGAGAAACCATTTTCATCCCAAAACATTGGAATTTGAGGTGCTCCATTTTCATAATTTTTATCTCGACCAGCTATTGTTGGATCATAAGGTGAAAGAAAACCTGAAAACAAGCTACATACTATCATAAATAACAATATTGAACCTGCAATCATTGCTGATCTGTTTCCAAAGAAACGCGTTCGCACTAACTGCATTTGAGTAGCTGTATAATAAGCTTCTTTTTTCTTATTACTAATTTCCACCCATGACTCCTTTCCTTATTCTTGGATCCATAATTGCTAATATGATATCTGTTACAAAATTTACGAAAACGATTGTTGCAGTTAATAAAAATATAATTGCACCAGCTAATTGTTGATCATTAGATCTTGCTAGTGCCTCAATAAGTAATGCGCCTGCTTCTGTTAAAATAAGAATTAAAGCAACAATAGGAAGTGCACTAAAAATTCTATTTAAATCAAAACCTATGGAATTTATTACGGGCCCTAGTGAATGTTTAGCAGGATAACGCCATAATAAACTCATACCTGATATACCTCTTGCTCTCGCTGCCATAACATAGAGCTTATCATTTTCATCTAGCATTAAAGCTCTTACAGTTTGCAGAGCAAAAGCAGTAGCGTTCCAGCCTAAAACAAATATAGGAAGCCACGCTCTACTTAAAAAATCTTGAACTCTGTCCATCGACCAAGGTACATTTTCATACTCTTCGGAAAACAAGCCAGTCATTGTATCCCCAAAATAAACCGTCATAAATAACATGATACATAAGGCGACTAAAAAATTAGGAAGAGCAATACCTAAATAACTTATAAATTTTAAAGTTTGATCTAATGAAACATATTTTGTCGAGGCGGAAATAATTCCAACAGGTATGGCAATCAAATAAGAAAAAATCAAAGCCGTTATGGCTATTGTCAAAGAAAGTATAAACCGACCACTTAATAATTCATTTATACTAATTCTTAAAATACAACTGTCACCAAAATCTTGCTTAATAGCTATATCTGAGACCCATTTTCCAAATCGATATAAAAAAGGTTTATCTAATCCAAGTCTAACTTTTTCTGCTTCAATATCTTCAAAAGTAATTTGGGAACCTTGAGTGTTTTTAAAAGCAAGATAACGTTCTGCGCAAGTTCCAGGAACTAATTCCATTAAGGAAAAAACAATAAAACAAACTATGAGTAATGTTACAATCGATAAAAAAGCTCTTGTTAGTGTAAACTGGATAAAATTAATCATAATTTAGTATGCTTCTTAATTGAAAATTTAGAATAATTAAAAAAAGAAAAGCGGCAATAAAAAATTGCCGCTTTTTAAAGAATTTATTACTTTAACTTATTCGTCTAACCACCATTGTGTCGCTAGATATGGATAAGTTCTGTAATACTCATAAGAAGTGGTTTTAAACTGTGTAAAGTTTTTCAACGCATTTCTATGATATGTTGGGAAAGGTGCTTTTACAGTTCCAATTAACAAAGTTTGCTCTGTTAACATGGTTGTAATTTTTTCACCCCATTCATCAGATTCAGGTGTACCTAATGCATAAGATTGGAATTTATCAATTCCGTCACTTAGATCATACACCCACTGAGGAGGTTCTACACCGTCTGAGCCATTACTATCAATATAAGCAGCCCATAACATACCTTGAGTATGGTTAAAGTAGTTACCAAATGGTGCTTTAAATGTTTCAGGGTTACCTGCAATAATTGCCAATGGTTGGCCTTTATCCCAAGCATGAACATCTAATGCATTCGAAGATTGTGATCCACGATACTCATCTGGAGTAACTTCTTTAAAGTTAGTTTTTACACCTACATCATTCCACATACGTGCAACTAGTTCAACTTCAACACCACCAATACCTTGAGTAGCATAGTCAATGTTCATTGCAAAAGGTGCTCCATTTGGAAGTTCCCTAAAGCCATCACCATCAACATCTTTTAACCCAACTTCATCGAGAAGTGCATTAGCACCATCTGGATCATATTGAGTCATATGCATTTTTATTTCATCAGAAACAAAAGCAGGAGCAGGTGAAATACCAACAAACTGCTCAACAACACCCATTCCGTAATAAGCTACGTCGTTGATTTCATTTCTATCAAGAGCAATTGACATTGCTTGACGGAAACGAATATCTCCGTAAACTTTACGTTTTTCTAAATCTGGATGAGTTACGTTAAAGCTAAATAATGCAGCTCCACAACCTGGATTGATTTGAATATTATATTCACCTGAGTCAGCACCATCTAATAATTGAGGCGCAGATTCAAGTTGAACTGATTGAGATTTATAATCAACTTCACCATTAACAAGTTTTAACAACCTGATTTCGTTTTCATTGATATATCTCTCATTTTGATAATCAATATATGGTAATTGATTTCCAGCAGTGTCAACTTGGTGAAAATATGGGTTAGCTGCATACACTCTTCCCTCAGTAGTATCTTCAATAGTCATATAAGCTTCTAATGAAGGATAAGCTGCATATTCTAAACCACCAACAAGGTCAGGGTTTCTCAACATTGGAGTTGGAGTGTCCGTCCAACCTGAGTTACCATAATAAGCTGCAAGAGCATCCCAACCATCTTCAAAACCTAATGCTTGTGCATTTGCATCCGCATTAGAATCTATTTCAGGATGAAATTGTTCTAAGAAATGTGCAGGCATGAAAAATTGATTGTAAGACCAAGCAATTGTTGCTGTTAAGCCTGGAAAAGGTGATGGTAAGTTAAATCTAACTGTTACATCATCAATCACATCAACTGTCATTGGCTCTCCACCAACAAGAAGATATGGATAAGGCTTTTCTCTAATTTTTGGATTCATCATTAAATCTTCATACCAAAACTCAACATCTCTAGCAGTAAATGGCTCACCATTTGACCACTTGTGACCTTTTCTAAGAGTAAAGGTTAAAGTTGTAAAATCACTATTCCATTCAAAATCTTTAGCAACGTTAGGTACAATAGTTGTTAGGTCATCAGCAAATCTTAAAAGGTTTACGTGACGAGTTGATAACATATCAGAAGTACCAGCTTCTGTTGCGTTAGATAAAAATTTAATTGTACCACCATATGATCCAACTGAATCATAAGGAACAACAACTAGTGGTTCATCAGGTAATCGATCTGCAACAGCTGCTAGACCTTTGTTACCTTGAATTGAAGCATTAATACTAACAATGTTTGGATTTTCAGAAAAACTCATAGTACATCCGGCTGCACTTTCAAATTCTGATAATTCATATTGTTGAGGGTATTTTCCACCTTTATGTCCATCGTTCATAGTTGAACCTGAACAATCACCTGCGAAAGAGCTTGAACTCCAAATCACAGTTGATAGTGAAAATACCAATGCTAAAAATAATTTTTTAAACATATTATTTTCTCCTCTTTAAATTTAAAGTAATGGACAATTCATTACATTAATAGAAACGAAATACAAAAAAATTTTTAATTTTTTGTTAAGAAAAAATGAAGATATTGTGTATTAGTGCATGAATTTCACTATATATAGTGAAACATTCGTATAAATAGTTAGTAAATTTTATGAAGAAGTCAGTATTATTTATATGTGCAGACCAATGGAGATGGGACTGCTTTGGTTTCATGAAACACAAAAATGCAGTTACTCCTAATTTAGATAAACTAGCAAAAAAAAGTACTGTATTTAAATCTCATTTTACAGGTATTGTTCCTTGTGGTCCATCAAGAGCGACAATGCTTACTGGTCTTTATCCTTTCATTCATCGATCTGTTAGAAATGGTGCTCCTCTTGATAAACGTTTTACTAATATTGCCAAAGAAGTTAAAAAAGTTGGTCATGATCCAAAGCTTTTTGGCTATACAGATACAACATGGGATCCTCGTTTTTTAAAAGATGATGATAAAAAAAAATTCACATATGAGTCTCCAATGGAAGGATTTGATCCTATTTGTGACCTAACTTCTGAAAACCCCATCCTTTGGGCAAACTTTTTAAAATCAAAAGGCTATAATATAAAAGATCCAAAAGATTTATATAAAGAAAAAAAACCAAAAGATGGAGAGGGGTATATTTTTAAAGCATGGGATATACCAACTGAACACTCAGACACAACTTTTCTTGCAAACGAAGTTATAAATAATTTAGAAAAAACAACTTCACCTTTTTTTTATCATGTATCTTTTTTAAGACCACATCCCCCAATGTTTGTGTCTGAACCTTGGCATAGTCTTATTAATCCAAATGATATCGAGTTACCTAAAGAGCATAGCACATATTTAGAAATGCTTAACGATCATCCTTTTTTAAAAGAAGTAGCAAAAAAATTTATGAATAAAGATTTATATAAAGAAGTTCGGTATAAAGATTTAAATAATCAAGATAAAAAAAATCTAATAGCGGTATATCTTGGAATGTGTGCGGAAGTTGATCATAATATTGGAAGAATTTTAGAGAGCTTAGAACAAAATAATTTACATAATGATACTCTAATCATCTTCACTAGTGATCATGGAGAATTATTAGGCGAAAATAGAATGTGGGGTAAATTAGGTTGGTGGGACTCATCTTATAGAATCCCTTTAATAATTTATAACCCTGGAGAAAAAAATTATGAAATAAGTGATTTCACTGAGTCAGTGGATTTGGCCCCTACAATCCTTGATTGGTTAAAAACTGATATACCAGTTAATTGGAGTGGTGAGTCACTAAAGGATTATACACAAAAAGGTAAAAGAGATTCTATAAAATCTCATGTAGTTTTTGAATTTGATTTCAGTGAGAGTCACTATTCACAATTTGTTAAAGAACAAATACTAACCCCGGAAGAATGCTCCTTAATTTGTATTAGAACAAATAAATGGAAATATGTGCATTTCCCAAGTTTACCAGCATTGTTATTCGATCTCGAAAATGATCCTCAGGAGATGAAAAATTTAGCAGAAGATAAAAAATATTATGAAATTAAAAATACATTATTGAGTGAATTATTAAGTCATAGACTTAGACATCAAGATAGACAGCTTTCAAGTTTGCAAGTTTCAAAAGATGGTGTTGTAAGAGTTAATGGACCTCAATCTAGAAAAATGATAAATTAAATTATGCTTACAACTGTTATAGGAGCCTTTCCTAAACCCTCTTTTTTAAAAATTACAGATTGGTTTAATGCTTCAGGTGGAACGGACACAGCTAATCCTACAAAATTTTATGAAGAAGAAATCAATCGTATGGGATCAGAAGCAGATGATATTTTTTTTAAAGCAGCTAAGCAAGTAATTCTAGATCAAGAAGAGTGTGGTATAGATATTCTGACCGATGGAGAAGTTAGAAGAGAAAATTATATTCATTATCATTGTCGTCATTTAGAAGGTATTGATTTTGATACTCTTACTGAAAAAGTTGCGAGAACAGGTAACTA
>Ga0208277_1001751_pt1 | contig 12544 bp, 14 predicted proteins | sample ETNtaG_5_FD_185782 | JGI IMG/M metagenome (GOLD analysis project Ga0208277, IMG submission 185782) | Marine microbial and viral communities from oxygen minimum zone, Eastern Pacific Ocean - ETNP201406SV205 (SPAdes) (version 2) | ecosystem: Environmental > Aquatic > Marine > Oceanic ...
CCCTCCGGGAAGGCACACCCTAATATAAAATCCTCAATTTGGGCAGGTTCAATAGACTTATTTCTTTTCAATAGTTGTTTTACAACTTGAGCTGAAAGATCATCAGGGCGAATTCCGATAAGCGCCCCATTTTTTACTCCTATTGGAGATCGCACTGCATCAATTATTACAGATTCAGACATATAAATTCCCTTTTTTAAAATGGATATTGTTTTTGAGTGAACATAAACTTAGCTAACTTACTTTTCATTGATATTGTATTTGTCTTCAGACTTATTTTTTTTTCTAATTGGCATATAATATTATCAACATTCTTAGGAATAAGTTCTTTAAATATATGGTTTATGCATTTAGGTATCATGGATTTTATTTCCAATAATGACTCGGAAATATAAATTTTAGCTATGGTATTACTTTGCTTTAATGCTTCTGTATCTGATTTTGAATACTGTGTACGATATATAACAGACTCGGAAACATAAATATTAGTAAAAATATTAGCTAAAGTTTCACTTAGCTGTTGTTCATGCTTTAAATCTTGCCCAAACTCACATAAAGCTTCATTAAAAATCATGGAAGCTAGTTTCTTTGCAGCTTCTAGTGCGTATTTTTCTATTTTAAAGACATCATTTGAGTCTTTAGAAGGCTCATTTTTTAAGAAACTATCGAGGTCTTTTAAATAATCTCGAAGAGAGACTTCTTCCATCAATACCTTTTTCATCATGTATCCAGTAATAATAGAACGATTAATTTCATTGGTCCCTTCCCAAATTCTATTAATACGATCATCCCTATATGCCATTGCAATTGGGTATTCTTCAATAAATCCATACCCTCCAAATATTTGTAAACAATCATCGACTACTTTATCAGAGGTTTCACTACCATAAACCTTTGCCATAGAAGATTCTACAGAAAAACGTTCCATAGTCTTAACCATTTGGATATAATATTCAGAAGAAGTTTTATCGAGATCATCAATGGCTTCTTGAATTAAACCAACAGTACGATAAAGCATAGCGTCAGCGGAATATATTCGCACCACCAAATCTGCTATTTTCCCTTCGATAGAGTTAAACTTTGCAATAGGTTGACCAAACTGCTTCCTTTCTAAAGCATAATTAATTGTAAGTTCTAAAGCAATTTTTGATCCACCTAAACTTGCAGCTGCAAGTTTATATCGACCAATATTAAGAGCTCCAAATGCTATAGAAGAACCCTTACCAACTTTATACAGTAGGTTTTCAACAGGAACTTTTGCATTAGTAAATTTTAAAGATGTCGTGGAAGATCCTTTTACACCCATTTTCTTTTCTTCAGAGCCAATAGTAAAGCCTTCCGTTCCTTTTTCAATGATAAATCCTGAAAACTTATTTCCATCAACTTGAGCTAAAATAGTAAATATATCTGCCCAGCCTCCGTTACTTATAAATTGTTTTTCGCCATTAAGGATATAGTGCTTTTTATCGTTTGATAAAACAGCAGATGTTTTTGCTGATAATGCATCAGATCCCGAAGAAGGTTCAGTCAATGCATAAGCAGCAAGCTTTTCACCTTTCATAAGTCCAGGGAGATATTTTTCTTTCTGTTTTGAAGTTCCAAAAAAGACAATACCTAAGCTCCCAATTGCTGTTTGAACTCCAAAAGTACAACCAAAGGAAGCAGACCCACCTCTCTGAACTCCTTCTGCGATAATACATGCTGTGATTTTATCTAATCCTGATCCGCCATATTTTTCTGGAGTATCAACTCCTAGTAAACCTAATTCACCCATTTCTCGTAAAAGAGACTTGCTTAATGATTCATCAAATTTATCTATTTTAAATATATTAGGAAGAATTCGATCTTTTGAAAAATTAGTTATTAATTTTTCGATATCTTTGTGTTCTTCTGAAAAAGATTCTCTGCATAAAATTTTTTTATTTATTACAGGTTCCACAAGCCATTGTCCACCAGTTTTTAATTGTAATTCTTTAACTTGATTCATTTTTAAGTCCTATTGTTAATCCTGAGAGAATGAAATCAGAAATTGTATCAATATATTCTTTTGCTTCTACACCAGATTTTTCAAAAAGAGTAAACCAGTGAATGCCCTCCACATTAATAAGAATAGATAAGGCCGTTATTCTAGGGTCTACATTTTTAAATTCTTTTGAGGCAATACCTTCTTTTATAATATTAATAATATAATCTAAAAACACTTTATATACTGTTTGTAGCTTATCATTAAATTCAGGATCTATTTTAGATAGAGACCAAAATTCACTTAATATCCTGAATACCGATTGATTCTTAACAAATTGTGAACTAAAATATTGGAATAAAGCATTTAGTTTATCGGATGCTGTTTTTTTTACTTCTATTTTAATCAGAACATCTGAGCTATATTGTTTAAACCAATGATCAACTAGGTCTAGGTAGACATCTTTTTTTGATTTATAGTACCAATAAATTGCCCCTTTTGATAGGTTTGATTTTTTAACGATATCATCCATTCTACTGTTAGAATAGCCTTTTTGAACTGCAACTGATAAAGCAGCATTCATAATTTGATTTTTTCTTTGATGTTTAAGTTCGTTTTTCATTGGAATAAACCGACTAGTCAGTTTAGTTAATAATAACAAAAATATAAATAAATATTTTTTTATAAAATTGTTGTGATTTAAAATATTATTTTACTATATTCAATAATGAGATTCATTCTCATTATCATTATGTAATTGATTTAGAGGCTCTGTATACTTTCTAAGAGTAAGTTCCAAAATCCAAGGCAGAGCAATCCTCATATAGAGCCTCTAGTTTTTATATAAAATTTTAAAATATTTAGCAGGTGTAAGGAATTAAATATTTACTTCTATTAGGGCCTTTATTTTATATCATGTTAAGTTCTTGTTCTGATGATAAAATATTGAATCAAAACTCATTAACCCTTGATGTGAAAAAGCTTAAAATAATGCCGTTAGGTGATTCAATAACTCAAGGAATTCATATTGATTCTAAGAACACAAGTTATAGAAGAGATTTATACAAATTATTGAAATATAATAATTTTGAATTTGACTTTGTCGGATCAATGAAAGATGGCTCTATTAGTGACTTTGATAAGGATCATGAAGGGCATGGGGGGTGGCATGCTAATCAAATACAAGATAGTATTTATAATTGGTTAATTAAAAACCCTGCGGATATTATACTTCTTCACATAGGAACAAATGATTTAAATAAAGAAGAATCACCAACGATTATTATAGAAGACATTAATCACATATTATCTGAAGTAGATAGATACGAAGAAAAAAGAAATTTTCCTATTAAAGTTGTTTTAGCAACTCTTATTAATCACTTGTTATATATTGAAAAGACTCAGGAACTCAATAATTACATAACTGAATTAGTAAAAAATAGACAGAGCAATAATGATTTAATTACATTGGTTGATATGAATAAATCCTTAGATGACACAAAGTATTATTTGGATAATGTACATCCAAATGAACTTGGGTATAAAAAAATGGCAGAGCTATGGTTAGAGAAGATTTAATTCTAAAGATTAATCATAAGTTTAAAAAGCGATGTTGTGAAAAATTTAAAAAAAAGAATAAGTTTTGTAAAAAATGCCCAGTTATGTTTGATAATTTTTTTTAATATATATTATTGGAGTTGTTTTTTTAATATCTCTGCTGCATCCATAGCAAAGTAAGTAATTACTCCATTCGCACCTGCTCTTTTAAAGCTAAGTAAACTTTCAAGCATTATTCTTTTAAGGTCCATATATATATTGTTTTTTGCAGACATTATCATTGAATATTCTCCTGAAACTTGAAAAGCATACGTGGGTACTTTAAACTCTTTTTTTATTCGATAGATAATATCTAAATATGGCATTCCAGGTTTAACAATCACCATATCTGCTCCTTCAGAGATATCTAAATTAACTTCTAATATAGCTTCATCTCCATTTGCAGGATCCATTTGGTAAGACTTTTTATCAAACTTTAGTTGATCTTTTGAACCTACAGCATCTCTGAAGGGTCCATAGAAAGATGAGGCATATTTTGCAGAATAAGCCATTATTTGAGTATTTATGAATCCATTTTTATCTAAATAGTCTCGAATGATACCTACCCGTCCATCCATCATGTCTGATGGTGCTATAATGTCACACCCCGCATTAGCTTGATTAACTGCCTGTTCACATAAAACATTGATAGTTTTATCATTATTGATTTCATTATTAATTAATAAGCCATCATGTCCATGAGTCGTGTATGGATCAAGAGCTACATCACAGATAATTCCTAAGTCAGGGAAGTGCTTTTTTAGTAACGAAACAGTTTTACATACTAGATTGTCGGGATTTATCGCTTCAGATCCACTTTTATCTTTTTTATTTAGATCAATATTTGGAAAAAGTGCTATAGCTCGAATACCTAATTTATAAGCTCTTTCAGCTTCATGCAGAATTAAATCTGTTGAAAATTTAAAGGTATCAGGCATGGACTCTATAGGATATTTTTTATTAGTACCTTCAACTATAAAGATTGGATATATGAGGTCTTGGATGGATAATATGTTCTCACGTACTAAATCTCTAGAAAATTTAGTCATCCTGTTTCTTCTCATTCTTTTTTTAGGGAAGCTGATATTCATTTAATAAAATTAACTAATTAGAGAATGAATTGTTTAAGTATATATGGGTGTTCGTTTTAGAACTTCAGGAAATACTTTTTTAGTATTTTTATTAGTTGAGTTTTGATAAATATTTATTAATGCTGTCACTAATTCATCTATATCATTATTTGAATGTTTTGGTGTGATAGTGATACGCAATCGAGCAGAGTTTTTTGGTACTGTAGGATAAAAAATGGGTTGAACATAGATATGAAATTTTTCTAAAAGTTTCTTAGAATATAACTTTGCCAGTTGCGATTTATATGCCATAACTGGAACAATGTGACTATTGCTATCGATAAATGGGATATTATTCAACTTAAGTTGATTCCTTAGATAGTCGGCTTTTTTCATGATATAATTTCTTTTATGTTGAGCATCTTTTACGATAGAGATACTCTTTGTTGCTGCTGCAGCAACTGAAGGCATAATAGATGTAGTGAAAATAAATCCAGGGGCAAAGCTACGTATGTACTCAATAATATAATTATCTGCGACTATATAGCCTCCAATTTGTCCAAATGCTTTTGCAAGGGTTCCATTAATGATGTCTACTTGTTTCGAAACACCTAAACTTCCGGCAACCCCTTCTCCATTCTTACCATATATTCCAACGGCATGGACTTCATCGAGATAGGTTAAGGCGTTATATTTTTTTGCTAATGCTACATATTTATCAACTTCAGTTATGGTACCATCCATAGAATAGAGAGATTCAAATACGATCAATTTTGGTCTTGATGAATCAGTATCCTTTAATAATTTTTCTAAGTGCTCTAGATTATTATGTTTAAAAATTTTACACTCACTTTTAGAATTTTTAATGCCTTGAATTAAAGAGGCATGATTTAATTCATCCGAGAAGACACAAATACTTTTAAATGCATTACAAATTGTCCATATCGTTGTTTGATTTGCACTATAAGCTGATGTAAAGACTAAAGCTGAATCTCGACCATGCAAGTTTGAAAGACTTTGTTCTAAGTTTTGATGGAACGGAGTAGTTCCTGAAATATTTCTTGTGCCTCCTGAACCAGTTCCAACTTCTTTAATTACTTTGATCATTTCTTTTATGACACTTTGATTATGGCTCATATTGAGATAATCATTTGTACACCATATCTTAAGTTTATGGCTCGATTCTTGATTATTATCAGAAAATTTTAAATTTGTTAATGGGAATGATTCAACTTTTCTAAGTATTGGAGTAAAATTTCTGTAAAATCCTTCACTTTTAAAGTGTTCTATTGATTCGGTTAGTAAGTTTTTATACTTGTTTTTATTCATACTAGTTAGTTTAAAATTATTGATTCGACTGATCGTTCGAAATTAAGACTATATGTTTGACCAAAACAAATAAGTTGTTTTATTTTTTAATACAAGATCAAGAAGAAAATTAATGCTTAAGCAATTAAAAATATTAACAAGAGAGAGTACCTTAGCCAAAATACAAGGCAAAATAGTTGGTAATAAAATTCATTTAGCTTTTCCTCAAATTAAAATAAAATATTACACTTCTAAAACCGTAGGTGATATTAATCAAAACTTGGATCTTAAATCTTCTGAAACACGAGGACTTTTTACTGGTGATATTTCAAAAGATATTATAAATGGCTTATATGATATGGCTGTGCATTCATGGAAAGATTATCCTATTCTAAACAAGAGTAGTTCAGATATATTTGGAACAGTTTTAAGAGAAGACTCTAGAGATATTATCTTTATAAAGAGAAGTTCTGTTGATAATAAAATTCCCAAAAAACTTACTGTAATGACCTCTTCCCCAAGAAGAAGATATGGTTTAGAACAGCGTTTAAACCGAATTATACCAATAGATATTAAAAAATTAGAATTTAGAGATTTAAGAGGAAATATTGATACTCGTTTAAAAAAGTTTATGGAAAGTGATAATGATGCTATTATTGTAGCAAAAGCAGCAATTGATCGTCTGTTATCTTCAGAAAGTATTGATACTTCATTAAAAACTAGAATCCAATATTGCTTTAGTTCCTCTCGCTGGATTATTCTTCCGTTATCTTTATTTCCAACTGCAGCTGCACAAGGAGCTATTGGTATCGAAACTAGGTCAGATAATTTTAAGGTCTTAGAAGTTATAAGTAAAATTAATAACAAAGCGGATTATAAAGATGTTCAAATTGAAAGAAGCATAATCTCAAAATATGGAGGTGGGTGTAGTCAAAAGATTGGTATTTCAATAATAAGAAAAAATAAAAAAGTAATAAAATCACTATATGGATTAACTGATGAAGGGGAAAGATTAAAATTTTATGGTGAAATTAAGTCTAAAATTGAAACAAAAAATAAAAACATAGTTAAAAGAAAAAAAATATTTCCTCAAAGTAGGAATGAAGAAAATACCTTTAAGAGAATTAATTATAACAGAAATGAAAAAATTAATTCTTTAAAACAAGGTATTATATTTATAACTAGAAAAAATGTTTTAAAGTATAAACCAACATTTGACCACTCTTGTATTTTATGGACAAGCGGTATCAAAACATGGGAGGCTATAGTTAAGCAAGGATATTGGGTGAACGGTTCTTCTGAAAGTTTAGGGGAGATTGAATTAGAAAAAATATTTAATTTATTTAATGAAAAACATTCAGTTTTTAAGTTAACCTTTGAAGATGAATTAAATGATTCAAATAAAGTTATTGAGACTTACAGATTAGAAAACCCCCAATTCCCTGTAGACTTTGCGAATAGAACTCATTTTTACTGGATGAGTTCAAAATTATTTACAGTTGCGATTAAGAAATTTCCTCAAATTATATCTATGGATCATAGTTGTGGGATGGGGAACACTTACATCAAATTAAAAGAAATTTTAGGAGATAGAGTGAATTGTTTCTTATCGTACGAAGATTGGTTAAAAGATATATGTAAACATGAGAAATAAAAAATTATGATTAGAAATAAAAGATTTGAAAATGCTTTAAAAAACACACCTCAACAGATTCCTCCAATTTGGTTCATGCGACAAGCCGGAAGGTATCACAGTCATTACCAAGGGTTAAGAAAAAAATACTCTTTTGAGCAGTTATGTAAAAATTATGAACTTGCATCTAAGGTTGCATGTGGTCCAATCGATGAATTTGACTATGATGTTGCCATTCTTTTTAGTGATATATTGTTTCCCCTTGAATCTATGGGTTTAAAATTGAAATATGCTCCTGGTCCAATTTTCGATTCTTACTTTAATGAAAACAGTATTGCAAAAATTAAACCTATCGATGAAATTATTGATGATTTAAGCTTCCAAAGAAAAGCCCTTATTGAGACTCGAAGCAGATTGCCTGATGACAAAAGTCTTGTTGGTTTTGTGGGAGGTCCATGGACCTTACTTTCTTATGGACTTGGGATAAAAAATGATCTAGAAAAGTTAAATTTAAACAATTTTCAATTTTATGAGAAGTTATTGTATGATGTTATTATACCAGTCACAGTCAAAACAATTGAAATGCAATTAGATAGCGATGCTGAAATTGTATATATTTTTGATACGAATGCACGTCAACTAAAAAGTGATTACTTCATGAATAAATACTTTAAAAAACTAAAGGATCATATTTTTAATATTTTTCCTAAAAAGATAGCTTATTTTTCTAAGGATAACCCCCTTTTGAAAGATGTTTCATCAATAGAAAATAATAATTTAGCGGGACTGGTATATGGAAAATCTGAAGGATTAGAGGCGTACTTAAAAAGTAATCAAAAAGGTTTTTTACAGGGGAATTTTGAGCCAAGATTATTAGAAAAACCCTTTGATGAATTTAAACAAGGATTTGATAAATTTATTGATAGGTTTTCTAAATTATCAATTGAGGAGAGATCTGGCTGGATTTGTAGTTTAAATCATGGAGTCTTACCTAAGTCATCTGAATTCAATGTAAAATATTTTATCGATAGTGTAAGAGAATCATTTAGCGCACCCAAATAAAACTCAAAATATGGAAAACCAGTTTTCAAATTATAGTGATAAAATTGGAATACTCTTAACAAATTTAGGTACACCAGATTCACCAACTCCTAAAAGTTTAAGAAAATATTTAAATCAATTTTTAATGGATCGACGAGTTGTTGACTTACCTCGGGCATTATGGGTGCCTATTTTAAAACTTATTATTCTTAATATTCGTCCAAAAAAGTCTGCCAAACTATATGATAAAATATGGACAGAAGAAGGCTCTCCGTTACTTGCTATATCTAAAAAAATTGTTAAAAATATTGATAAAAAATTTGAAAATAAAGGGGATTTTTTCGTTTTACTTGGAATGCGCTATGGGAATCCTTCAATTCAAAAAGCAATGGAGTTTTTCAAAAAAAAAGAGGTTTCAAAAATACTAGTCTTCCCACTATATCCTCAGTCTGGTTCACCCACTACGTCAAGTACATTTGATGCAGTTAATAATTATTTAAAAACAGAACCATGGATTCCTCATCTTCGTTTTATTTCAGGTTATCATGATGATTCTGATTATGTTGCTTTGCTTGCAAAATCTATCGAAGAAAGTTTTTTAACTAATGGTAAACCAGAAAAATTAATTTTTAGCTTTCATGGTATGCCTCTTCGATACCTGAAGAATGGTGATCCATATTATTGTTTTTCTCACAAAACAGCTAGGTTGGTAGCTGAAAAATTAAACCTTAAAAAAAATGAATATGATTTAGCATTTCAATCTAGATTTGGTAGAGAAGAGTGGTTAAAACCCTACATAGAGGATATTATTGAAAATTACAAGCAAGAAGGTATTAAAAGTTTGCAAATCATATCTCCTGCGTTTAGCGTTGACTGTTTAGAAACTTTAGAAGAAATTAATATTCAGTATAAAAAGTTATTTTTAGAGGGTGGTGGTGAAAAATTTCATTATATACCATGCCTTAATGATAGCGAGGGACATATTAAAATGATATCAAGAATAATAGAAAAAAATATCCAGGGTTGGACATAGATATGACTGATGATCAAAGTAAGGTTCAAGAAACGTTCCTAAAACTAAGAAATAAATTAGTAAATACTTTTCAAGATATTGATGGTGAAAAGTTTATCTTCACAAAATGGGATCATTCTGGCAGTGGTGGTGGAGTAATGGGAAAAATCAAAGGGCCTATTATAGAGAAAGGTGGAGTGAATATTTCTACTGTAAGTGGTGTTTTCTCAGATAAAATGAAATCGAGAATTCCTGGAACCGAAGAAAATGCAAATTATTGGGCTACTGGAATAAGCGTTGTATTGCATCCAAAGTCTCCTCTAATTCCTTCAATGCACTTTAATTCAAGGTATTTAAATACTCAAAAAAAATGGTTTGGTGGTGGCCTGGATGTAACTCCTTCAAATGAATTTAAACATGAAGCCATTAGTTTCCATCAGAAATTAAAAGAACATTGTGATAATCATGACTCTAATTATTATAAAAAACATAAGAAGTGGTGTGATGAATACTTTTTTTTGAAACACCGAAATGAATCAAGAGGAATTGGAGGTATTTTTTTTGATTATTTAAATACTGATAACCACAAAAAAGATTTTAATTATGTCAAAAAAACGGGTGATTTTTTTCATAATTATTCAGAATACATATTAAAAAAGTATAAAGATCATAAGTGGACAGAAGAACATCGAAAAAAACAGTTGATTAAAAGAAGTAGGTATGTTGAGTTTAACCTACTTTACGATCGAGGCACAAAATTTGGATTAGAAACAGGAGGAAACACTGAAGCAATATTGATGTCAATGCCTCCAATAGCTGCATGGGAGTAGAATTTCAGAATCCATACAATTGGGTTAAAACATTTCATATAATTTTTATGGTTGCATGGATGGCAGGACTCTTATATGTACCAAGGTTATTTGTCTATCACAAAGAAAATTATGAAAATAATTCAATAAAACAGGTTTTTAAAGTTATGGAAAAACGTTTGTTCTACTTTATTGCGACTCCTTCTATGATAATAGTTTGGTTGAGTGGTTTATATTTAGGCTCAATTTTAGGATTTGATTTGTGGTTATTATTAAAGATAGGTCTAGTTTTCTTAATGACACTTTTTCATATTTTTATTGGAGTTCATTTAAATAGGTTTAAGATGGACAAGCAAATAAAATCAGCTAAGTTTTTTAGATTAATTAATGAAATCCCGTTTTTATTGCTTCTGTTTATAGTGATTTTTGTCACCTTTAAACCATATTTTTAATTAATAGCTAGTGTTTTTTGCTTTGGAAATAGAAATATATTAATGTTCGCATTTGGCTGTTTTTAGCCTAAGAGTTGATTTAATTAATTTTTAGTTATTAAATTGTGGGTATTGCTGATCAGCTTTGGGAACTGTGTCTATATGATAGAGTATATATTATTGCAATACCCACAAATGTTATTTAATTAAACTTTTTCATTCATACCTATAGATTTTTCCGTGGATACTATTACTGATGCTATTCGTCCGATCTCTAAAACGTAATCTTTGGTCTTACCCTCATCAATAAGCAGTTGTGAGTGAGCTTTAACACAGAATTGACAATTATTAACCGTACTAATACATAGTGAAATTGATTCAAACAGTAACTTGTCTAAACCTGCATGAGTGCCCATTACATTAACTCTTAATTTTTGAGGACCAACTTTCATTTCCATGGATGGCATTGCATCACGATACTTATACCATATATTATTCATGGTCATAATAGCAACAGTACTTTTGATAGATTTGACGAAGTCATTAGATATTTTTGATCTACATTCGTTTTCAAAAATTTTTGCGATTTTGACATTTCCTATAGACAAAGAGCAAGCATACGCGCATCCAAATACAAGTTCATTATCATGATCTGAATTCATAATATTAGATGAGAAGTTTAATCTTATGTCCTCTGCAAAATCAGGAATAGAATTTTTAATATCTTCCAGTGTCTGCATTATAAAATATCCACTTCTATTTACTTAGTTTTTTAAATTATGGTTTTTATTAATAACACTGTTCACACCATGCATAAGTTGTAGAAAATCTTTAAGTGAAACGGTCACTGTCAAATTATTTTGAACTAGCAATAATTCAACTTGAGGGGTTTTGGACGTTATTTGTCTTGATTTATTAATCAAATAATTATTGAATAATTTAAATTGACACATTTTTAGTTTCATCTGAACATTGCAAAATTTGATATTGATTCTTCCACACCCTTCATGCATGTAAATAGAAACCGGTTTTTTTTTGTAAAGGTTTAACATCATTTTGCGATCTCCTTTATTATTGTTTAAACTCATCAACAATTAATTCTGCCCAAATAATTAGTCTTTCTTCTGTTTCTTCATCTTGATTATCATTATCTAGACCAAGTCCTAGAAATTCATCTCCATCTTGGGCAACTGAGTAATCAAATTCATATCCTTCAGTAGGCCATCTTCCAATAAGTTTTCCTCCATTCTCCATAAATGGTTTAGCTAAAAGTCCAATTGCATCTAAAAAATTATCTGCATAGCCAATTTGATCTCCCATTCCAAAAAAAGCAGCAGTTTTTCCGTTAAAATCAAGTTTTTTATATTCTTCATAAATAGCTTCCCAATCATCTTGAAGTTCTCCAATATGCCAAGTAGGGCATCCTATAATCAACTTATTGTATTCGAGCATCTTTGCTGGATCTGTATCTGCAATGTTAAAAAGTTCAAGCGCATATCCTTCGCTTTCTAAATATTCTTGAAGGAATTTTACAGCATCTTCCTGATTACCAGTGTTGCTCCCCCAAAATAATCCAATTTTTTCCATGATATAGTCCTAAATGTTTAGATTCATAATAAATGATATTGATTCTCAAAATTATATTTAATGAGATTCAATCTCAATAAAAGTTTAAGGAACA
>Ga0208277_1001752_pt1 | contig 12541 bp, 9 predicted proteins | sample ETNtaG_5_FD_185782 | JGI IMG/M metagenome (GOLD analysis project Ga0208277, IMG submission 185782) | Marine microbial and viral communities from oxygen minimum zone, Eastern Pacific Ocean - ETNP201406SV205 (SPAdes) (version 2) | ecosystem: Environmental > Aquatic > Marine > Oceanic ...
CTTGTTGCAAAAGTCTCTTTACGTTTAAAAGCATTAAAGATTGATTCTCGAGTATTTTCTTCAGCCCATACTCCTGCAAGACCAGAAGCTCCAAAATAAATCAACCTATCACTTGCTGAAAAATAAAATTCATCATTAACCTTAGTCAAAATATCTGGCACAAATTTACTTAATGTAAATCCATATAGTTTGTTAAATGGAACTGATCCTCTTAATTTTGGTGATCCATCTAAAAGACCTATTTTTGAGAAATAAGTTTTTTCATTATAAGAAGCTCCTCCAACGTGAGTGTCGCTTGATCCTATTAAGCCAAATTTATAAGGATTGGATATGCCATTGCCTTCTAAAGTTAAACCTCTTAAATATGCATCTCTAACAAATCCACCTCTTAAATTATTAATATCATTTGATTCAATCATTCCTGAATCTGTTTCAAATGATGCCCATTCATCATTTTTTGATAATAGTGGATGAGTTTCAGATGTTCCCTTAACTTGGGTAATTTCAACAATAGGTTCATTTAAGAGTCTATTTATTGAATACATATTAGTCATCGGGCCACCATTAAAATCATTAACTGGAAAAGCAGCTCCTCCAGATATATTAGAATTATGTGGTATTGCTAAACTATCTACCCCACCACTTCTTAAGTTATTCATCCATTCCCACAGGAGTTCTGGATTGAGGCTATCTAATCTAGAAAAAATTCTAGTTGGTAAATTTTTTGTATCTTTAAAAATAACATTACGATGTAGATAATTTTTATATAACTCTTCAGTAGAGGTGTATTCGTAACCAGCAAAAGTAGTAAATATACCTGGTTTATATGCTTCATCTGCAGCTCTAATAGTTTCTTGCCAAACACTATCTTGAATTTCATTAACCAGTTCAATATCTATAGTCCCATTTTGTAATCCATCAGCGACTTCTTGTCCAAATTTTCTAAATAGACCATTTCTTTTAATAATATCTAAGAAATTACCTGAAACTGATTCGTTTAAATTATGAATAGGTTTAGAGATCTCATATCTTGAAAATAATGAACTGGTATCAGCTGCTTGAGGCAATACTCCTAAAAAAATACCATGATCTGTTACAGCATAAAAATCTAAAGGTCTTCTTAACTGGATATCATAACCAGTGGGATGAAGAATTGATTCTCCTTGTGCATATCTATATGCGGATTCAGGTGAGCTTATTGTTCCAAAAGTATAAGCATCGAATGAATTAGATGTATGAACATGCAAATCACCAAAATAAGCATTTTTATTAAGATTAGGAACAGGTCTTTTCTTTTCTTGAGGTTTTGATATACCTAAATAATATGATTCGTCTAAAGAAAATTGAACTTGCTCGTTATTACCAGAAGCTGTGTTTAATATATAAAATATAGTTACTATTAATAATAAAGATGATAAAAAAATAGCTCTTAAATATTTCATGCCTAAAATATGCTATCACAACATATACTCATTTCACTTTATAATTAGGTAGATTTCTAAACGTGCGCCTGTAGCTCAGATGGATAGAGTACTTGGCTTCGAACCAAGGGGTCGGGAGTTCGAATCTTCCCGGGCGCGCCAATATCAGATTAATAGAATTTTAATGTTGAATCTTTCAAAGACCCTACTCTTACTTGAAAAATATCAATTAGATAATTTTGGTAGTTTCGCCATGGCGCTGTTTTTCCTTGTTTAGGTAATCTTTCTAAGGCTCTTTGGACATAGCCTGAAGTAAAATCTATATATTCATCATCAGCTTGAGCATTTGGATCATGTTCAGGGCAACAGGCTTTAGTGCCTTCTTTATCCATTAAATTTAAAAGCCTGCATACATATTCACATGTTAAATCTGCTCTTAATGTCCATGATGCATTTACATAACCAAATGAGAAAGCTAGATTAGGAACACCTTCAAGCATCATACCTTTGTAGGCAAGTCTGTTATGCGGCTCCACATTAACGTCATCAATAGATACATTAATATCATTTAAAACATTCAACTCTAGACCTGTTGCTGAAACAATAATATCTGCCTCTAAATGCTCACCAGATTTGGTTAATATTCCATTTTCCGTAAACTTATCAATATGATCAGTTACAACACTCGCTGAACCATTTTTTATAGATTTAAATAAATCGCTATCAGGAACTAAGCACATTCTTTGATCCCAAGGCTTATAACTAGGTGTAAAGTGTTTATCAACATCATAGTCATCACCCATTTCATCTTTAACTGCTTCAATTAGTCTATGTTTGATCCTGTCTGGGTATGACCTAGATAGATAAAACATTAAGCTTGTTAGTAATATATTTTTCCATCTAGTTATGAAATAGGCTAATTTTGTTGGTAATACCTTTTTTAAACTTCTGTTTATCGCATCTTCTGCTGGAGCAGAAATAACATAACTAGGAGATCTTTGTAACATATGTACATGTTGAGCAGTTTTAGCTAAAGCTGGAACTAGAGTAACTGCTGTAGCGCCGCTACCAATTACGATTACTTTTTTATCCTTATAATCTAATGATTCATCCCAAAATTGTGGATGAATTATAGGTCCATCAAATAAATCTTCATTTGGGTAGTTAGGTCTGTAAGGTTTGTCATAACTGTAATAACCACCACACATAAATAAAAAATTACAAGTCATAGTCTCAACATTAGATTCATCTTTTAAAACTTTAATTTCCCATTTGAGATCTTTTGAAATCCAATTGGCTGATATTACTTTGTGATTAAATAATATTTTTTCTCTTATATTAAATTCATCAACTGTTTCATTTAAATAATCCATTATTGATGGGCCATCAGCAATAGACTTTTTGTTTATCCAAGGCTTAAAACGGAAACCTAAAGTATGCATGTCTGAGTCTGATCTAATACCTGGGTACTTAAATAAATCCCAGGTTCCCCCAAGATTAGATCTGCCATCTAAAATCATAAATGATTTAGATTTACAGCTTTTTTGTAGATTATAGGCTGCACCAATTCCAGAGATGCCTGCACCGACTACTATTACATCTTTATGCATAGTTTTTTATTATAATTAATGTGCATTTATCTGTCATAATTATTGTTCGAGGTTTTTATGCGATTTTTTACAATTTTATTTACGTTTGTTTTAGTTAGTTGTTCTGATAACGAACTACTCCTTACTGATAAAATTCTCCTGGATCAAGGAGAACTTCAAGGTTTCCAGGAGGATAATACTAATTATTATCTAGGTATACCATATGCTGAACCTCCAACCGGTACTCTTAGATGGAAACCTCCAGTCAGTCATTCTGGCTGGGATGGTAATTTACTAGCTATAAATAAACCTAATTCTTGTATGCAGCCTACAGGTTTTGGACTTGGACCTTTTATAGGTTTGTGGGTAGAAGGGTCAGGAATGAATTGGTTTAGTAAAAAACTTTTAAATATAGGAGCAAATTTAGGACCATTTGTATCAAGTACTGAAGCAAGCCAATCCGAAGATTGTTTATTTCTTAACATAATAACTCCTAAAGACAATTATTCTAAACTTCCTGTCATGATGTGGATTCATGGAGGCGGTCATAGATTTGGAGATGGTTCTGGTTCATACATTAATCCCGATATAGCTTCTAATGATGTTATTTTTGTATCTATTAATTACAGGCTCGGCGCCTTAGGTTATTTTGCACACCCAGCCCTATCCGAAGAATCTCCAAATAAATCCTCTGGTAATTATGGAACACTTGATCAAATACAGGCACTAAAGTGGATATCAGAAAACATAGAAAAATTTGGTGGAGATCCAGATAATGTAACAATCTTTGGTGAATCTGCTGGCGGACATTCAGTTGGGCAGATAATGTCATCACCACTATCTAAAGGCTTGTTCCATAAAGCCATAGCACAAAGTGGCTACGGTGTTGGTAATGTCCAAAAATTAAACTCAGAACACGGGAATGTAACTTCAGCAGAAAATTCTGGTGTTAAATATGCAAAATATCTTGGTGTAGATGGTAAGAAAAATATATTAGAATTATTAAGAGCTATCCCTGCTGAAGATCTTTTAACTGTTGGTGAGCTTGAAAATGATGCATTTAATTTATTAGATATCGAAATTTCATCAGCCTGGCATCCAAATGTAGATGGTTGGGTTTTTAATAATTCAGTGCTAGAAACATCTAGAGCAGGCAAAACTCATAATGTTCCCCTGCTTATTGGATTCAATGCAGATGAAGGTTCAAGCTTAATACCACTTTTTTATACAAAAGAAATGCACAAAGAAGATAAGGACTGGATTAAATCTTCATGGGATTTAGTTTTTCCTGGATATAACCAACCAATGCCAGTATCAGTAAGAAATTGGGCGTTAAACATTAATAGAAATTCATATGCGGCTGCTCAAAGATTTTGGGGTGATTTAAACTTTGGGAGTATTGCTTATTTTGCTGCAATTAATCATAGTAAAATTAATGAAAATACATATTTTTACTATTTCAATAAATCGCCATCATCTGCAAATCAAACTATTGGAGCAACTCACGGCATTGAAATAATGTATTTATTTAACAGCTGGATACCTGGATGGCCAAAAGATAATGCTGATAATGCCATAAGTAAACAAATGCAAACTGATTGGACAAATTTTGCAAAAACTGGTGATCTGTCAATTAATGGATGGACTAGATTTAGTGAGGATACGCCTATTCAAATGAACTATGAGGCAAACATAAATCAAAGTGATTCTAATCAATTAGAATTATTTAAGCCCATATATGAATACTTAAGCATTAACGGCAAGTAATTGCTTAACTATCTAGTTCTCCCCCGTTAGCAACCCATTCATTAAAACCGCCTAAATTATAGACATTTTGAAAACCTAAATCTTGTAAAGTTTTCGCAGCAAGTGCAGACCTGGCACCAGCAGCGCAATAAACCAAGATAACAGAATCTTCATTGATGCCCATAGGATTACTTTGAGAATCTATGCTTAGAGTAAACTCAATTAATCCTCTTGGGATGTGAAGTGCATTTTTTGCTTTTCCTGATTGAGCAACCTCTGACTCTTCTCTGACATCAATAATAATTGCTCCTTTTGAAATTAATTCACTGGCTTCGTTAAAATTTAATCTCTTGACTGAAGAATTAGCAATTTCGATTAATTCTGAGATATTAGTCATTTTATTATTCCCTCATTTGTTCCTGTATTAGGTTTATTAGTATTCGCTACAAATATACCTAATAAAACCATTAAACATCCAACTATTACTATATATGTAACTTTCTCATTTAAAAATATATACCCCCAGATAATACCAAATACTGGTAAAAAGTAAGCAACGGTAGATGTTTTAACTGCTCCTATGGTTTCAATTGATCTTACATAACCTATAAAAGCTAAACCTGTCCCAATAGCCCCTAACCAAAATAAACTTAATATAGCTTCTGTAGATGGAATTGTTTGTGGAAAATAAACTATAGTTAATGGTAATAAAGTAATAGCCCCGAATATTAATGACCAGCCAATTAATACAACTTTTTTAATATCTTTAGTAAATTTTTGTATAAAAACATTTGCAATTGCATAGCATGAAGCTGCTGTTAAACAAGCTAAACTTGAAATTAAGCTAGTTTGTATATTGGATGGATTAACCAAAACAATAATACCAATAAATCCAATTATTAATCCTGATACTTGTTTTCTACCTATTGGTTCATTAATCCAAAAATATGCAACAATCATAGTTAATAATGCAGCTGATGAATTTAAAATAGCTAACATATTGGAGTCAGAAGTGTATGAAGCATAAGAAAATAAAGTAAATGGAATTGTTGCATTTAAGAGACTTAGTATAAAAATCTTTAACTTAAATCCATGAATCTGTTTAAGATATTTTGGCTGCAAAAGGATGGGTAAAAATAATGTCCCTGCAATAAATAACCTTATACCAACAAGAGGTATTGGCCCAAACTCAGGTGTTGCTATTTTAATAAACATAAAAGAGCTTCCCCATACTGCTCCTAATATTATTAATAATGCCCAGTGTTTAAGTTTCATAGATTCACTCATAAAAAATAAAACCCTCAAAAATTAATTTGAGGGTTTTAAAAAAATCTGTTCGTTACTAAAAAAATAACTTACAGTCGAAAACTTACAATTTACCTCGTGTCAAAAGGTGAATCCTCCGTTTCCTGATTTAATATTAATACTAATAGGACCACCTCCTTCGTAGGGTAAAAATAAAAGTATTTATAAATCCCCATGTCAATCTATAAATACGACACCCATAAAAATTATATACAGAGATCGTATAAATTTCTATAAATAAAAAAGTAAATCGTTAAGCTTTTAAAGCTTCTTTTACTGCAGGATGGACTACTTGTCCTCTAGAAATATTTAAACCATTTTTTAGATGAATATTTGCATCTAAAGCCTCATCTATTCCCTTATTTGCTAGCTCAAGTATATAAGGCAGAGTAGCTTTGTTAAGAGCTTGTGTAGCTGTTAATGGAACAGCTCCTGGCATATTTGTAACACAATAATGGACAATATTATTTACCAGAAATGTAGGGTTATCATGTGTGGTTGGCTTGCTTGATTCAAAGCAACCACCTTGATCAATTGATATATCTACCATGACTGCCCCTGCTTTCATACCATCAAGCATATCAATACTAATTATTTTTGGCGCTTCTTTGCCAACAACATATACCGCTCCAATAATAAGATCAGAATCTTGAATAGCTTTTCTGATAGATTCTGGGTTAGATATTATGTATTCAATATTATTATTGCCATATATTGATTCTAATTCTTTTAATTTATCTTCGGATAGGTCGATTACTCTTACATGAGCTTTATTTGATATCGCTTTTGAAATTGCTTCAGTTCCAGCTACACCACATCCAATTACTGTAACTATTCTTGGAGCAATATCTCCAAAAGAACCAATTAAAACACCCCTTCCTGAATTATGTTTTAATAAATGATATGAACCAACCACTATGCTTATTTGACCTGCTATAGCGCTCATAGGAGCTAATAAAGGCATAGAGCCATCATCTGCAGTAACAGTTTCATAAGCTATGCCTGTTACTCCAGTTTCAATTAATTTTGGAGCATTTTCTATATCTCCAGCTAGATGAAGATAAGTAAATAAAGTTAGATCCTCTCTAAGATATTTATATTCAGACTCTATTGGCTCTTTAACTTTTATTATTAACTCAGAGGATCCATAAAGCTCTTCAGCTGAATTAATAATAGTTGCGCCAGATTTTATATAATCATCATTGTTGAAACCAATCCCATTACCCGCATTGCTTTGAATAAGAACCCTGTGACCTGATTCAACAATTTGTTTTACTGATTCTGGAGTAAGGCCTACTCTGAATTCATTGTTTTTAACTTCTGATGGAACACCAATAATCATGAGGCTAATCTAACATATTCATAAAATAACTATAAGAGAAGATTATAAAATTTTTGATTCAGCTTTTTTTAATGCAATTTCAAACATATCAAACATTTCATCAATTTGTTCTTTAGTGATGATAAGAGGTGGACATAAGGCTATAACGTCACCTATAGCTCTTACTATTAATCCTTCATTTTGACATGCTTGAGCAACAGCTCTCCCAGCTGAACCTATGGGTGAAAAACCTGATTTTGTTTTTTTATCGCTTACTAAGTCAATACCACAAATTAAACCAACACCTCTAACTTCACCCACACTATCAAAATTACTTAGTTTATTTGCTCTAAATTGAAAGTGACTTGATACATTTGCCACATGATCAAATACACCATCTCTTTCATAAATCTCCAAGGTCTTAAGTGCTACTGCACAAGCTACTGGGTGACCAGAATATGTGTAACCATGGCCAAATATACCAATATCACCACTGGCCTCTTTAATAGGTTCATAAAGCTCATCTGAAATAATCACAGCGCTGATCGGCAAATATCCTGAAGATAATTGTTTAGCTATAGTAATAGAAGATGGTTTCATATCAAATGTGTCTGCGCCCCATATTTCACCAGTTCTGCCAAATGCGGTAATAACTTCATCATCAATCAAAGGGATAGAATATTTATGTAAAACTTCTTGGATCTTAGGGAAATAATTTTTAGGAGGAATAATTACTCCCCCTGCTCCCATTAATGGTTCAGCTATCATTGCTGCTATAGTTTCAGGACCTTCTTTGTTGATAAGAACTTCTAAATTATCAGAAATACGATTAACAAAATCTTCTTCAGATTCATTCTCTAAAGCTTCTCTGTAAAAATGTGGTGTATCGGTATGAAAAAAATTCTTACCTGGTAAATCAAATAATTTATGTTGAGCAGGTAAACCGGTCATGCTAGCACTTGCAACTGTTACGCCGTGATAACCTTTTAATCTAGATATAATCTTTTTCTTAGATGTATTTCCTAAAGCATTGTTGTGATAAGTATAGAGTTTAAGTTGAGTATCATTAGCATCAGATCCAGAGTTTCCAAAAAAAACCTTCCCCTTACTAAAAGGAGACATCTCAATTAATTTTTCAGATAACAGAATTGCTGGTTCATGACTCTTTGAAGTAAAAAGAGTTGCATAGCTTAATTTAGACATTTGTTCAGACGCCGCATCTGCAAGTTCCTGAACGCCGTACCCAAGAGATGTACACCAAAGTCCAGCTAATCCTTCTAAATATTTTTTACCATTGGTGTCATAAATATATATACCTTCGCCTCTATCTATTACAAAAACTTCATCTGTTTCATGTGTTTTTAAATTTGTAATAGGATGAAAAAGATTTTTTTTATCAATTGAATCTATATTTTTTGTCATGTTATTCCTTGTCTGCTTTTATTAAATAACCTAAGTCTTTTAAATATTCATAATTTATATCGTCTTCATTTAAATTAAAAGGTCTGTCTCTAAAACTCTTTAAATTCTGACCAAGGCCCATAAAACCTTTTCTTCTGCATTTGTTTGCATGATTAAAATCAATATCTACTACAAAAGAATCTTCTTCACTCCCTGATTTATGCATAATATTTCCATCTGGATCAGCGACAATCGATAGGCCGCAACCTTGGTCACCACAACTATTTACATCAACATAGTAGGTTTGTTGCTGAGCAGCAGTTGTTTGAACCATTAATGTCTCAATATTTCTATCTTTTGTAGGAGTTAAAGTTGGGTTTATGATTAATTCAGCTCCAGCCATTGCTAAAGCCCTGCTCGTTTCAGGAAACCAAAGGTCATAACAAATATGAATACCAACCGTACCTTTATTTGGAATATCAAACACGCATAACTCATCACTGTGATCTACATCTATCTCATATGGCAACCAAGGATATAACTTACGGGCCTTAGTAATTAATTCACCTTTATTATTAAAAACTGGTGCGGTATTAAAAATCTTATCAGAACTGTTTTCATAAAATGTCCCAGGAATTAGCCATTTATTAAGTTCTCTAGATAAATCAGAAAAAATATCTAAATATTTATCTAGCGGGTGATTTGAATTTTTAGCGCCAGAACCACCTACAGCTAATTCGCTTGTAACAATTAAATCGATTGATGGATCTTGATTAGAAAGATTTTTGATTGATTCAACTAGATAGTCTAAGTTGTCAGATTTCTTGAGGTTAAGTTGTAAACAGCCTATTTTTAATGGATTCATTTAATTGTCAGCCTGCTTTCTACTAACAAAAGCACTTAAAATCATAGCAATAAGTAAGCTTATCGTTGCAATGTTAATAATAAAACTAAAACCCTTAGTCATTATAAATAATGATCCAACCAAAGGACCTGAAGCTAAACCCATCTTAGAAATAAATCCTGCTAATGCTGCCATTTGACCATGTATATCAAATGTTGCACATAAGCCAAGCAAATAAGGTATGGTAAAACCCCAGGCTATTCCAGTAATTGTATTTGCTAAAAAGTAGATAGATACATTTTCAGAATAATGTAATAAAAATGTAAATATTGAAGCTGTTGATATACCAATAATTAACGGTATTGTCCTTCCATATTTGGTACCAAGTACATACACCAAAAGACCACCTGATATAGAAATAAGGTTAGCTATGGTTAAAATATTGCTAATGTTACTATTTTCGAGACCAATATCTTTACCAAGTTCAAATGCATAATCGGCAACTCCCATGTTAGATGCTTGAAACAAAAACAAAGCACATAAGGCAAGAATTAACATTGAATTAAGAGGAATCTTGAAAAGATTTTTATTCGTACTATTTTTATCTAATGGAGACTTTACGTTAGGTATATAAGGAAGGATTATTAGGGTCATTAACGTAAATGAAATCAAAGTGCCAAAAACGGCACCATATCCATAAGCATCAACCAATCTAGGAACAGCAAATATACCTAAGCTACCAAAGCTGTATTGGACAACTAACAACATTCCAAAAATTTTATCTGGATTATAGGTTCGTGCAATTATGGATAGACCAAATCCAACAGATAGACCTCCTATTGAACCATGGATAAATCTTAATAGAATTAATGTCTGAGGATTAGATATTTGGGTAGAAATTAGATCAAATACAATTAAGCATAAAAATAATAATTTAACTGTTTTTCTCCAATCTAATCGTTTGACTAAAAAAGTAGCTATAAGTGCTCCAAATGCAGCACCGTATTTATTCGCACTAACAATAAATCCAGCTACATCTCGTTCAACACCAAGCCCGTCCACAAATGCAGATAAGAAAGCCCCCCCAAGATTCACATAAAATAATCCAGCCGTGGCTAAAATACTATAAAAAATAGCTGCAATAATGCTCGATTGATCAAACGTTAATGATTTGTCTTGTACCATAAAAATTTAATTACAAAATGGTTTTATTTGGTTAGCTGCAATTACAGCACTTTCCCAAGCAAATGTATATCCATCACTAAAATAATAATAAGTCATTCCATTTGGTAATAATGCGTATGTTATACCCCCAAATCCTGACATGAATGGTATCCATATATCTTCTTTACAATTAAATATATTTTTATCGAACTTTCTAGACCAAAATCCGTTATTGTAATAAATATTATATTCAGGTATTGCTAGTATAGAGTTCTTATAATCAGGGTTTAGGGCATCCTTTAAAAAGGACAATCTTGATGAATTGTTGTTTTTAATATCATGCAATAAGAGTGAGATAGTAAACAAATCATCTAGTACGAAAAACATTCCCCATCCAGTATACGGATGATTTACATCATCATCGGTACGCAAAATATATTCAGAGACCTGACTTAATTGATTAGTTTTAAAAAAAGGTTTTACGTAATCACTAAAAAAATCATCATCATTGGTGTTAGCAATTAAATAACTATTTAATGCTGCTCCTAATATATAGGTATCACTTGTGTGGTAAACAAACTTAATGCCTGGTTTTCTTTTTTTAGGAAAAGCTTTGCAAGCCATGTTTAGTTTTTCATTATGGCTAGATAGATTAAATATTACTGCTGATGAAGATGTTCCTCTTTCATCTAGATCGTGCGTGGAATTAATGTATTGGCCTGTAGCCATGTCGGATAGATTTTCTAAGGTTACATTATTCCATTTTCTTTGATCACACTCTTTAATTAAATCTTTAACATAAAGATTATTAATACTTCCATGTTTATCTTCTATCAGTGATAAGCCTAATGTACCAGACAAAGACTTTGCTAATGAATATGAGGGCAATATAATCTCATCACAAAAAGGATGATCGCCTAGCCTTGTCTTGCAAGCACTTGTGTAATGAGATTTTCCATTAATAAGGCCATAAATTGTTACTTCATCTTCATTAAATAATGAAGAATCAGCAAATGATTTATTATTAACATCATAATTTTGATATATATCTCTAATAGACTTGATATCAGTCTTATTATATTTAATTGGATGAATTCTCTCATTCATAAGAATATCTGAATCAGTTTCAATAAACATGGCTTGGTTTACCGAAACTAAATCAAATTGGTAATAAGCACAGGTTTCACTAGCTATTTGAAATAAAGCATTTGAAATGTTGTTACCCGATAAAGCAAAAACACCTATTCCATTGTGAACACAGTTAGCATTTTTATGAATTAGATTAAACGGATAATAAACTACATCTTGATTAGATTCTTTGTTGTATTTAACCACGCCTGTTCCAAATTGAATGTTCCAAAATGGATGACTTGTTTTGATAATTTTTTTACTTGATGGATTAAATGTTCCATTAACAATAGAAAACTTAATTTGAAACTCAGGTAAGTTTTGATGGGATTCTTGATAAATATTTCTATGATCAACATTTATAGTAAAACCTCTTCCTCTTGGATTTGAATTAATTGAGAATATTCCTTCAACTTTTTTATTTGAACTTGGTAATACTGCTATTGATTTATTGAATACATCATAATGAAAAGCTCTGCTAAGATTTTCTTTTTCCCAGAGTACATCCGTTAGCTCTTGCGAAGCTAACGGGATGCATATGAAAATTATTAGAAGCTTTTTCAAAGCTTTTAATTAGAAAGTTCTATTGATTGAAATACCTAAAGTTCTAGGCAGTGCATAA
>Ga0208277_1001753_pt1 | contig 12537 bp, 9 predicted proteins | sample ETNtaG_5_FD_185782 | JGI IMG/M metagenome (GOLD analysis project Ga0208277, IMG submission 185782) | Marine microbial and viral communities from oxygen minimum zone, Eastern Pacific Ocean - ETNP201406SV205 (SPAdes) (version 2) | ecosystem: Environmental > Aquatic > Marine > Oceanic ...
CTAAGCATCCTCTGAAGAGATCCCAGTTGTATTCCATGAGGATGGGGGCGGATCTCACTGACTTCACGAGGAAGCCTATCTGTAGTTCTCTGCCAATCGCCCTCTTCGATTATGCTTCCATCTCTGTCGAGAACGACTAGGGAAATACTGGCATGAGGATTAACGATAGAAGTCATCCTGAGATATTGGTGAACGGATTGCCTTCCTCTCTGATACTTCGCCCTCATGTCTGTCTCAATCCTCAAACCATGAGGAATAATCTCACCAGTTTTATCATCCATCCAGATCTCTCTGTTCTCGCCAGACTTAGTCGCTCTGTTTCTTCTGGTGTCTATGCCCAACTCGACGAAAACTGCCGAAGAGTCTTTGGCAATCTTGGAAACTACCTTGGTCTTCGAACCAGCGGTCAATTGACTATACATCACGACGCCTGTGATCCCAATTCCTTGCTGGCCCCTTGTTTGTCTGATTGCATGGAACCTTGACCCTAGCAGGAACTTGCCGAATACGTTCTCAATGTCCTCTCTAGGAATACCAGGACCGTTGTCCTGGGTTATTAGCTTCAGCCTATCTCCCTTCATTCTTCGAATCTCGATCTTTATTTCCGGTAAAATCCTCGCCTCTTCGCATGCATCCAGTGAGTTATCCACTGCTTCCTTGACTGCAGTGATAATTGATCTCTGTAGGGTATCGAATCCTAGGAAGTGCTTGTTCTTCTCAAAGAACTCACTGATTGAGATCTGCTTCTGCTTGCTAGAGAGTCTTTCTGCAGGGTCCATTCATCCACCACCACCAAGTCCTCCCTTGTCCGGATGACGAGGGGCTTGCAAGGTAGCCGACCTCCGTCGCGAGGCCGCTATTGAACAATGCCCCAAGCACGGGGATTACCCGTCTATTCAGTTGAAAACCTCAGGATGCCATGCGGTAATTTTCCCTGTGAAGGCACTAGTCATCACAGTTAGCGGACTTGCAAGATACAATTTGCCCGGACCAGACCTCCCCTGGAAGTTCCTGTTTATCGCCGAAACAGTCACTTGATCCGGGTTATCGCTCACTCCCGGACCCGCGCCTATGCATGCACCACAACCCGGATCGATTAGCTTGACCCCAGCCCTTTCGAACGTATCCGTCCAACCCATCTTCATCGATAGGTCCTTCACCGATTTCGATCCGAATTGAATGTAACAATCAACTCCATCTGCAATAACCATGTCCTGTTTTAGCGCTGCATCGCAAACCATGGCATAGTACGAGAAGTCATCATCCTTGCCAGCGGTGCACGAGCCAGCATACGCGATATCGATTTGGACTTCTCCAATTTCGTCTATGTATGCCCCGTTCGTAGGATCTGAAGGAACCCCGTCATCTGGATCTCCTGGATGAGCAACCATTGGACGAATTTGCCTCAGATCAATCTCGTGGACTCCTCCGTCATAAACGGCCTCCAAGTCAGGCAAGACGAATTCTTCTCTGATGGCATGCTCATCCAGATTTTCTCGACGAGAGAGCAACCATTCGACTGTGATCTCGTCGGCTTCGCAGATCCCGGTCTTAGCACTGCATTCGGTTGCCATGTTGCATAGGGTAGCCCTCTCATCCATGGATAGACTCGCAAGACCAGGACCGCCGAACTCCATGCTCCTGTCCAGAGTCTCCGATTCAGAAGCAAATTTCCAGAGTATGTGTAATATGACGTCCTTAGCGGTACATCCTGGATCAAGCTCTCCTACTAAATCGAAGCGAATGCTCTCTGGGACTTTGACGAATGCAAATTGATTGTGGATCAGATTAGCGTACTCCGTTGATCCCACTCCATAGGCCAGTGCATTGGATGCCCCACCCATACAAGTGTGGGAATCAGTAGCCTGGATGAAATCTCCAATGTCGATGAACTCCTCTCTAGCAACCTGATGGCAAATCCCCGGACTAACGCCATCTTCGGCAGAGTAGTCCCTGACTCCCGTGTGCTCTTGGAAAGAATTCTGCATATCTCTCAGAGTTTGGATTTTATCGCCAAACTTTCCGAATCTCGGCACTCCCGTAGCATACAGGAGATGGTCCTCGAAAACAGCAAATTTCGATGGTTTTGGGATAACATAGTCCTTTCCATACTCTTCTGCGAGAAATGTATGAACTTGAGCGGTGGTGAACTCATGTGAATACCCCCCATCAACTTGAGCAAGGACCGCATCTCCCGGTTTGACGTACCTCTTTTTTCCATTGATTCCAAGAAGTTTGTTCGAGACCAACTTCTCGATCATCGTCATCGGACGCTCTGACGTACTGAATTCAGGTAACTCCACATCGCCCTCCTTAAGGCGCTTTGCGAATGGAAGAATTCCTCCATTCTCCAGAATCAATCTACTCACAGGATCATACCTCTCAGTGAACTCATTTAGTTGGATATCCTCGCCATTCTGGAGCCTAATCAGCATCGAGTGGTCACCCATCAATTGTCCCAGATTCAGATTGTTCCTTTCGTGGATCGGAGCGAAGGATGCAGCTATCACAATTCTGATTCCCGACCATCTTTCACACTGAGGTGCCGTTTCTCTGCTGGAACCAGTCCCCTTTCTATGTCCAGAGACAATCACCTCAAAACCACCGTCAATCAATGCCCTGGGCTCGAAGACACGTCGGCCCTCGTGCATCAATCCTGCATACGCATTCTCAGCAATCATTACCGGCTCATGATCAAAACAAACCCATGCGGGCGTCATCACGTCAGTATTGATGTCATCAAGCAGTTCCTCGACTGACAAGTCGGCCATCCTCAGGTCCAAACCCTCGTAGAGTTGCTTCTGAATCAGACCTAGGTCCTTAGTCAGAAACAGAACCCTCTTCCCCGGATCTAGGCTGATTTTCTCAGGCGGCCAAACTCCTTCCGACATGCTTACCCCAGTTCTCCCAGTGGAGAATCATATTTCACGATTCTCGATGGTTTTGGACTAAAGAAAAATGAAAGTTATAACCTTAAATAATATGTCTTTCGCGACTTTAATACCTTTCTGCTAATGTAAGGGGTGAGTGTTATGTCATATCTTGTTGAAGATACAGTGAAGTGCGATGAATGTGGAAGCAGACAATTGAAGAAGGACGAATCTAGAGGGGAGGTAGTCTGTGAAGACTGCGGCCTGGTTCTGGAGGATAAGGTGATAGATCAAGGAGCAGAATGGAGAGTATTCAGTCCCGAGCAGGGAGACCAGCGTGCAAGAACCGGCGCCCCCATGACTGTGATGCTTCATGACAAGGGTCTCTCTACCGATATCGACTGGCAGAACAAGGATTACTCCGGGAAGTCGATTTCTAGCAGATATCGCAGCCAATTCTACAGGATGAGGAAATGGCAGAAGAGATCCAGAGTCAGCAATGCCACTGAGCGGAACAAGGCAATGGCCCTAGCAGAACTTGACAGAATGGCCAGTCGATTGGAGCTGCCGAAGACGATTAGAGAGACAGCGGCTGTAACATATGGGAAGGCAGTCGATGCCAGACTAATCCGTGGCAGATCGATCGAAGGAGTAGCAGCTGCAAGCCTATACGCAGCCTGCCGAATTTGCGAGAATCCCCGTACTCTCGATGAGATTGGAGAAGCTAGTAGAACTGGGAGGAAGGAGATCGGCAGAACATATCGATTCATGGTCCGAGAGCTTAGGATGAAGATTCCCCCTACCAAGCCAGAGGACTACATACCCAGATTCTGTTCTGGACTTGATCTGGATGCCGAAGTTCAAGCTAAGGCTTACGAATTGATTGCAGCTGCCCAGGAGAAGGAATTGACAAGCGGACGAGGCCCAACCGGAATCGCTGCATCCATTATCTACATCGCAAGCGTGCTCTGTGGTAAGAGGAGGACTCAGCGTGAGGTTGCAGAAGTGGCCGGCGTAACTGAAGTTACAATCAGGAACAGATACAAGGAACTTATACAGAATCTGAATATCGAGCTAGAGATATAATCTTCCTGAAATTCAGATCAAGAGCATCCTGTCGTGGACCCGCACTCGTTGCACTTCAGGCACGTACCGTTCCTGACCATCTGACTACCACCGCAGTCATCGCAAATGTCCCCCGTGAAACCCCTCTCCTTTGCGGCCTGTCTGATTTTAGCCTCTGAATCTACTATCGGCCCTAGGGATGCCTCTAGCGTCATCTGAACATCGCGCCTCTCTCCTTGACTTCGAGCAAACCCCTGCTCGGTAACCTCGGGCCGACTAATCGAAAACGGATCCAGATCCTCTTCCTCCAGTGGTACATGAGCGAGATCATTCCTGCCTGCATACTCTATAGCAAGCTCTCGGAAGACCCAGTCAATGATGCTCGATGACATCTTTACTCTTCCACTACCACCCTCAATCATGCCACTAGGCTCGAACTTGGTGAATGTGAATGACTTCACGAAAGCATCGATGGGAACCCCATGCTGCAACCCTATTGATACGGCAATTGCGAACTGGGATAGAAGAGCCCTCCAAGCAGCACCCTCCTTTGACGTCAACAGGAAGATCTCACCTAGCTTTCCGTCTTCATACTCCCCGGTGATAAGCCGGACACTGTGTCCACCCACTCTGGCCTTGATGTTAGCCCCCCTCTTTCTGTCTGGAAGAGGGCGTCTGGAAGCTATGTAGTTCTCAACAAGTGCTCGAGCTACCGGAGCTGCGACGGGTTCCGGAAGCGGCAGTGCAGCCACTGCCTCCTCAACCATCTTCTCGACCACATCCTCCTCCTCGTCTTCATCTTCCAGCTCAATAGAGTCTACTAGTTGACTCATCAGTGGTTGTGATAGCTTGCTCCCGTCCCTGTATACGGCACAAGCTTTGTTCATAGTCGTATGACTCAGGTTGTAGGCCTCTCGAACGTCCTCGATGGATGCATCTGAGGGCATATTGATGGTCTTGGAAATCGCTCCGGAGATGAATGGCTGAGCCGCTGCCATCATCTTGACATGGGCATCCCATGCAATCGACCTCTTGCCATATTTTCCACATGGCGTCGCACAATCGAATACTGCTAGGTGCTCATCCTTCAACCCAGGGGCACCTTCTATGGTATTGTATCCGAAGATATGGTCATTCGCCTCGTCAACTTCTTGTCCTGTAAGGCCGATGAAGCCAAGTGTGTCGAAGAACGGGTCCCCAATCTGGTCCTGTGACATCCCAAGCTTATCGATGCAGAACTCCTCGCCAAGTATGGATGGCGCGAATGCAGACCTCAAGTCGAAGACATCGGCAAGCTTGCCTTCAATAGTTGCAAGCTTGCCTTCATCGAAACCCGCATCCTTCAACTTGCTAAGAGGTAGGCTCGGGCAGTCAACCAACCTCTTCGTTCCCATGATGTACTCCTCAATGGCAATGCAATCACTCTCTGAGTAACCTAGTCTACTAAGTGCGTTTGGCACTCCATTGTTGATGATTCTTAGAGACCCCCCTCCAGCGAGTGTCTTGTACTGAACAAGAGAGAACTGGGGCTCCACACCAGTGGTATCGGCCCCCATAACTAGACCTATTGTTCCCGTTGGGGCAATTACAGTGGTCTGGGCATTTCTGAAACCATGCTCTTCCCCCTCCATCAGGGCTCTATCCCAACAGCTCCTTGCGGCCTCGAGCAGATCCTTTGGACACTTCTTCGAGTTGATCCCCATTGGGACAACAGTAAGCCCTTCGTATTCTGATGCCGGAGCATCATAAGCAGCCCTCCTGTGGTTACGCATCACGCGGAGCATATCTTCGGCATTCCTCTCGTAGTCGGGGAATGCCCCGAGGATAGATGCCATCTCAGCACTAGTTGCATAGCTCTCACCACACATCATCGAGGTAATGGCGCCACATATTGCATACGCCCTTTCGTCATCGTAAGGTATTCCCATGTGCATCAGTAGGGAGCCAATATTGCAGTATCCAAGACCCAGTGTCCTGTAGTCGTAAGATCCCTTTGCGATAGACTCAGATGGGAATTGTGCCATCAACACACTGATTTCGAGAGTGGTTGTCCAGAGTCTGACGCTGTGCCTAAAGTCATCTACTTGGAATGAATGTGTATCCAGGTCGTAGTAATGAAGAAGGTTGATGCTCGCAAGATTGCAGGCCGTGTCATCTAGGAACATGTATTCTGAACAGGGATTTGATCCATTTATCCTCCCTGCTTCTGGACATGTATGCCATTCGTTGATGGTGGTATCGAACTGTACCCCGGGATCGGCGCAGGCCCATGCAGTGTAAGCGACTTTGTCCCACAGAGAACTCGCATCCACGGTTTTGCAAGGGAGGGGGTCCCTCCCTTCTTCTGCTGCCTTCTCCCTCTCTGTTCTGAAGTAGAGATTCCACTCCCCTCCAGTTTTTACTGCATCCATGAATGAGTTGGGAACTCTCACAGAATTGTTGCTGTTCTGACCGGAAACAGTAGCATAGGCCTCTCCTTGCCAGTCAGTGTCCAAAGTTTCGAATTCCAAGCCCTTCCAACCTTGTTCGGCTAGATCCAAAATCCTCTGTATGTGGGCCTGTGGGACGCTATCGTTAATCGCTCGAACCATGGCCTTCCTCAAACCGTGATTTCTTTTCTGACTCAACCTCCCCTCATCGTTTTCGAAAGACCAGATCGATTCCATTATCGAGTCTGCGTGCTTTTGTAGAATGGCACTGCCAATAACTAGAGCGGAGACCTTCTCTTCTTCCGAGGGCTTCCAATCGATGTACTCTTCTATATCGGGGTGATCTAGATCCAAGGTGACCATCTTTGCCGCTCTTCTGGTGGTCCCTCCAGATTTTATTGCTCCAGCAGCCCTGTCCCCAATTTTCAGGAACGAAAGAAGGCCACTCGAAGTTCCTCCTCCGGATAGAGGCTCCCCCGCTCCTCTAATATTGGAGAAGTTGGATCCGGTTCCTGATCCATATTTGAACAGAAGGGCCTCCCTGTTCCACAGGCCCATGATCGAATCCGTCCCCCCAACAAGGGAATCCGAAACAGACTGAATGAAGCAGGCATGAGGTTGAGGATGCTCATATGCGTTAGTCGATAGACCGACCTTGCCAGTCACTGGGTCTACGAAACTATGTCCTTGAGCTGGGCCTTCAATTCCATAGGCCCAGTGGAGGCCTGTGTTGAACCACTGGGGGCTGTTAGGTGCCGATCGCTGGCTAGCAATCAGGTAGCACATCTCATCGAAGTACGCGCGGGCATCCGCCTCGCTTGCGAAGTATCCGTACTTCCAGCCCCAGTAGGTCCAGGTCCCTGCGAGTCGACGAAAGAGTTGCCTTCCATCAGTCTCACCACCCATTCTCTCCGCAGCTTCTTCAGATTGAAGCCGCTCGTGATCTGGCTCACTTCGCTGGAGCCAGATGGGAACTCCGTCTTCAGGAACGTTCCGAAGATACTTCGGAACTCCCGCCTTGCGTAAATACTTCTGAGCGCATACCTTGCCGGGAATTCCTGAGAATCCAGAGGGCAGTTTCACTCCTTCAATTGAATCAGCCATGGAACCATCTGGATTCCTGATTTCCACATCCATATCTATCCAATCGAATGAGTCGAAAGGATCCTGCCCCGCAGAGGTGAACCTACGCTCTACAACTAATCCGCTTTCTGAAACAATTTCATCTCCAGAAGACTTGATTTTTGTCTGCATTTTTAACAACCTCCCGTATTTTACCGGTCGGGATTGGCTCCGTCCGTGCAAGGGATTTGCTCTTCCGAATGGGGGGTGTTTAATGCTTAGTGTAGAACCCACCATTCGAATGACTATTTTGTCGAAAAAATCGACAAGTCCATTTTTCCAATCGTTTAATTCTGATCAAATATCAGGGCACCATTTCGAGAGACCATTCAAGGCTGGCTCCAGAACGTGTAATCATGATTCCAACACTGCAGAACTTTTCGTGACTGCTTTCAATAAGCCGACTGACTAGGGCTTCCGGTACATCCCCACTCACTATGTATCGCATTGATACCGACGTGAAAACCTTCGGAGATTGGTCAGCTCTGTCCGCTTCCAATTCAATCCTAATGAAATCTACATTTTCCTTTCTATGCTTGAGTCCATCGATTATATCGATTAGAGAACAAGCCGCATGGCCGTGAAGTACCATTTCCATTGGACTTGGAGAATCCGAATTATAGATTTCAAATTGCTTACCACCTCCGGTGATGCCCACATATCCCCCATCCTCAGTCCAAGTCACCTCTCCTTTCACAGAGCTTCGTAGAAAGGCATCCCCTTCAAGGGTTGGCTTCATCAATGTCTTTCAGGTCGGAGTCATGAGAAATATGTCTGAAGGGGAAAAAATAACTATCTCAGAAGGTAAGATGAACGTTCCAGATAATCCGGTAATTCACTACATAGAAGGAGATGGCATAGGGATCGACATCACACCTGTGATGATGGTAGTGGTGAATAGAGCCGTCGAAGTAGCATATGGCGGAAATAGGGAGATATCATGGAACGAGGTATTAGCAGGTCAGAAGGCATTCGATTCAACCGGCGAGTGGCTCCCCGAAGAGACAAAAATGGCAATGAGACAGGGCCTAGTTTCCATCAAGGGGCCTCTCACGACTCCAGTTGGTGGCGGGATTCGTAGCCTAAATGTCGCTCTTAGACAACAGTTGGATCTTTTCGCATGTGTTAGGCCAGTGAGATGGTACGAAGGAACGCCAAGCCCGGTCAGAGAACCAGATGCAGTGGATATGATAATCTTCAGAGAGAATAGCGAAGACGTCTATGCTGGAATAGAATGGGAGGCAGGTAGCGATGAAGTCAGGAAGGTAATCAACTTTCTAAAAGAGGAGATGGGAGTTGACAAAATTAGGTTTCCAGATACTTCAGGAATAGGTATCAAACCAGTCAGCAGAGAGGGAACTGAAAGAATAGTTAGGGCAGCCATCAACTACTCCATAGAAAATGACAAGAATAGTGTAACGCTAGTTCACAAAGGCAACATAATGAAGTTCACAGAAGGTGGTTTCAGAGACTGGGGATATGAATTAGCCAAGTCTGAATTCGGAGCACAAGAGCTCGATGGAGGACCTTGGTGTATTATCACCAACCCTCACACTGGATCGAAAATCACAGTTAAGGATGTGATTGCAGATGCAATGCTTCAGCAGGTACTGACTCGTCCAAGCGAATACGACGTTCTAGCAACAATGAATCTGAATGGAGACTACATTTCTGATGCTTTGGCCGCACAAGTGGGAGGAATAGGAATTGCGCCCGGGGCCAACATAAACTATGACACCGGCGTGGCAATTTTCGAGGCCACACATGGAACAGCCCCAAAATATGCGGGCCAAGACAAGGTGAATCCTGGCAGCCTCATTCTCTCAGCAGAAATGATGCTAAGGCACATCGGTTGGCCTGAAGCTGCAGATCTAATCATCAAGGGGATGGGAGGGGCAATAGCTTCCAAAACGGTGACCTATGACTTCGAGAGACTAATGGAAGATGCAACTTTGCTATCTTGTTCGGAGTTTGGAGAGGCCATAATTTCTCATATGTAGGCCGATTTCAATGGATGAAGCACGAGAGCGAATGCTCGAAATGTACAATATTTCACAATCTTCCGAACAACCCCTATCTTGGTTTGAGGATATTTATAGCAGCTCAGACGGGGACAGGTCACTAATACCGTGGGATTGGAGAGACCCACATCCATTCTTAGTAGAATGGGCAGAAAAGAACAATCTGTCCGGAAGAGCACTGGTTGTCGGCTCGGGATTGGGGGAGGATGCCGCCTTCCTTCACGAAAGAGGTTGGAGGGTTACCGCCTTCGATGTCTCGGAGTCGGCAGTTGATTGGGCCAGTCATTTGCATCCTCAGAAGGAAATTGATTGGATTGTAGGTGACTTGCTTGAACCTGAAGAAGACTGGTTTGGAAGCTTCGACCTAGTCCTGGAAGTTCATATTCTCCAAGCGATTCCTGAAGAATTAAGAAAAATGGCTTACAGAAACCTGGCACCTCTCTTGGCTAGGGGGGGATCATTGGTTTGCATAGGTAGGCTAAGTGAAGACTCGGAGGAGAAAGACGAAAACCCCCCATGGCCACTATCGAGAGACTTTGTTCGACAAATCGGCGAAGGTCTAGAGGAAGTCGAGCTCCACATCGCAACTATCCCTGAGAAGGAAGCGATACGATATCGAGCGGTTTGGAGACAAAAATAGGCCAAAATTAGCGCTGAGACCACATGCTGAGCCATGCCAATATATTCTTCTCGATATCATCCTCAGACACTTCCCTTTCCTCAATCTCATTTCCGGAAATCGGCTTAATTCTGCATCCACACGCATTTGCATGCCCACCTCCATCAGAATCGAACCGTGTAGCCAATGCGGTCAAATCATAGATTCCTCCATCTCGATGGAGGAAAGAGTTGGTGTAAAACGACGCAGAAACCGGGTAATCCCCCCCATCACCGAATTTTGCACCCAGATTTCCATGGATAATCACACAGGCATCACACTCATCGCCGGCCATAGCTGTAACTTGGTATCCGTTAGATCTAATCCCCGTTCCATCCAATCTCACTATCGCCAGTCTATCTTCTATTCTCAGACTATCTTCAATCGATTGAATTAGCACACTCATCTCTCTCCTTTTCTCTGAAATTACTTCAGATATTTCTGGGTCCGACAATATTCGGTCTACAGAGAACCCGTGTTGCAAACCCTCCAAGACTCTTTTCGCAATACCCTCTCCAGAATCAATCACCCTGCTAAGCCACAAAACAGGAACATCCGAGAGATACTCCTCATGAGAGATGCCTCCGCTATCGAGTTTGTCGACCCACTCCAGAAGACTATCTAAGTCGGAAAGATCGACTCGCTCTGAGAAAATCTCGTATGCAATCCGTGCAGCAGAGGGGCTATCTCTCCAAATTACCAACGAACCACTCTCTTGCTCATCGGTCCTGTTTGATTGATGATGATCAATACTCAAACCGCAATTTGGATGCACGGGTAGATCACAAACCGCTGTCCATCGGTCGATTACTTCGTCGAAGAGTCCAGCCCGCAACTCCCCCGGGTGACCAAAAATCACTTCTGCTTCAGTCCACCAACGACGAAGAATTGCTCCAGTAACAACCCCATCAAGATCACTATCGGTGACAATCCGCCTGATTTCCAGATCGAACGGGACCACTTCCATGCCAATGGGGAATTGAACATGTCAATGGTGGTTTCGGATTTCAGAATCACCTTCACGGAAGGTTTTCATCCTCTGCCCAAGCATGCTGAACAATGAAGGGTAAACCCGGCCCCCTCGAGACCTCCTGCGGTTTCATTTTACTGAACTACGACAGTATCTTGCTACTTCAGTACCCTCAGGGGCATTGGAGCTTCCCAAAGGGACATGTGGAAGCGGGAGATTCAGACCACCACTCGACTGCAAAACGAGAACTCACCGAGGAAACAGGAATTTCAGAGGTCAAAATAGACCAATCATGGTGTGAAAAGACCGAGTACTCGTTCATGAAGAAAGGCAGGGAAACCCCTAAGCAGGTTTTTTGGTACATAGCCGAGACAGATGAGATTGACGTGAGTCTGTCCCATGAGCATTCTAACTACCTTTGGTTGCAGACAGAAGAGGCCATTGAACAGGTCACATTCGACCAAGAGAAGGAACTTCTCCAATCCGCTCTCAAACATCTCCGCTCAAGCAGACGAATCCCCTGAACCACCCAATCTTTTTCCAAGTGGTGTCCACAGAGACTCCTCCTCCCCGGTGTTCTTGGCAATCCACCTAGCCAGAACAAAAAGCCAGTCAGAGATTCTATTTAGATAATAAATTACTTCGTCTCTGACCGATCCATCGCCTTCGATTTCTCGAAGCTTGCAAGCCTCCCTTTCCGCCCTTCTAGCCACGGTTCTTGCAATGTGTAGGAACGCCACTGGTGCTGAACCAGTCGGTAAAATGAACGACTCCAAGGGACTAAGGTCTTCGACCCATAGATCCATCTCTTCAATCAATCTATCACACTGTGCCATCCCGACTAGAACCATCTGCTCGGGAAGTTTTCCAGGACTACAAGCACATTCTCCTCCAAGATCGAATAGCTCCTGTTGCACTCTCATCAGAGCCTCATCAGCCTCTCCAGGGCGATGGAATCTTGTCACCCCGGGCATTCTGCCGAATTCCATCCGAACCACTCCAATTTGGGAGTTCAACTCGTCAATTGTACCATAAAGCCCAACCCGTTCACTTTCCTTTCCAACCTTTGAACCATCAAGAAGGAACGTCTCGCCTCCATCCCCTACTCCGGTGTGAACCCTGTTTATTCGAACCATATGTGCCCGATGGGGTTCATGTTTTCAATCGTACTCAGACCGGTTCAGAATCCAATAGTCCCTGTTTGATTGCATCAGTCCACGATGAATCGACCGTCCCCCATCCACCTAGTTTCTCAAGCTCCTCAAGGTTCTTGGCCTCGTCCTCTAGGTTTCCCAGGTGTCTATGAATCAATACGAGGGCCGAATGACTCATCGAGTTGATCCATTGATCCTCCACATCCCAAGATCTCTCGAAGTGGGCGATTGCCCCATTGGGGCCTAGA
>Ga0208277_1001755_pt1 | contig 12530 bp, 8 predicted proteins | sample ETNtaG_5_FD_185782 | JGI IMG/M metagenome (GOLD analysis project Ga0208277, IMG submission 185782) | Marine microbial and viral communities from oxygen minimum zone, Eastern Pacific Ocean - ETNP201406SV205 (SPAdes) (version 2) | ecosystem: Environmental > Aquatic > Marine > Oceanic ...
ATTTCTTTTTTGGCGCCAACGTGAAGGAAGTGGTGTCGAGTCCTCTTTTCAAAAAATTGTCGAAATTTAGGCTTTACGATTTGCGTCTTTTGTTGTTTCTTCCCTTCGGCATTCGGTCTTGTGGAAGTCTTTGTCTTCCGTCTCTGCCTTTTTTTTGCTCCGCGTATAAAAAGAGTTCTTATCCAAGCCAAGGGCCGACCAACGAGAGCGTCCATCACCGCACGTCTCGTCGTCAGAAGAGGACACACAGCTCGCGTCCATTCAAAATACTCTACACGAGGGCACTCACACCCACACCCACACGCGCCTACGTGGTCTATTCCGATGAGCGTAACGATCGTTTCAGCCGTATCAACGGCGGCGACTGCGGGACTGGCGACGTCGTCGCGAAGACGACGAAATTTCGTGGCGGCTTCGGCCTCCTTGGCTTCGTCTTGTTCTTCATCACGTCCGACCACTCGTCGGAGAGAAGAACAAAATCAACGACACATCAGCAGTAATAATGAAACTTCTACTCACAGTAATACCAGAAGAGGCGACCTTCTCGTGACCAACGCGGTGGCTGGGCCGGCGCCGGATTTCTTAGTCGCCAAACTCGACGCGAACGAAAAGATGCACAAGGAGTTGATGGACAAGTTAGCTGACCCAGTGGTCCAAGGGGATTCGAAAGAATTTCAAAAGGTGTCCAAAGCTATGGGGGCATTGCAAGATGTCGTGCAAACATATCAGAAATACAAGCAGTGTTTAGAAGGGAGCGAAGAGGCGAAGGCAATGGTAAAAGAAGCCGCCGGAGATGACGAGATGGTCGCCATGGCAAAGGAAGAGGCAGATAGTTTGATGGAAGAAGCGGAGAACTTAGTCGACCAGTTGACGTTAGCTTTGTTACCGACAGATCCGCTTGACTCAAAGAATATCATGTTAGAAATGCGTGCAGGAACCGGTGGCGACGAGGCAGCTATTTTTGTTGGCGATTTGCACAGGATGTATACAAGATTCGCGCAAACGGAAGGGTGGAAAATGGAGACGGTGTCATCCTCATCTGGTGACTTTGGCGGATATAAAGAAATCGTAGTTGAAATTAAAGGCGAAAACGTGTATTCGCAGTTGAAATGGGAGGCAGGTGTCCATCGAGTGCAAAGAGTTCCGTCGACAGACGCTCAGGGTAGAATCCAAACTTCGACGGCAACCGTTGCTGTGATGCCAGAAGCGGACGAAGTTGAAGTTGAAATCAAAGATGAAGACTTGGAAATTCAAACCGCGCGCTCTGGTGGAGCGGGTGGCCAAAACGTGAATAAAGTCGAAACGGCAATTGATATGTTCCACAAACCGTCCGGTATTAGAGTCTTTTGCTCTGAGCAACGAACGCAGTTGAAGAACCGCATTCGAGCGATGCAAATTTTGAGGAACAAGTTGTTCGAGATACAATTAGAAGAAAGAAATAAAGAAATAGCGGGGGCGAGAAAGGCGCAAGTTGGTTCTGGGGCGCGATCAGAGAAGATTCGTACGTACAACTGGAAAGATTCGAGAGTTTCTGACCACAGATTGCAAAAGAATTTCCCACTCGAAAACTTCATGAATGGTGAAATCAAAGACTCCATCGCATCCTGTCAGTCCCTCGAGCAACAAGAGCGGTTAGAGGAGTTGAACGCTGAATTGATGGCAGAAAAGTAATGATATGGATTAATGATTTTAATTATTATAATGCAACAATCCGAACTCTCTTCTTCCCATCTCTTCCCATTGCCGGTATTTTTAGAATCGTGCTTTTTTTTCTCCCAAATCAATGAATAAAAAAACTTCGAAGTTTGACTCACTCTCTCCTTTTTAAAAACAAACACCATCGGCATGGAAGATGTTTCAACGAACGAGACTCACTCGCTCCGGGTAAATTTGAAGCGTAACTATGGTTTAAACAGCATCAAACGCGACAACGTCACCTTCGTCGACGACGAAACCGTCGCGTTCTTCGTTGGAAATTTGGTCCAGTTTTTGCACGTAAAAAATACGACCGCTAAAGAAGACGACGACAATTTCTTCATGCGCTCGCGTCGATTGCGAGAGATTGGAGCGATTGCAGTGCATCCAGAGCGAATAGCTTTTGCGCTCTGCGAAGGTGAGGCAGGTTGTGTGAACGAGAAGAAGGGGGAAGAGGAAGAAGATGAGCGAGCTTGCGTCGACGTGTACAAGTATCCGTCTCTCGAGTTGAAAAAAACTTTACGAGGGGGTGCGAAATCAAAATACGCACTCGCTAAATTCTCACCCGACGGCACCATGTTAGCAACGGTGTCGAGCGAGCCGGATTATTTCTTGACTATATGGGACTGGGAAAATGAATCGTCTATTTTACGTTGCAAAGCATTCTCTCAGGAAGTTTTCGGTTTATCTTTCTCGCCATTCGTATATGGTCAGTTGATGACGTGGGGGATCGGTCACGTAAGATTTTGGAAGATGGCTGATACTTTCACCGGATTAAAGTTGCAAGGATCCCTCGGGAAATTTGGGGCGGAGCCATTGTCGGATATTTGCGCGACGTGTGAATCAGACGACGGAAAGATAATTTTTAGTGGGACAACCTCTGGTGCGATATTGGTGTGGAGTGGCGGATTGATCGAAGCAAAGTTTTGTATCGACGAGGAGATTACGTGTCACGATGGGGCAATAAACTCAATGCATTGGCGCAAAATCTCAGTAGAAAATGGGAAAGACCAACAAGACCAACAGGAGCGTATGCAGCTTATTACTGCGGGAGAAGATGGATATGTGCGAGCATGGGATGCGGATGAAATTTGGAACATAGTGCAGACACCAGAGACACCGTTCTTGCAGAAGATCAAGCCAATATTCGAGTATCATCTCGGGAATACAGTGAAATGTATGAATTTAATCGTCAGCGGTGATAATAACAACAATAAGCTCGTCGTTCAGAACGCTTGTGGTAGTTTACTCGAATTAGACCTTTCCGATGGAACACTGCGAGAAATTTTTGAGGCACACTCAGGAGCGATTGCAGGATGCGACGTTTCCTTTGTCAGCCCACATTTTTTCACAACCGGCTACGATAAAACGGTTCGATGCTACGACTACTCTCAGTGCAAGCTTCTTTTCACGTCCAGATTTCAAGCGAGAGGGACCGTTTTAAAAGTCTTTCCGAAAGTAGTCGATACATCCTCGCGGTTGATTTTAGTTGGTTTTAACGATGGTGTAGTTCGTGTTCTCTTACGAACTGAAGCGTCTTTTACAGTTTTAGAGAGCGTAAAACCGCACACAGACGCAATCGTCTCGATAGATTGGAATTCAGATGGATACAAATTTGCGACTGCTTCCAAAGATAAAACGATATTCTTGTTTAACGTGGAAGCGAAAGGAAAGCTTGCGCCAATTGGTTTTGTTCGACTCGATAAAGTTCCGAAGCATATCAAGTACGACAAGTCAAATAGTACCGCTGACAAAAATGTCATAGACGTTTGGTTTCAACAGAGCGTTGACGTGGTTCGCCTTCTTTCGACAAAGCTGCCGAAGATTAGTACGGATACTTTCGAGCTCGAGGGCTGTTTCATATCAAAGAACGAAAATATCTCTATCGAAGGAGTGTGTTGTTCGCAAACCTCACATTCTGGAAGGTTTCTTGTTCAAGGGTTTTCAAATGGTTCTTTAATGTTGCGTATTTTGAATCAGAATGAAGGAGACGAGAAGAAAGGCGAAGAAGGCGAAGAAGCTGCTGCCGATGAAGAAGTTTGGGTTGAAAAGAAGGTTCACACATCAAAAATTACAGGCGTAGCTATAACGTACGACGATCGATATCTCGTGAGCGCGAGCGAAAATGGTTCGTTGCTTTTGTTTGAGTTGAAATCAAAGCATGGCACATTTGAAGTAACAGAAGAAGTGGATGAAAATTATTTGGAATACGGGAAGCCCATTACTGAAGACATCGAGATTGATGAGTTTCCTTCTTTAGAACAAGCGAAAATTTTGGCGAGAGACTTGCAAATTTCCAACAACGCCGAGAAAACGAGAAAGCGAACATTAGAGAAATTGAACGAGCTTCGCAAAGATTTTAAGTCGTTAGTGGAAGCAAACAAACAGTTGAGAAGTGACGACATGCTCCCCGAATCTGCTTTTGAAGTGGATGCTGATCTTCTTGGTATCATCGAAAAGAAAACAGCTATCAATATCGAACATGCCAAGAGAGAAATGGCTTGGAGACTTGAGCGTGCTGAGATTATTTTAGGAAGACTTGAAAAGCGATACTGCGACGATGTTGAAGCTACTTGTGAAGAAATGCACGCGCGATTTGATGCAAATATCGATGATGAAGCCACGAGTCGATATGAATTTTTGTGCAAGTCGTTTAGTTTGTTGAAAGAGAACTCCGATGAGAACGAAGATGAGGATCAATATTTTGACGAAAGAGGCGTACTACCACCACCCGGGGATGCCTCGATAATTTCCGATGAAACTTCAACAATCACATCAAACGTTGATGCCCCAAGAGTGAGCGATATTTACGAAGAAAATAGCAGAGAAAAGAGCGATCTCACGTCTCAAGAGATACGAAGAATAGAGCGTAAAAAACGATCAGAAGAGATGGCTGCGTTTGAGCTCACGAAACCAATCGACGTGTCCGAAACGAACATCGAAGAAGATTTAGAAATTATCGAAGCTCGCAACCGTATCAGTGATTTCCCGTTGAAATCGGATCCTCTGGCAATGATAGTGAAGGAGAAGCGAGCAAATGTGGAATTGAAAGACGATGCGTTGACTCGAGTCAATGCAAAAATCCGAGAAATAAAAGTTGCCTTCAATGCAGAGTTTCAAGCGTTAAAAGACGAAAGTGCAACAATGCCAAATGAGGAATATAACGATAAATTACGTAATCTGTGCGTTTCGAAAGCGACAGCGGAGCGAAAGTGCAAATCTCTCGAATTGCAAAGATTCATTCTCGAGCGTGAACTAGAAATAATCGAGAAGAAACACGACGCAGGTGATAAAGCCTCAGAGAAGAAACTTCATGTTGCAGAAGAGAACATGAGAGCAAAGAAGGCGACGGTGAAGAACCACACAAAGCGATACAAAGAATGCGAGACTTCCCTGATTCACGCCGATAATGCCTTGCAGAATTTGATGAAACTGTACGAAAACAGTTTGCCCCCAGGTGTGCCAAGAGCGAAACTGTTTAAAATTTTTATGCGGGGACATGAAAATGCAATCGAAGAAAAATGCCCGACTGGATGCGAAGAAGACGTGTACGAGAGAGTGTTACAGTTACGTACAAAGCGTCACGAGCTCGAAGCGACAAAAGTTGAAGCTATGAAAGAGTCTGAGGAAGCAAAGACTATTCTAGATGAGAAAGTAAAGGAGATGGAAGTTGCCGTGGCGACTTTAAAAGACATGACAGCTGAGAAAGAAGCGTTCGAGAAGAAGAAACAAGCCGATCTGAACGAATTAGAAATATATGTCACTCTGAAAGCGCACGAGGTTCTTCATTTTAACGTAGACTCGACGGATACCGTTTCGACTGTGAAACTGGGATCTGCCGAAAACGGTTTGGTTTTCGCGAACTCGGCAATTGAGGAGTTAAAGCGTGAAATTGAACATCTGAATGGTGAAATATCATCCCTTAAAAAGTCACAGCAAGAACTGAAGAAACAAGTGGCGGCTTTAGAGATTGAGCGAAAAGAAGAGGAAGTGAAAGAACGCGACTTGGAGGCGAAGGAAATAGACGTCCAGATGCGGAAATTTGGTCAAATTGTCGATTTGGATGCGTTGGATGCCATGGCAAGAGAAGCGAGAGGAGGCGAAGAATTGAAGATTAAATTAAGAGCCCAGGAAACATATCACGCGAAAGAAGCTGCGGAGTGGATAAAGGCCATCCGGCAAAGTAACGACGAGTACACTGCACTCATTGAACAGCACACTATGCTTTTGCAAAAAATAGCCATCTCGAAAAGAGCGCTGCTGACAAAAAAGAGAGGCACAGTCGCATGACAATTTTTAACCAGGTACGGTTTATAATGACTACAAGAATAATGTTACATCTATTCTACAACAATCTATCATAAGAGTGAAACAGAAGGGGGGTCTGTGGGGGTACCATCATGCGGTATGTTTTGTCCTCCTTCCCCAGAAGTTAAGTCTTCAAGGCCAGCGAACGCATTGTTTTGAGGTTGTTCTTGTTGCTCGAACACTTTCATCCGCTCCGCCATGCTCACCTCTACTTTTTGTTGCTGCTCTTGTTGACTTCCTTCTTTTACTACCTCTTCTTTTTCCACGATCGTTTTCATCGTCATACGCGTCGTCTTCGATGTCATATTTTCTTCTTCTCCTTTTATGCTTCTCCCTGTATTTTCTCTTGCTGTCGTTTTTGGCATCCCCCCTCCGAATGCAGTCGCCACCGCGGCTTTGAACTCTTCGTCCGTAAGAGACAGAAATTCCAAAGCAGAAGATTTCTGTTGTTGTTGAACATTTGTTGTTGCCGTCGATTGAAGAGGAGGAGGAGGAGGAGGAGGAGCTGTTACTTCTTCTTTCGCATTCTCAAAGTCGCCGAAGTCGTCGTCGATACCATCAACTGACATTATTTTGTTTATTCTCTTCTTCTCTCGCGCCAAGAAATATGCAGCGGTGCTTGAGTGAGAGAAGAGAGAGAGAGAGAGAGTGTGTGTGTGTGTGTGAATAAGCCCGCCCGCGCGGGGGGTGGAAGAAGAACTTTTTCTCTGAAGAGAAGAGAAGAGAGCTCCTCCTTGCACGTATTGTTTTTTTCGTTTTCGTTCTTCATTCCGCCGACGCGTGAAAAAACACGCAGAGGAGTGGATTTAATTAGAGAGAGGGAAAGAGAGACGGAGTGAGAAGGAGAGAGATAGAGAGAGATAGAGAAAGATAGAGAGAGAGAGAGAGAGAGAGGAGAAGAGAGAAGATGACGGACACGTGGCAACTGAGCGCGGTCGCGAGTTTAGTCGAAGACATCGACAAGAAAATTCTCGTCGTCTTACGAGACAATTCGAACATTGTTGGGACGTTGCGATCGTTCGACCAGTTTGCGAACATCGTGTTAGAAAACGCCGTCGAACGAATGATCGTCGGGACGCACTATTCAGACGTACCTCTAGGGTTGTACATCGTGAGAGGAGAAAATGTCGTTTTGATGGGAGACATAGATGAGGCCATCGAGTTGAAAGGATTGACGTGGGTAGAGAACGATGAGATTAGACGAATGAAGGATGCGGAAATGGAAGCGGACAAGATGCACGGGTTGATTGCGAGGAATTTGGACATGTTATTAGACGACTAAAATGCATTCAATGTCTCAATCTTATAAAGAAGGGTAAGTAGTGCTCTACGCGCGCGCTTTCTTGATTCAGAATGTATATATATATATCAGAACATGAAGCTGTGATGGACAACATACCATGCTAATACTGATACTCATCTTTTACAGATGTTGTAAATGTAAACCGATCGATAGGACTGAGCTTTGTGCTGTTATATATATATATATATCCTGTTAGTAGCTGCAATGATGAACTTGCATGTGGAAGTGCTCGTGGCGATCTTCTGTGAGCCAATGATAATAACCAATGGATCCTTCAGAGCAGATTTGTACATTTGTGTTTCGCTCGTTATATTTTGCGGGCGTTGTTTTACTCAGTAATCTGACTCATATCTCTCCTTTTCTCAATACACAAGTACGGGACAGGACAAAAAAGAAGAAACGATAGGATTCACATGAAAAAGGAGCGCTTTTTGAAGTTCCGTGAATTCTCATACTAATACTAATGCAAGAATAGGTTCATGAGCATTTGTTGTATCTGATAAAAATTACAAGCAATTCGTACAAATTTTACAATTTAGTTTTCTCTGGGTAGCTCGCCATTTCGGCAACTCCACACATGCCCGAAGGACTTTCAACATCTCTCGCGATTCTGATGTAGCCTCCTTCTCCCCACTGCTCGCTCCATGAGTTTTTAATCTTCCAATATTTCTTTGTCGCACCCGGGATGATGACGTTTGAGCTGTTATGATCGATGCCATAGCCAACGACTAAAACGCCATGGTCCAGCTGTGTGCCGCAATCTTCGGCGTGATACACGCCTCCTCCGTATAATTGGAAAGATCGTTGGTCGGCTTCAATCGCAACCGAGACGGGTTGTTGCGACACGGCTTTCTTTAAAGCAGATTCGTCGTTCGATGGCACGTCATTAAATCCATCGATCGAGGCAATGTGCAACAAAGTCTTCCTCGTCTTGCACTCGTCGAAAGAAGCCTTATACCGGTACTGATTTTCGCTATCAACGCCTCCGTTTTCAATGATCCACTCAAAAGCGTTATCCATCAAACCACCATTGCAGCCTTGATTACCTCCTTCCCTCGCGCACGATACCAATTCTTGTTCGGATAAAGAAACGAGCTTGCCGGTTCTAATCGCGTTAATGCCTTCCACCGCCCCAATAGCAGAAAATGCCCAACACGACCCACACGAGCCTTGATTTTTCGGCGTCGTAACGACACCTTCATCGACCCAGTCGATAGATTCCGGCGCTTCAACTCCTTCGTATTCCCACAAGGTGACATCTTTCGCAGTATCCTTGTCATCGGAATCTTTCTTTCGCCATAAAGATTTCTTAAACCCGAGCATCTTTTGGTATTCCTCTCTCGTGTGCGCGGCAAACTTATTCATCTCAACGTAATGCGAGACTTTCCCAGCAGCATATTTTGCGTTGTGTTCTAACACGAACAAATAATTCTCTCCAAAAACCTTCATTCGTTTCAATCGTTCTTTTGCGTCTGTGATTTCTTTGTCGTGTTTCACCAACCACGCGTCAAAGGCGTCCTCGATTTCACTTTGCAGCTTATCGTTTCGTAAGACCAAGTTGACTTTATTCTCATTGGTATCGGGTTCGAGATGAATGGCTGTTGTCGTCGTCGAAAGAAACGAGAGGGAAAGAGTCGCCGTCGTTGACGTTAGAAGGAAAAAGTACGAGAAGAAAGAATGAAATTTAGTCATCTTATCGTTCTTTCTGTTCAAAATACAGTTGTCAATGGAGGTGCCCTCTCGATTAAGAACTGTTTTCCTTCTTTTTCTTCTTCGAGCGCGATCAACGCGCAAACGTTAAGTGGTACAGGAAGAGGTGGACGTCTGCTTATCACTATTATCCTTATTATTCTCCTCTTCTTCTTAAGTGTGTGCCGTGCTCACGTAGTACGCGTCGCAACGAAAACAAAGAGTGAGGGACGATTTTATTTTTTTCGTTTTTTCTCTTTTTCTTGACGCGACATCAGCAGGAATCAGACAAGAGATGAAAATTTGCCCCTCGCTTGTCCTCTTGAAAAACGAGAAGAAAAAAAGAGAGACATTCCACAACAGAAGTTCGTCGCAGAACCTGAATAGAGAACGAAGGTACGCCGCGATTTTTTGCAATTTTTTTTGTGTTGTTAGCGCGCATGCGGTGGAAAAGTACATCTCGAACGGGACGATATCGTCGATTGGAACGCGTTCGATTCGCAAGCGTGGATACGAACGGACGATTTTCGTTGTTTTCGCGCGTAATTTTTTTTTGACCCTTACACGAGAAGAGGCTGAATGTGTATCGGAAATGTCCGGGTATTGGGCGAATGCGAAAACATGCGTCGAGGTTTAGAGCGATAAATGTAACATTTGAATGTGTTTACGTTTGTTGAGACGCTCATGTCTGTTGACTATTGTGTTTGTGTGTCTCCGAATCGGGCGCGTTTGAAATGCATTTTTGGACCCAAAAATGGGAGAAAAAGAGAGAGTTCTCTTTCACAGCCTTTACTCGTTTGATTTGTGGCAGTTATACTCACCTTCACTTCTTCCTCTTCTTGAATTAAAAGATGCCGCCTAAAGCGCCAGAGTCAAAGGCCGCGAAGTTAGCGAAAGCTGCCGCGGGGGGTAAAGCCAAAAAGAAGAAGTGGTCCAAAGGGAAAACTAAGGAGAAGGCTCAAAACCAAGTCTTGTTTGAACAATCCACTTACGATAAGTTGCTCTCGGAAGTCCCAAAATACAAGATGATCACCGTGTCCATCTTATGCGATCGCTTGAGAATTACGTGCTCGTTAGCCAGAAAGGGTATTGCTATCTTGGTTGCCAAGGGTTTGATTAAGCCTGTTATCAGACACTCTCAGCAAGATGTCTATACCCGCGCGATTGCGGAAGCTTAAGCAAATATACTACATTTATTATTAGAGTTGGATTAGAAAACGTAGCATCATAAAGAAGACCATTATTATGTGATTAATACATATCATATATATAATCGTTCGTATACAATACATCATCCTATACGCAGCTCTCCTCTTTTTTGCTCCAGGCTTGGATTTATATTTCACTTATGTGTGAGTAGCGAAACGTCGCCTGTTTTTTCCAATAATCTTTCATCTTTCATTAAAAAAAGTTGCCTCCTTGGCAGTTCGTCGCTAATGTCACGAGGAGTCATTCAGCCCATCGCATTTGTTGCTCCACTCCGAAGGTTTACTCCTTGTCCTCGTTCTTCTCGTATACACACAAATGCACGGGCATCCATTAGTCCTGCGACCACTTCTTCCAAAAGTAGTTGGGACGGACGAGTTTTATCTAAAGAGGCGGACGAATGGACGTGGAATCTAACGGAAGAGGAAAATGAAGAGATAGAACATGCTGTGAGACACTTCAGGGCGACAAATTTGGATGTTATCGATGTTACCGCGGAGACATTCCCGTTGAGTTCGTTGTTTCAAAACAAGGTACTAGCGATGAGAGATGAAATCATAGAAGGGAGGGGCTTCGCAGTGCAACGAGGCCTCCAAATTGAACGATATTCGAATCAAGATATCTGCACGATATTTTGTGCGTTAGGGAAAATAATGGGCATACCAGTGAGTCAGAATAAATTCGGACACGTGTTAGGGCACGTTTATGATTTGGGAAATGATCCACGCTCACCACAAACGAGATTGTATACAACTAATGCGGCTCAACCTTTTCATACCGATTCATCGGATATTGTTGGATTATTGTGTATTAGAAATGCAACCGTAGGTGGTGACTCGCAATGGGTGTCTTCTATTCGTTGCTATGAGGAAATAAAAAAAGAGAGACCAGATTTAGCTGCAATTTTGATGCAACCATTTTTTGTTTCTCGCAAAGGCGAGATACCACCGGGATGTGAGGCTACGTATGAGATGGCCGTGTTTCACGAAGTAGAAGACGATCGAACGGGCGAAAAAAATATAGTCGGTATATATGATCGTTCCTTTATAGACGCAGCACAGACGATAGAGGGAACTCCAAAATTGACTAGTTTACAAATCGAAGCATTAGATTACCTCGATGCGCTCTGTGTAAAGTTGCAGATTGAAATGCGCTTACAATCTGGAGACATCCAATGGCTGCATAATCACACCACTTTCCATGCGCGCAGTGCTTTCAAAACCGAAAATGAGTTACCGAGACACTTGCTACGCCTTTGGCTTTCGCCCGAAAACGGAATTAAACTCCCCAACGCTTTCAAAACGAGATTTAATACTACTGAAAGATGGAGTCCAAACAGAGGTGGCATCCAAACCGAGGATGATGTGAAACTCGTGTGCCCATTAGAACCGTAGAAGAAAAGAAGCATGTATTGAAATAGATCAGTACCGGTACCAGTACCAGGTAACAGCGATTCATCTTTGTTTGTTTTATGTCACGTCAATCGTAATATTATTATGGCTGTAACTCATTGTTGAAAAATATTGAAAAGGCAACAATTTTGTATGTCCGAGGAAAGGCAACGTAGCATCGTCACACACAAAAAAGAAGAAACACGAAAATGTCGACGAGTGGTGGTAATGGTGGTAAAACCATTATCGCCACCACGGCAGCAGTTGGTGCGTTAGTCGCCACCGTCAGCGCCGTTTTTGCGTACACCAATAGCGCCGAGTACCAGTCTTCTTCGTCTTCTTCGAATAATTCGAATTGGAAAAGGAAGTTTCTCGATTCGTTTTTAACGACCTCTTCTTACGTGACAACCAAAACGAGTCAAATGAAATCGGAGCACCGAAGAAGAGAGAAGAAAATGCTCACGACTCAAATCTGGTTCGCCGGATGCGATGAAGATGGAAGAATTGTCAATCCGGAGGCCATGAGGAAGATTATCATCGAAGGCGGCATCGAGTCCTCTTTACGACAGGAAGTGTATCCGTTTTTATTGAATATTCGCGACCCAAATGACTCTGCAGTGGAGGTTGAACAGGCGAAACAGATGCGAAAAGTGAAATATGACGCGTTAAGGAAGCGGTGTAAAGAGCTGGAATTGATGATGAAGAGTGGAAAGGCGTATAGTAAGGACTCGTTACCACCGAGAGATCTGGGTGTCTTCACAGAAAATGCGCCAGTTATCAAAGCGGATGCGCCAAGAACGACTTTTGTGTACGGAGAATTCGCGGCAATGTATGATGCGTGCGATGACACGAACGCCGCTGCGCTATTAGAGAAAGATATAAACGTGAATTGTAGTGGTGATAAAAGGGATAAGAAGAAAAAATCATGGGAAGTAGCG
>Ga0208277_1001756_pt1 | contig 12520 bp, 8 predicted proteins | sample ETNtaG_5_FD_185782 | JGI IMG/M metagenome (GOLD analysis project Ga0208277, IMG submission 185782) | Marine microbial and viral communities from oxygen minimum zone, Eastern Pacific Ocean - ETNP201406SV205 (SPAdes) (version 2) | ecosystem: Environmental > Aquatic > Marine > Oceanic ...
TATCAAAAAGGCCGTTGCACTGTCTTACAAAATGGGTGTTAAAATCGCATTTGGAACGGATACTGGCGTATCGCCTCATGGTGATAATGCAAATGAATTTGTTTTTATGGTCAATGCTGGCATGAAACCCATAGATGCTATTTTATCTGCGACCGCAGTAGCCTCTGAAGCATTAGGTGTAAAAGATATTGGAAAGATTCAAAAAGGGATGCGAGCTGATGTTGTTGCAGTTAGTGGAGATCCATTGAAAGACATAAAAATTTTACGACAAGTTCGCTTTGTAATGAAAGATGGTGTAATTTATAAGAACGAGGATAAGTAATTTTTTTAACTTTTGCATAAATAAGTATGTCTAAAAGTTAAAACAGATAACAAACTTTATATTTATTGAAAATATGAGAGGACTTTTTAATGTTTCGTAAATTAATGATTTTTTCATTTTTACTGTTTGCGTTCACATATGCGCAAAGGGGCGGTAGGAGCTATGGAGGTTCAAGCCAAGGGCAAATGGACCCAAACAAAGTTCCAAAGATTGGTATTGTATATGGAATAGTGATTGACTCTGCAAGCACAAGCCCAATCCCTTATGCATCAATTTCAATTGTTAATGCCAGAAGTAGTACCATCATGACTGGTGGCATTTCAAATGAAAAAGGGGAATTTTATGTTAAGGAGATTCCTCTTGGCAGGCATAGCGTTGTTGTTGAATATATCGGCTACAAGAAAAAGCAGCTTGGCCCTTTTACTTTCCTTCCTTACGGCGATAACAAGACCACATATGATCTTGAAACGATATCCATCGCACAAACAACGCTTCAAATGGCTGGAGTTGACGTAGAGGCAGAAAGGCCATTGTTTGTACAGACTGCTGAAAAGCGCATTTTTAGTGTAGAAAAAAATTCACTTACAACTGGAGGTAATGCTATTGATGCATTACGTCAAGTGCCAGGAGTAGAGGTTGACCCTGATGATAACGTAAGTTTAAGAGGAAGCTCTAATGTAAATCTAATGATCGATGGAAAACCATCAAGTATTGCTGGAGGAGACATTAAGTCATTATTGCAAAGTATTCCCTCATCAAACATAGCAGACATTGAAGTCATGACAAATCCTGGGGCTAAATATGACCCTGAAGGAATGGCCGGAATCGTCAATATTGTATTAAAAGAAAATAAGTTTGCAGGATTCAATGGAAACATCAACACCGGTGGGGATAATATAGGTGGATCTAATTTATCTGGTCAGGTTAACTATAGAACCACTGCATTTAATACTTTTGTTAATCTTGGTACTAGAGAGGGCATGAGAGAGTCCTCTGGTATAAGCACTAGGACTACTAATTTTTCCAATTATACAAATACGCTTGATCAGACCTCAAAGTCTACTTCGGGTGGCCCTAGTTTATTTCTTAAGACTGGCTTTGAATATTTTATAGATCCAAAACAATCCTTTGGCTTGTCCGCGACTTTAAGTAATGGTGGAAGAGAAAGCGAGGGGAAGACATTTACTAAGGATATTGGACCAGACGAAAAGAAATTTTATCGATTAACTGATAATAATAGCGATAGAAATGGTTACGATCTTAATCTGAGCTATGATAAGAAGTTTAAAGACCCTAAGCATAAACTTACTTCTTATTTACGAATATCAGATGGCCTCAATGATGGTGAAAATGAATATTACAATGACCCGATTACTAGCAATGTTCAATTAAATAAAGCCCTTGATGGAAACAATGGAAACAATAAGAGCATGAATTTTCAACTTGATTATGTGCGTCCTTTAGAAAAAGGATCCAAGTTTGAATTTGGCCTATCAAGTAAAACTAATAATAGGGGGGATACACAGTTATCTTATTTATTTGACAGTGATATTAGTGACTTTGTGAAAGATGATGAATATAGCAATGAATTTGTTTATGATGAGAATGTTCATGCAGCCTATGTACAGTATAGCAGAAATCTTTGGCTTTTTAATGTGAATGGTGGCGGTAGATATGAGACCGTAACTATGTTTTCAGAGCTTAAGAATACCAATGAAAAATTTGAGAATCCCTATGCTAGTTTTTACCCTAGTTTATCAGTTTCTTTTGGAGCGCCACAATTCTTGCAAATCCAAACTAGTTATTCTAAGCGAGTGAATAGGCCGCGTTCAAGACAATTGAACCCTTTTATTTCTCGCCAAGATAGCAGAAACTTTCGAAAAGGGAATCCATTCTTAAAGCCGGAATATACCGATTCCTATGAAGTTAATTTTGGGAGATTCTCTAAAGGGATTTCCTTGAATTTAGGAGGATATTATCGCTACACAACCGATGAGATCACTCGCCATAAAGTAGTGAATGAAGATGGGACATCAATAGCTACATATGAAAATATTGAAGAGCAAAAAACCAAAGGAATTGAATACAATGCCGTTGGTACTTTAGGTAAGAAATTAAGGCTAATGCTCTCTGGTAGTATTTATTGGGATGAGATCAATTCCGATCTATTTGGTTCCGATTATGATAAAACTTCTCAAGGCCAAAGAATTCGATTTACTTCTATGTGGAATATTAATCCAAAGACTGAATTTATGTTCTTTATGTTCTATAGCCCTGCTAGAGATATAGCGATTGGGAGAATGGATGATTTTAGCTTTTCTTCTATGTCGCTTAAAAGAAAATTTATGGATGACCGATTAAATGTCACTCTGAATCTTGGTGATCCTTTTAATATGACCGGTTTTTCTTTTTCTACTGCAGGGGACTTTAATAATGATGGAATAGATGATTGGTCTCAATTTTCAGATCGAAAATGGCAAAGCAGAAATATTCGAATTTCAATAGAATATCGATTTGGAAAAATGGAGGATAAGAGCCGTTATAGCAGACAAGGAAGAGGAGAAGGTATGGATATGGGCGGAGATATGGAGATCGATTAGCGTTTTTTATCATTTTTATTTTATATTTAATCATCCCTTCATAATCTTCTGCTATGAATAATAAAAAATGGATGATTTATGGAGCCAATGGCTACACTGGCAGATTGGTAGTAGAAGAAGCTGTTGCTAAGGGTTTGTCCCCAATCCTTGCAGGAAGGTCTAGCGATGTTAAGGCTTTAGCCAAAGAGCACAACTTCGAATCTATCATATTTGATTTGAAGACCGTAGATCAAATAGTAAATCATATCGAAGGACTTTCTGTGGTGGCAAATTGCGCTGGTCCTTTTTCTCAAACTGCGGAAAAGATGATGCGTGCATGTATTAAAACAGGAGCGCATTACATAGATATTACTGGGGAGATCGCTGTTTATGAACTTGCCAATAGTTTAGACCAAGAAGCTCTTGCTTCCAATGTTGTATTATGTCCTGGCGTAGGATCAGATGTGATCCCTACGGATTGTTTGGCTGCATATTTAAAAGAAAAATGTCCAGACGCAACCCATCTAAAAATGGCTTGGGCCACCAAAGGCTCTCGAAGCAGCAAGGGCACGGCAAAAACAGCTGTTGAAGGTCTTGCTTTAGGAGGAAAGGTTAGAGAGAATGGCATTATGAAGAAAGTGCCCTTGGCTTATAAGGACCGTAAGGTTGATTTTGGTTATGGCCCCATTAGCACAATGACCATCCCATGGGCAGACGTCTATACTGCATACCATAGCACTGGTATATCAAATATTGAATTTTATTTTGCAAGGCCTTCTAGATCTATTAAAAAATTGCGCAGACAAAGATGGTTGCTGCCTTTATTGAAGGTCAATTGGATCATGCGATTTATAAAAGGGAGAATTGATAAAGTATGGCGCCCTTCATCTGCCGATCAACGCTCTCAGTCAAAATCATATTTTTGGGGCGAGGTTACAAATAGCGATGGAAAAAAGGTCGTAGGGAGATTTTGTTCAGCGGATGGCTATATTGTTACCGCTTGGGGGACTATCCATATTGCTGAATATTTATTAAACGAGCATGGGCATAAAGGGTTTTATACGCCAAGCATTCTTATGGGCAAAGAGTTGATCGACACCATGCCAGGATATTCTGGTATTGAATTTGACTAACAAGGAATTATGATCAATGTATGGCGTAATGGTTTAAAGTGAAAATCATCCCTTTTTATTTTGATGAAGAAAGAATATTTATATAATAAGAAAAATCGAGCAGAGTTAAAAAAAGAGCTTCTTTCTGAACCATTTAACCGGATCACATCTTCTTTTTATAGGTATATAGCAATTGACGATCCAAGCTCTTTAAGAGACCAGCTATACAAAGCGTGGTCTGCGTTAAAAGTATTAGGAAGGATCTATATTTCTAAGGAAGGGATAAATGCTCAGTTCAGCATTCCTGAGCATAATTGGGATATATTCATAGATAGCATAGAATCTTTTAATGAGTTAAAGCAGATTCCAATGAAGATTGCTATTGAAGATGGTAATTCTTTTTATAAGCTTACCATTAAGGAAAAGGATGAGATCGTAGCATATAATGTAAGCGCTGATGAATATGATATGAACATTGTAGGAAGACATTTGGACTCAAAGGCATTTAATCGTAAGATAGATCAAAAAGGATCCATTGTAGTTGATATGCGAAATTATTATGAAAGCGAAGTGGGTAAATTTACTGGAGCTATAACTCCTAATGTAAGCAAATCAAATGAGCTACTACCGGAAGTAAAAAATCTATTAAAAGGACATGAAGAAGATCCAGTTTTACTATATTGCACTGGAGGTATCCGTTGTGAGAAAGCTAGCTCTTATTTACTCCATAGTGGATTTAAGGATGTATATCAACTTTCTGGAGGAATCATAAAATATGCTCATGAGGTGAAAAAAAAGAATTTAAGCTCTAAATTTAAAGGAAAGAATTTTGTTTTTGATGCGAGAATGGGAGAACGGGTCACTGAGGATATAATTGGAAAATGCTACCAATGCGGAGCTCAATCAGATACCCATTTAGATTGTAATAACGACGCTTGTCATGTTCTTTTTATTCAGTGCATTGCATGCAAAGAAGAATATAGCGGGTGTTGTTCGATTGAATGTAAGAATTTTTCTGAACTTTCTTTAGATCAGCAACGTGATTTTAGAAAGGATCCTAATAAAATCGTTTCAAAAGCGAGATATTCATTTAGAGCAGAAAGCATAAATAAAGGATGATCGTATGAGAAAATTTATTTTTTTATTATCATTTTCATTGATAAGCGCATATGCGCAAAGAACCGTCAAGCCTGTAATTCATGCAAAAGATTGGATTGCGATTACTGGAAAGCCAATGGGTGCCACTGCTGGTGCACGAATCTTTTCAATGGGTGGGAATGCCGTTGATGCAGCTTGTGCAATGTTGGCCGCGACATGTACTATGTATGATGTGTTGAGCTGGGGTGGAGAAACTCAAGCTTTGATATATAACCCTATCACAAAGAAGGTAATAGGTATAAATGCGCTAGGAGTAGCGCCCAGTGGTGCCACTGCTAAATTTTATAAAGATAAAGAGCTTAATTACCCACCACAGTATGGACCTCTAGCAGCAGTAACACCCGGGACTCCCGGAGGATTAATGACTATGCTTGCTGAATTTGGCTCCTTATCATTGCGGGAGGTTCTTGCCCCTGCCATGGAGATGGCGCAAGGATATCCAATTGAAGCTCAAGCTGCAAATGCCATTGAAAGGCATAAGGAAAGGATCGCTGAATGGCCATATTCTAAGAAGATTTTTCTTACTAATTCTGGCGATAGGTCTGCTCCAAACCCTGGTGAGATATTTGTTCAAAGTGACCTATATAATACCTTAAAAAAATTGATCGATACTGAGCAAGAAGCATTAAATAGCGGAAAATCTAGAAAAGAAGCAATTTATTTAGCTAATGATCGATTTTATCGTGGAGATATAGCAGAAGAGATCGCACGGTCCACTCAAGAGCAGGGCGGCCTTATCACTAAAGAAGACCTATCTGAATGGAAGGTGATTCTTGAGGAGCCAGTTTCCATTGACTATAAAGGAATAAATGTCTATAAATTAACTCATTGGGTGCAAGGACCTGCCATGTTACAGTCTTTAAATATGCTTGAAGAGTTTGATTTGAAATCAATGGGTTATAATTCTACTAGATATATTCATACGATATACCAGGTAATGAATATGGCTTTTGCTGATCGCGATTTTTATTATGGCGATCCTTATTTTCCTCCAAAAGAACCTATTACTGGATTACTTTCAAAAAAATATGCTCTTTCACGGCTCAAAGAATTGAATTACGATGAGAATGATCCCCAGGTCAAGCCTGGTAATCCTTATAAGTTTCAAAGGGGCGGCAAAAATCCATATTTAGATCTGTTAAAAAATTGGGGAGACAACAATAAACGGCTTAATCCTGAGGATGGCAGTCAAGACTTTTCAGTCTTGGAAACAGAATTTAATGTGGGAACTACTACAATTCAAGCAGCTGATAAAAGTGGATGGGTGGTATCTATTACCCCAAGTGGCGGATGGATTCCGGCGGTAATTGCTGGGAATACTGGAGTTGGATTAAGTCAGCGAGCGCAAAGTTTCGTGTTATACAATGATGAGAACCCTTATAATGTGATTGAGCCAGGCAAGCGACCAAGAGCAACTCTCACTCCTGCTTTTGCAATTAAAAATGGTCGACCTTTTCTATCTTTTGCTGTTCAAGGGGGCGATACACAAGACCAAAATCTTTTACAATTTTTTCTAAACATGGTTGAATTTGATATGAATGTTCAAGAAGCGGCAGAAGCTGCAAATATCAATAGTTATCAGATGTACAGTTCTTTTGGCACACATAGCAAGGAATCCGGGCGCCTTGTAGTGCGCGATGATACCCCGCCATGGGTGATAAAAAATTTACGAGCTAAGGGCTATACTGTTGTTACGCGCGCATTAACATCAGGCCCAATAAATGCAATTTGGTTTGACCAAAAAAATGGCACTATGTGGGGAGGGTCATCAAATCACGGTGAAGATTATGGGATAGGCTGGTAATAATAAATCTCTCAAATTTATTATTCGTAATTCATTAAACTAATAGCAGTATTTTGATAATATAAGAATCGAGTTATTCATGAAAAAAATTCTATCTTTTTTAATTTTAACTTTAATAATAGGCTGTATGAAAAAACCCATTACCCCTCCGATTGCTAACAAGAAACCTTTTGAAATGATTAAGCATAATGATCGTCGAGTTGATGATTATTATTGGATGCGATTAACCGATGATCAGAAATCAGCGGAAAATTATGATACGCAAACCCAGGAGGTGGTTGATTATATTGATGAAGAAAATGAATATACTCAAACCAAGTTGAGCCATACTGCAAAATTTCAAGATAAGCTTTTTGATGAAATCGTTGGTAGAATAAAGAAAGATGATACATCTGTGCCCTATTTTAGCAATGGCTATTATTATTATACTAAATATGAGCCAGGTAAAGAATATGCTATCAATTGCAGAAAAAAAGGTTCACTGGATGCTAAAGAAGAGATCTTTTTGGATCAGAACATTTTAGCAAAAGGCAAGGACTACTTCGCAGTGGGCGGCTGGAGCATAAGCCCAAATAATGAATGGCTAGCCTATAGTACTGACTTTGTGAGCAGAAGGATTTATACGGTAAGTTTTAAAAATCTTCTAACTGGAGAGATTGTATCTAATGCAATTTCAAATACTTCTGGTAATGTAGCCTGGGCTAATGATAATAAGACAGTTTTTTATACATCAAAGAATGAAACAACACTACTTTCAGAAAAGATATGGCGCCATAAGGTAGGGTATACCTCAAAGAAAGATGAGCTAGTTTTTCACGAAAAAGATGACACATTTTACAATGGAGTGTATCGATCAAAATCCGGTGAATTCATTATTATTTATAATTCTAGTACACTTGTAAGCGATTATCATATTCTAAATGCCAATAAGCCAGATGGACAATTTAAGAATTTTACACCTCGAGGCATTGAGCACGAGTACTCTATAGATCATTATGATGATAAATTCTATATCATTACCAATTGGAAAGCTAAAAATAATAGATTGATGGAAGCGTCGATTGCTAATACTAATAAATCAAAATGGAAAGAGGTGATCAAGCATCGAGAGGACGTGCATTTACTTGACATGGAGATCTTTAAGGATCATCTCGTTCTTAATGAAAGAAAAGATGGCCTGAGAGGACTAAGGATCATTCATCAAAAAACAGGAAAAGATGAATTCGTGGATTTTGGTGAAAGTACTTTTACTGCTAGAATATCAACAAATAGAGAATTCAATACTAATGTGCTTCGCTATAGTTATACTTCCATGGTAACGCCTAGCTCTACTTACGATTATAATATGGATACTGGGGAATTGGCTCTAATGAAGCAGCAAGAAGTGGTTGGCGGTTATGATCAGGAAAATTATGAATCAGTAAGATTATATGCGATTGCTAGAGACGGTGAAAAAGTCCCTATTTCATTGGTGTATAACAAATCATTGAAAAAAAATAATTCGCCACAAAATCTCTTGTTATATGCTTATGGATCTTATGGTTCAACAAGAGACCCATATTTTAGCTCTGTTCGCTTAAGCTTGCTGGATAGAGGATTTGTTTATGCGATTGCCCATGTGAGAGGGAGTCAGATATATGGTAGAAAATCATATGATGATGGAAAGATGCTAAATAAGAAGAATACTTTTTATGACTTTATAGATGCAGGTAAATATCTTATTAAGAATGGATATACTAACTCCGATCATCTTTTTATTGAAGGAGGAAGTGCTGGAGGATTATTGATTGGCGCCGTAGTAAATATGGATCCTGATCTTTGGAAAGGAGCCATAGTAGCAGTTCCATTTGTTGATGTGATAACTACAATGCTAGATGCCACTATCCCTCTTACTTCTGCCGAATGGGATGAATGGGGCAATCCTGAGAACAAAGAATTGTATGATTATATGCTATCTTATTCTCCGTATGATCAAATTGCCAAGATGGAATATCCAAACATGCTTGTTACTTCCGGCTTTTTTGATTCTCAGGTTCAGTATTGGGAGCCATTAAAATACGTTGCAAAACTTAGAGAGTATTGGTCTGGAGAAAATAATTTATATTTGCATATGAATATGGATGCTGGGCATGGTGGAAAATCTGGCCGTTTTAGAAGATATAGAGAAGTTGCTTTAGAATATGCATTCTTGTTTGACTTGGCTGGAATACAAAAATAAGGCTCAATGCTTCTAGTTTGATATAAAAATAAATCTTTGTAAGTTTTTTCATGAAAAGGAATATCGCAGTTTTAATCATTGGCTTAGCTTTATCAATCTTTTTACAGGGTTGTTATACGCAATTAGCCATGTTCTATCCTGACCCGAATATCGTTCATGAAGAGCAGGAGTTCTATAGCGATCACTCTGATGCAGTACTCCGTCCAGATATTTCACGGTATGCTCAGGATGAAGGCTCTGGTATGCCACTAGCCTTTTCATCTATGCAGAATAGGTTTAGTCCTTTTTATTCTAATTCTGTTGGTTATAATAGTTATTATAATCCATACTACATGTATAATCCATATGATAGATATGGGGGAAATTATTATAATAGCTATGGATACAATCCATATGGTTATAATTATACTATAGGTGGATATTCAATGTTCGTTCCAGTGGGCGAAGAGGAACTCAGGCAATTTAATAAAAGAATGTTACAGCAGCGTACTCAACAAGCTAGAACAAGATTGAACATTAGTAGAAATGCAAACTCTTCTAATTCCTCCTCGCAAAGCAGCTCATCATCTTATTCTGGTTCAAAGAGTTCATCTTCTCGTTCATATGGCTCCTCTTCCTCTAGCTCTTCAGGGTCTTCACGCTCATCTTCAAGCGGCGGAAGACGAACTACCAGAAGAAACTGATTTTTTTCAGAATTTTTTTTAGAGCATGATAGTGAGAGTGCGAATAATTATTTGCATTTTTTTTATTGGGTCTTTTGTTAGGCCTCAATCGGCTTCTGAAGTTATCCATCTTTTAGAGAATGAAATCGGATATGGAGCAAGATCATTATCGATGGGAGGTTCATATACTGCTCTTAGCAATGATCCTTCCGGCATGTATTGGAATCCTGCTGGACTTGCAAGTATGAAAAGTGGAGCTCTTTATGTAGAAACGCATAATTTACATTATTCAAACAATACCACTTATTTTGGACAATTAAAGGAGAATCCACTTAGAATGGGCCGATTGAATGGTTTTGGCTTTACCTTTCCTGTTCCAACTATAAGAGGAAGTCTTGTTCTTGGATTTGGGTTTAATAGAATTTTACACTATGATGCACTGATGTCTTTTTCAGGTTTTAGTAATATTGATAACGCACTTACTTTTCCTATCAATGGAAATAATATTCCTTTTTCAAAAGATGTGAATAGAGATGAGACTATTGCGAGTACTGGCTCAGTTGACATTTGGACTCTTTCTTTTGGAATTGCTTTAGCTGAAAATTTATCTGGGGGGTTATCTATTTCTAGGGTTTCTGGAAAAGAGGATTATAATTTTCTATTTGGTCAAAGCGATGTAAATGATATTTATAATCAATATCCTTCAGATTTTTCCTCATATGATTTACGACAAACTCTCATCACCAGTATTCGTTCTTGGCATATAGTCGGAGGGATAAAGGCAATTATTTCTGATAATTTACAATTTGGTTTAGGGCTATTTTTACCAATGAAGTTAAATGTTGAAGAGCAACATGCAACTGACGAGACAATGATATTTGATAACAATGAAGAGTTTGGTGTGATTGAAAATGGTTATTATGCTTATCAATTAAAAATTCCTATGTCTATAGACCTTGGCGCTGCTTTCAGGATAAATAATTTAATTTTTACAACTGGCATCAGAATGAAAGATTGGTCAAATACGAAATTCAATCTGAAAGGATTAGAAGTTTCATCCGATGATTACGATTATTTTCAAACTGAAAATATTTACATAGCAAAAGACTATGGTCTTACGATACAAGCAAAGCTTGGCCTTGAGTATTTATTAAAAATATCTGACAGTTTCGGTGTAAACATTCGCGCTGGATATAATGAAATCCCCTCTCCAGAAAAATCTAAAATGCAAGAAGAGGCAACTGAAACAATATCTTTTGGCATTGGGATGCCAATCAGTTCCGATATTATGTTAAATGTTACCGTTTTGAATGCAAATTGGCAAAAAACTTCTGCTGATTCCTATGCGCCATCAAGTGTGTTAGAAGATATTGATGCAAAAAAATTCTTCGTTAATATTGCCTATCTTTTTAATTAGATTTTAAAGAATACTGCTTGTAACTGCCTATTCATTTCGGCTAATTTCGCTTTCGATTTGGTAGGCTCGGTAGCTCAGTTGGTAGAGCAGAGGACTGAAAATCCTTGTGTCGGCGGTTCGATTCCGTCCCGAGCCACCACTTATTTTTTCTACTTACCGTTGACCATAATTATGCTTTGTGCTTTCTTCATTTCGGTCCGTGGCTATAGCTGGATCTATTGATAAATCTGATATTTCTTGTCTGAGTTCTGGCGTCATATTTACTTTAAGAGAATCAATAGAATCTTTTAATTGCTCAGTATTTCTTCCACCAATTATTGGGGATGTAATACCAGGATGGCCTTTAGTCCATGCAATGGCTAAACTAATAGGAGAGTAGCCAAGCTTTTTTGATAAGAGTGCAAATTTTTCAGCTATATCAAACATTTTAGGATCATTATACCGCGCTTCGTACATTTTGTTTTCGATCAAACGCCCTTTTTTTTGCTGTTTATCTTTTCCGTATTTACCAGAAAGTAAACCACCTCCAGTTGGAGAATAATTTATTACACCGATCTTTTCTGAAATTGCCATTGGTAAAATTTCAACTTCCGCTTGTCGTTTTACTAAATTATACATTGGTTGAATACATTCAAATCTATTCCAGCAATTTTTTTCTGAGATTCCAATGGCTTTAGCAATTTGCCATGCTGCGAAATTACTAGCGCCAAGATATAATACTTTGCCACTTTTAACTAAATCCTCTAAAGCGCGAAGCGTTTCTTCAATTGGAGTGAAGTCATCAAACCTATGAAGAAAATAAATATCAATATAATCCGTATTTAGCCTTTCAAGGCTTTCATTTATTGCGGTCATAAGATGTTTACGAGAACTACCACGTGAGTTGACATCATTGCCTGTAGGAAAATAGGCTTTACTTGTAATCACTAAATCATTACGACTGCCGTGAATAAGTTTTCCAAGAATTATCTCAGACTTACCTTTTTCATAAACATTAGCACAATCGAAGAAGTTAATTCCAGCATCTCGACATTGTTTAAAAATTCTCGCAGATTCTTTTTCATCGGCATGACCCCCAAAAGACATTGTGCCTAAACAAAGCTCTGAGACTTCAATTCCAGTATTACCTAATATCTTATATTTCATTTTATTTTATTTCAAAAATAGGATCACCAAGAATATCCATCTTTGGCTTAACTCCTAATCCTGAATCCTTTGATGTACTCATTCTGCCTTTATTGCGCTTTG